>Ga0209922_103433_pt1 | contig 12539 bp, 11 predicted proteins | sample ThiBiot_500_biof_FD_183946 | JGI IMG/M metagenome (GOLD analysis project Ga0209922, IMG submission 183946) | Wastewater bioreactor microbial communities from Cape Town, South Africa - Thiocy_expt_500_biof (SPAdes) | ecosystem: Engineered > Bioreactor > Thiocyanate-remediating > Anaerobic-Aerobic ...
GTTCCAAACGTATATCTGTTCTTAGCTTGAATTTATTCTATAATGTATAAATTCCCAGATCTATCGATATGACTGTCCGTATTTGGTCATAATTTTGTCGCTTATGGACCGCACTATTAAGTAAACTGTCAGTATTTGCCAAAAATATTTAACACAGTAATACGGCATCGTATATTCATGGTGCACGGGCGTATCCGACTCTGCTTTATATCGTAAATTAGTGGTTAACGACCGTATACGGACCGTATTGTTTGACATGGGTTTCTAAATTCCAGAATTTTAGAATAGGGCCAGGTCTCTCAAGAAATTCGATCAATTGAAAAAAGACTAAGTTTTTGTATTTCAGTTGAAGGTGACACTTTTGAAATTTTTTTTTATGAAAAAAAAGTTCATTTTGTCATATATAATAGTGGAGAAAATCATTTCGATGCCCCTTTTCAATTGAGTGAGGTAACAATTTTCTTACGAACGCTTGAGAATGAGTAGAGAGTCGAAGGAAAAGAATCAAAGATATATAAAAATGGCATCATCGACGTACAAGTTAAACACTAGTTCCGATACCATTCTTAGTGCGGGGGAAAATGAATCGAATCTGACCATCAGATGCATATAACCACTGCGCCATCCCCCAGCAATTATAATTCTAATCTATTGATAATATCTTCTGATAGATTCGTCCCATATTCTCGTCGTACAGATCGTACGTAAATAAACCTTATCTGTCGAATTGTTTTTTAGGATTAAATTCAACAATTATTTCTGTGAATATAACCAACGATTCATCGTGTCAATCGACAGATGATTGGCATCGAATACGTCATCGAACGATTGCCTATGTCTATCTCCAACGATATATGTATATCGATTGGCCCGATGAATATCGAAATCGTTCGATTTGTGAATCCGAAGATCATCATCTACCTGAATATCTTCGTTTGTCAATTGAAAATCTCACACGACCTTTGTTACAAACACGTCCCGGCAAAGATTATTTTCTTGAACATCAATTTTGTACACAAACATTTCATTTCGTTGAATCCTATGCCAATTGTTCATTTCCGTTGTCAGCTAAGACATTTCAAAAATTCTACGAATTCATCTATGATCGTCGTTTATCACCGAAAAATCGGTATACAATCGGTTTTATCATTGGCACATTTATTCCTTCGTCGATATGCATTATTTCATCATTTATTTGTCTTTATTACATATCGAATCAACCATTGATACGTAAACACAGTCATTCACGTGCCGAACTTCGATCACTTTCGATGATTCTCGTTGAAATCGTTCTCAGTCTTATGAGCGCATTACAATCGTATATTATCAATTATTTTACGTGTCATGGCGTTTTATTTCGTATTCAAACCGATAATTGCTATGGACCATCGAGTGATAATATACTACCGATGTTTTTCGGGAGTATTATTGAAATATTTACATCGACATCGAATATTCTCATTCTTATGATATGTGGTTCACAATTTCGAAATGAAGTCATCGAAATATTTTCATTTAAACGTTTGTGTTTTACGAATCGATCACGACAACCAATAAAAACATCTCGAATCGACGATAATTCAACGATGATATCGAATAAACGAAAACAATCGACATTGAAATTACCTATTCGAACATTATTACTAACAGCAACTGCAAATCAAACGAAAACAAGTGATCTATCAATGGATTCACTATTATTATCAGGTCAAAATAAAGACGATGTCAGTCTAACCGAAATCGAACAACATTCAGATGAAACAAGTCAATGTTTAATTAAATTGACTTCAGTTTAAATGTTTTGTTGCTTTTATTTAATAAAAGGATATAATTTTATTTTTTATCAGAAGGCAAAGAAGAAAAAAAATCTTTTAACGAATATTTGGTACTTCTAGTTGCAGTAGTGTCCAATTTGAAAGTTGAATTCAATTTTACAACTTGAAATTTCAACTTTTCAATTTTATTTTATTCCTAAAGTTGGATTTTAAAGTTTCTTCCGCCTTCACCCTCAATACGCTCAGTAGAATGAATATTTCTTTGATCCCACACAAAAAATTGTAAAATTGAATTTAGCTTTCAAGTTTGACATGTATGTTATCCTTTCAATAAGCAGAAATTCTATTTAGAATTATACGAGAATTCTGAATTCACACGAGAACTATGTATCTTTTTAAAACATAGTTCGGGTAAATGTTTATCTTTATTGGGAGGAAAAAAAATCGAAATTTTTTTAAAAATAAGGTTCATGTTGAAATTTAAACATAAATTCATTGGAAAGTTTTCGAATTTCTTCGCCCATTAGATTATTTCCGGTGAAAAACACATGTGTCGATCGATGTTCAGCTTTGAATTGAGAAAAAAGTAATTTCCACGGAGGTCGTCCGACGTGTGTCGGTGTTTTCAATTGTGTATGCATATCTTCTTGTCTTAAAACTTCATACATATTGGCAACGAGATCATACGGAAGATTATTTAACATAGCTTGTTCATTGCTTCGTATCGATGTACAATAAAGATGTATGTCGAGATATCTTGTTCGATTTTCATATGCAATCGAATTGAGATAATCATTTTGTTCATTTTCAAATTCATTGAGAACATTTAAAAACCAAGAAAAATTGCTCATCTCTCGATTGATCCAAATGAAATCGATTTTCTTCAATTTCTGATTTGTTAACATCCTTTGATTGTAGGTTTTACTTCCACATTGATGACAAATACAACGTTGAGTTCGTAATTGATAGATTAAACTTTCCAATGCACTGATGTACGGCGTTATGCCAATGCCAGCACCGATGAGAACAACATGTTCACAATCGAATATGTACGATGTACACGTACTAAACGGTCCTTCAATGCAAATCACAGCATCTCTATCTTGATTAATGAAATGAATTTCGTTTGAATTGCTTTGACAACGATTGGCAAAATGTTCGTACAAATTTCTTGTCCAATTTTTCTGTTTTTTTATGCTCAAACGAAGAATATCCTTTCGATCCGGACTACTACTGATTGTAAATGGATGCCATTGATTCGAAACTGAAATTCAAAAATAGACACGTCAGTAAAGTTAGCAGCGGATTCGAGTTTCTTGTGAAAAGATTTGCCTATATGCAGAATTTGATTCTACGTCGAATGGTGCTATTTTCAGATGGAAAACATGACCTTTTACTCAAAATATTGATTTTTTAAAGCTTTTTTCGTCACGATTCGCTATATTACTTGTGTTGCTTCTAAAAGTGCCTGTGCTGAATTCAGAATTAAATTCTGCATATACCCATGTCAAATAATACGATCGTTAACCACTAATTTACGATATAAAGCAGAGTTGAATACGCCCGTGCACCATGAATATACGGTCCCGTATTACTGTGTCAAATATTTTTGGCAAATACGGACAGTCGTATCGATAGATCTGGGTATTTTTATTTATCAGTTTAAGCATAAATTTGAATAGAGTCCTCTGTTCTCTCATGTGTAACCATCCCTATATAAACTGTGTTGAATAAAGAGAAAGGCACGTTATGTGAGGGTGTAGGAATACACCGTACCATCACGCTGAAAGAACATACACTAACACTCTCATGTATCGTCACAGTATCGATAGATCTTGGTAGCACAGACATGCAGGAGAATCCTTCCACAAAAAGCTCGAATCCAATGCTAACTTTACTGACGTAAATAGACTCAAAATTTTAATTCTTCTTACCGATATTTGGTAAACAGATGTTGATATATTCGCCGACATGAAAGACGAAATTAGCCGGTCGTTCGATGATTAATGTAATGACATTTTCATCTTCGAGTCGAATCGATATCAATCGAGTTCGACCGTATTTCGGCAGATGTCTTTTGAGTAAATAGATTTTCTCCAGAATCAACAAACTCATCGGTCCAATTGACCATTTCCAAAAGTCTTCTGCATGAAGAACAAGAAGTATAAAAATCAACCAAAATAACCAATGCGTACAACGAAACAGTTGAAAACAACCCGAACGTTGTCGAATGCATTGCAACGAGCAAATAACCAGTATGAAAATAAACACTAGTAGAATATCACCAGTGATTGTTGTTGAATGTTTGACCCAGCCGATTTGTGCAGCTGGCGTGAACATTGCTGACAGCCATGAATGTTTGTTTGTGTGTATAGCAAAGTGAATTGTATGGCCAAATGTATGAAGAATACTCGAAAGAAATAGACAACTACCAACAAAACGATGAGCATCGATGTGATCATCGACAGGAATAAATAAACGAAGATAGTACGATCTTCGAATGAAGGTCATTGTTTGTTTGAGCATTAGAATTATGACTAAAACATAATTGAAATTCACCAACATTCCGCCTACACGTGCAATTAATTGCCAAACCGATGGACTTTTCATAATTAACGATCGATAGATACAAACGTAAATAATTAAAGCTATTTGAATTAAACTATATAAAACCAAAAACATAACTCTACTCGCATTATTTTTCAAATACATCCACGATCTTTCCCCAAAACTTCGTTGTTCATCATCATCTTTATCTTGATCAGGAATGCTAATTAAGTACAATGATTTAAATACCGATTCGTTCTGTTGTAGAATTTCGTAGAATTTATTAAAATCCAAATGATCCAATGGAAAGAAGAAGCCTTGCAGGAAGATTTCGACGATTTCGTGGATTTTTGTTTGATTTTGAGAGAACTTAAATTCGGCGAGATATTGCTCGTAGAATGAGCGAATTCCATTGACCGACACTTGATTGTCGTTGTTACTGTCGAAGAGTTTGAATAGAATGAAAGCTTTGATTGGCATCGAAGATATCCAGAGCAGACGAGCTATACGAATAATATCCGCACCGGATATGGAATTTTGTTCATAGGCTGTTTGTAAATTGAATACCATTAAAATTCGATGGCCTAATTGAAAATTTTCACCTTTTACTTTCAAAAGATAGAGCATGAAAAACTGTACAAATAGATCTATCAATCTCCTTTTCTGTTTTTCTTTACAATTCACCGTCGAGACAAATGCAGAACAGGAAAAATCGTACATTAATATCGACACTACTGCGGTTGAGTAGACAAATTAATTCAGTGAGAATCAAACAAAAACTATCGTTTGTAATTTATTCGGTTGATTTATAAATCAATTGAATTTGTCGCTAAATCAAATTCCCCATTAACTCTCAAGAATACGAATATTTTACTAAATTTTTTTACATGTGAAGGATTCAGCTATTGAAAAAGTTTTATTTTTTTGATATTCCCTAGTCGAACTTCTTTTGGCATGCGCATGAGAAATTTGAGTTTCTTGAGCAAGAAAGTCCAGCGCTATGGACACATCTTGAGGTCTGCGCTTTTCATGCGCATGAAAACAAATTTTTGTGGAAAAAAATATAATTTTCAATGTAATTTTTCTCAAAAATAATCGTTTTTCTCTCAAAAAAAAGTTTGACTTGGCTGAAAAAAAGTTCTATATTTTAATCAAGATTTTATTAATATTGTTTTTCTCATGCGCTTGAGTTTCTTGAGCAAGAAAGTCAAGCGCTATGAACACATCTTGAGGCCTGTGTAGGTCAAGAAAGACAAAAAAAAAGTTCGACTAGGGTTTACACATAGTTCACCGAGTTCTACAAGAATATATATCTCTAAAACTTTTTAATCGCTTCTTTGGAGATAGAGCCATTGAAAACTACTACAAAAGCTCGAAATAACTGAAGAAATTTGCCCAATATTTGAGAAAGTCGCTCGGCTAAACAAAAACTTTATATCTTCAGCGTTAATTGAAAAAGAAATTGTTCGATTTGGTCGAGAAATGGCTGAGATTTTTTTGGTAAATGACTTTCCGGAGCGCTCTTTCGAAAATCAAGATTGTAACGGTAATCGACCGTTATATACGATACTGGGCACTGACCCTCTGTTCTCTCATGTATAACCATCCCTATATAAACTGTGTTGAATAAAGAGAAAGGCACCGTACCATCACCAACACTCTCATGTATCGTCACACATCTTACTATAGAGGTTGTTCAGTCAATTAACATTTTTTTGTATACAAGTTAAATCTCCGAACTTTATCACTTTCTCGAGTCGAAATAAAAACTTTGGCTACGGGCCGGTATACGTACTGAGAATAGGTGTCATTTGAAAGAGACGTGCGAATTCAGCGATACTGAATGTTTTTGTACTGATATCTCCTTGAAAATATCTTCGAAAATGTTTTTGATGTTGATCGGATATTGGTTCGTTGAGTTGTTCGTAGAATTGTTGACGAATCATGGCTTCTCTTGATAGACTTTCATGAGCCGATTGTCTAAACGACGCTGCTGAAACCAATCGTTTCAAACTAAAACTCCGAAATTCCAAAGACGAAAAAAAAATCAAAATCAATTCTTACAACGAAGGTTTTTTCGACTCATCGAGCACAGGTGGAAGCGATGAGAACGAAACAAGATCTCTCCTAAATCCAATCATCAATAATTCCCTACGAAACTAATTCATTCAAACACTCACATGTTAATATTTGCCATTTGAAATTTCGATTCTTCTCTCGAACATTTATACGAGATTAGTCAAGTACATGACTTTCGAAAATCATACATTTTATTAAGTCAATAAAATGAAACTAATCTCTCGATCATAAATAACTTCCACTTGAGAACACCTGATTCTGTTTCTTATCATATAATTATCGCGGAAGTCATAAAAGATTTCGGCTCGTATAAATACTCGATTCATATCAGTAAATCGGCCATTCGTCATGGCTTTGATTGCAACTCTTTGTGTTCTAGCAATTTTTGCTAATACTCCCGCTTGTCAAAAATGGGCTGCTCGAAAAACTACAACGACAACAGCAGCGACAACATCGATGGCAAATGATTCGAATCCATTGGCGCCCTCAAGACTTGCCTCGATCAAGAACTCGTACAGCGAACTCAATCTGCTCTCGAAAATGAAACCTTCGGATTTTATCTTCGATTTCGACAAGGCCGTTTCGGGTATTTCAGTGGGATCAGGGGGGAAAACTGTTGCTGCAACTGCATCGAATTTTCCCGGTCTAATCAATCACGGTGTTGCCATGACAATTGGATATTTAGGCCCGTGCGGAATGAATCTTCCGCATACACATCCTCGTGCAACTGAGATCAATTATTCTGTCGATGGAGATTTTATTGTTGGGTTTTATCAAGAGAATAGTGGTGAATTTATTCTCAATGAAATTCATAAGAATCAAGTGGCTGTCTTTCCGAAAGGCGCCATTCATTTCGAGCAAAATCTCAATTGTGAACCGGCAACATTCGTTGCGGCATTCAACAACGAAGATCCCGGCGTACTGACAATCTCGAGTGGATTCTTCGGTCTACCAGCTACGATTGTCGGCGCAACTTTAGGCGGTTTGAATATCTCGACAATCGAGGATATTCGTCTTCAATTAGAACAAAATCCCGGCATTGGCATCGCCGAATGCCGACAACGTTGTGGTCTATAAACGTTTCTTTTTACGTTTTCATTTTATTTTTAACTCTTATACTGTCAGGATCATCTCGATCGCAGTTACTTGCTAAATAAAAAAAGAATATCGGCGTGGCCAAGCGTTACAGAATTTCACTTTTTTATGCTTTCCTGCGAGTTTGAAGAAAAGAAAGTATCATACGTGATTTAACTAATTATTAAATATTCCGCTTCGTTTTTTGTATTACGTTAAGAGAGTTCGTTGATTTTATACACACAATCTTTTTCGATGTATAAATTATTGACATCCACATACAAATTATGATATTTATGAAATATTGAAGCAGTTTTCGATACAATTAAATCCATTGTAAATGGAGAATGATCAATAAATAACCTCGATGTAAAGTATTTTTAAATCGATCAATATACGAGGGATGTTTTTGGTAATTACAAGATTTGAAATGATCTCACCTAAGAAACTCTGACTTTTTTCGCTTTAAAAAGATTCTGTTTATTTTTGTCTACTGATTTTATCGCTCTACAGATATATCATCAAAATTTATGTTGATCTTTTCACGAAATTTCTCCAATTCTAAGTTGGATAGCAGAAGAAAGTGAAACTGCTATCAATTGTAAATAGAGTAACTATAAGTGCCTGTTATGTATTCATCAATCTTTCAAATCGATAGTTTTAACAGGAAAGAAACCGGTTTATTATGTGAACTGACAGTTCGAGTATTTATTAATAATAATCATAATAAAAGACAACTGAGGAACAGAGAGACACAATAATAAAGAAGGAGAATATGATGATTGAAACTAGTTAGAGTGTTTATCTTTTAGCACTAGAACAAGAGATTTTGTCCGTTTCGACTTTTAAATAACTGATAGTTTCACTCTTTTTAAAATCAACAACTTTTATTGTCCTTCGAATATCTGGTTTATAATAAAAGACAAAAAAAAAAAGCAAGATTTTATGTAAGAATATCTCCAGCTTGTTGTTCGACTAAGTTCGTCATTTGTTTGACGTCGTTTGTCCATTGATCGAGCCGTTTTTTCAACGTGCCAACTTGTCTCAAGTCTAAAACTCGAGGTTTCACCCAATGCATGTTCAATTTCTCATCGACTTGATCGATACTTCCTCGAATTAAACCTAAACTCAACGCTTGCATAGCTAAAAGTTCGACCTGTTCGACAGGTAACTTCGTTCGTGTTGCAACATCTTGAAAACTCAACGCTCGCGTTCCGCCAGCAACAAAAATCATGTCCATCAAACATAATAACGTCACTTTTCTTCGAAGTATCCCTTCAGCCATGCGAAGATCGGGCTGAATTTGCCAAACCGATTTCAACGATTCATATTTATCCACATCACCGATGTTAAACGCTTGCAAAAGATCGATTAACCATTGTTCTCGCGTATTTTTCAACGCATCAAGCACGGGATGTTGAAGAATCTCACCGAAATTATAAACATTTTCAGCTAGCAGAGCTGCAAGACCAAGATTAAACGCACGTTCGGCTTTTTCTCGCAATGGAATCGATGTATTATCGATACAACCTACGAAACAGAAGTTTTTGTTTCAAAAAATACAAAATTTTGTCTTTCTACCGAGATATTTCAATGCATTCTGATAATATTCACTATGATTGCCCATGACTCGATAGTAATTCGACGCTAAATCGTAGAATCTCGAATGAACAGTCGTGAGATGATCTAATTCATCGAATTTCGGTGTTAATTCTTCGATGTATTCTTTTGTTTTAACGAGATTTTTGGTTACTAAATAGGCTTTGCCAATGGTGACATCGCAAAGGAGAATAGCTTGAGAATTGGCTTTGACTTTCTCGCGAATCTGTTGAATGAATTGTATGGCTTCATCGACTTGTTTGAATGTTCGTGTTATGGGAATGATGATTTCAACGAGTGCAAGTTGATTGATACGATGTTCGAAATCGGAAAGGAAATGTTCGTAGAAATTCTTCAATTGTTCGCCTTGTTGAAGTTCGTCGCGATGAACAAAATTGCTTATGCGCAATGTTAACTCGTGCCAAAGACGACTTTGATAGAGAGATTCAAGTTCAAGCCAATCATTGGCCAACGGACCACCGAGAGATTTACGTTCAGTGAGATAAACTTCGACACGAGATGACATTCTTCTTAGTTTAAAAACGAGAAAGAGTGTTTATTGTTTTTTTTTCTCTATAGCGAATGAATTTGATTGGAGAGTTGTTTAGAGCAATGACATGTTTCGCAAGATGTATCGTTGAATTTTCTGTTTGATTTATATGAAATTGAGAAAAACTGCGCCACCTGAATTGAAAAAGTAAAAGGCAATCGAATAGTTAGAACGATTGGGTTGATGGGAGAATTTTATTTTTAAATAAAAAATCAAAAGGATTTATTACATTCGAGGACCAGATAAGTCATGAGGAAGAATGTATTCATCAGTAGCGTTTGTTGATAGACTTTCTTGAATAATGGTGAGATAGTGTTGTCGAGCTCTTTTCCATGCGTGTCGTTCATCACGTGAGTATGTACCGATACAATCTCTGTTCGTATCATTTGTTCGATTGAAACTATTGATAATATCGATAAATTTCGGTCGTTTACCTTCGTTGATATCCCAACAACGCCACATTAAATCATAAAGACCGTCCGAACATAGATCAGGTTTATTTAAACGACGTGTTGATTCAATGATATAGAATCGTAGGAAATCTAATAATGGTCTCGTTTGTCTTCGTTCTTCGATGCCATAGGGTACGGCACCGAATGTAAATATTTCCCAAAGAAGAACAGCAAACGACCAAACGTCAGCTGATAGATTTATATTCGTTCGTGAATTGTAATACTCTGGTGCTGTCCAACGTGGTGAAACAGCGCCTTGATTAGTTTCAGACAGTACACCTTCTTTCATTGACGAACCGAAATCACTTAATTTAACATATTTTTCATTTTTTAATAAAATATTTCGTGCTGCTAAATCTCGATGAACAATTTTCTTATTCGACAGATAGCCCATCACTTGTGCTATTTGATAGATCCAATGGTAAGCATTTACCAATGGTTCAACTGAACGTTCTTTGATATTAGTTAAATACTTATATAAATTACCGAGACATAAATATTCCATAAATATAATCACGTCGTGATTCTTGATTACAAATAAATGTATGAATAATAAACGGATGATGACGAATATCCTTAATTAAAATTTCGTATTCACGTCGAAACTCATGACGTGTATGAGAACTAAATTGAAATGTTATTTGATTCAAATTCGATGTTGAATCAGATTTGATTTGATCGAAACGGTATTTTTTAAATTCTTCAATGTTCTCTTGAGGTGTAAAATCTTTAATAATAATTAAAATATTCGTATCCTGATAGGAGATTTTAGCTCGCCAAATAAATCGACGATTGGTTTCATCGTGAAGTTCTAGTGAACGTATTTGCGAGAGATCAATATGTTTCATTTGTTCGATATTAATACCATCGTTTGACAATTCCGAATCATCGATAATCGGTCTAGAAAGAAACCGAAACAGTACGATTTGATTTGAATTAGTTTTTCTTCGTCTTACAATCGAGAACTTTGAATGAGAAGTGACGTTGCTGATATCGTACTTATTTCGTTTTTGTTCTGAGTTATATAATTTTTCAAACACGTTGGTAAAATGCCTTGATATTTTGTGTAACTATAAATCAATTCTTCGAAAGTTTGAAAGAGAATTCTTTGGTTTTGTTCATCTCGAGGCGTGCCAGTAATCAACGAATACGTATAAATCGATTTCTTTGGCGAGTCATAAACTGTTCGCGAATATTGCTCAGAAATCGGATAGATCGACACTTGGCTTTGATAGTAAACACAAAGACCAAATTCGTCTTTGTTTTGATCTTGATATTTTTTAATACAATAGAGAATAAATAAGCCATCAGCACCGCAACAATCCGTTGTGTCGATACGTCGGAAAAAACTTCGTATTCGACTGAAAACATTTGGACAAGCTAAATCCGAGAGGAATTGTTTAGCTTCATCGCGTGATGAAACTTCAATCGGAATGATATTATTAAATTCACGACGGTTGCATAGACTTTTCAAACAATTAAATGCCGTATTGTCGGATAGTTCAGCGAGATCAAATGGCGATTGACCGTCGCTTGTCAATGGCATCAATGGACAATGAATTTCAACAAGGTCCTTAGCACAAAGTTTGATACTTTGAGGTAGAGCTGCATTTGCCATACTGAAAGAAGAACAGAAAGATTTAGGAGTTTAAGAAAATGACAATCTACGAACGCTAAATAATGAAATGCTGACAGATTTCCTTGATCAGTGCCACTGATTTTCCTATAGAAAATAAATTCATTTCAAAATCTTGAAATACATATTTTTAGAAATTAGAATACTTGGGATTGTAATAATGAGGATCTGCCTTTCGATATAATAGTTTCTTTAATGACGTCGAATCAGCTAATCGACATGCGTGATGTATAGGTGAGCAACCATTTCTATCGGTTCTATTGACGTTAGCACCATGATTAATAAGCAAATCAATGAAATGATATTTTCGACTTTGAATAGCTAAAATCAATGGTGTTAGTCCTTGTTGATTCCTTCCGTTGATTTTTTTAACAATAACTAGTGCCTTATGATGAAGTGGATGTGTGCCATCTTTCGATAGTCGAATTAATTCATTGAAATATTGCATTAAATCCGCTGTTACAAGTTCGTGTAAGATCGTATTTTGACAACATTTAGCACGGACCTCATCCGGCAATGGTATACATTCATTATTCGTACTAACAATCGGTATATACAAACTTATTTGAAACGGATATTCAAGTTCAGAGAAAATATTTTCTTGTTTATGTTGAATCAACGAATCAATACCGGAATACACATGTTGAACTTCCGAACCATGTCCATAACCTAAACGAATAATTCTCGACATATCATTAAAAAGAAAAACATTAAGTTCTTCTATGATGAGATTAAAATATCTTGACTATTTTCCAGGCAGATAAAACTTTAAAATAAACGGTGAAATATGAGTAAAAATATTAACGAAAATTTTTAGGATTTTATCT
>Ga0209922_103434_pt1 | contig 12538 bp, 13 predicted proteins | sample ThiBiot_500_biof_FD_183946 | JGI IMG/M metagenome (GOLD analysis project Ga0209922, IMG submission 183946) | Wastewater bioreactor microbial communities from Cape Town, South Africa - Thiocy_expt_500_biof (SPAdes) | ecosystem: Engineered > Bioreactor > Thiocyanate-remediating > Anaerobic-Aerobic ...
GACTGGGTGCGCGAGCAAGGCATACGCCATTTCTACGACGAACAGGGAATCTGCCACGTGGTCACGCCCAGCCATGGGCATCTGCGGCCGGGCATGTTCGCCGTGGGAGGCGACAGCCATTCCTGCACGGGCGGCGCATTCGGTGCCTACATGTTCGGCATTGGCGCCACCGAGATGCTGGGCGTGGCCGTGAGCGGCGAAATCTGGCTGCGCGTGCCCCACACCATCGCCATGGAATGGACGGGCCGCCTCCCAGGCGGCGTGTGTGCCAAGGACATGATGCTGCACATGTGCACCCGCTTTGGCATGGACGGCGGACAGTACGAGGCCGTGGAGTTTTGCGGCGGCGCCGTGCGCGCCCTGTCGATGAACGAACGCATGACCCTGAGCAACATGGCCACCGAGCTGGGCGCGCAAGCGGGCCTCATCGCCCCCGATGCCACCACGGTGCAATGGCTGCAGGCCGCCGGCGTGCCCGGCGATGCGCTGCACGACATGGCGCAATGGCACACCGATGAGGGCGCCCCCCTGCTGGCACGCCACCGCATGGATGCAGGCAGCCTGGCACCGCAGGTGTCTGCGCCCGGCTCGCCCGCGCAGGCGCAGGACGCAACGGCCTTCGCGCACGAACGGCTGGACATTGCCTACATCGGCGCCTGCACGGGCGCCAAGCTGGACGACCTGCGCATGGCGGCTCAGGTGTTCCGCGGCGGCCGCAAGGCGGCTGCGGGCGTGCGCCTCATGGTGGCGCCAGCCAGCGCGCAAGACCAGCGCCAGGCCGCCGACGAAGGGGTACTGCAGACACTGGTGGACGCGGGCGCCGAGCTGCTGCCCAATGCCTGCGGCGCATGCGCGGGCTATGGCGCCAACACGTTCGCACCCGACACCACCGCCATCAGCACCACCGCGCGCAATTTCACGGGACGCATGGGCGCGGCCTCGTCGCGTGTGTTTCTGGGCTCGCCCTACACCGTGGCGGCATCCGCCATCACGGGCCACATCACTGACCCACGGGAGCTGCTGGCATGAGCACCACCGATGCGCCCGGCCGCTGCTGGGTGTTTGGCGACGACATCAACACCGACTACCTCGCCCCTGGCAAGTACATGAAGTACGGTATCGACGTGATCGCCCAGCACTGCCTGGAAGACGTGGAGCCACGCTTTGCGCGCGAGGTGCGCGCGGGCGATCTCATCATTGCGGGCCGCAACTTCGGTGCGGGCTCGTCGCGCGAGCAGGCCGTGGAAGTGCTGCGCCACCTGGGCGTGCGCTGCGTGGTCGCCCGGTCGTTCGCCGGGCTGTTCTACCGCAATGGCTTCAACCTGGGCCTGCCCCTGCTGCAGGGCCCCGCCGCCACGGAAGCGCCCGCCTGGGGCATTGCGCCGGGCGCACCGGCGTGCCTGGACCTGGAGCAGGCCCGGCTGCAGCTGCCGGACACGCGGCAGGCACTGCAATGCCAGCCCATTCCCCCCCACCTGCTGGCGCTCGTCACCGATGGCGGCCTCGTGCCGCACCTGCGCAAGCGCATCGCGCGCGAGCGCCTTCACTCCGCTGCTTCGAATCCATGAACCTGCACCAACGCATACGCGAACCCGGCATCGTCCTCGCTGCGGGCGTGTACGACGCCCTCTCCGCCCTGCTGGTGGAACAGTCCGGGCTGCCCGCAGCCTACCTGTCGGGCGCCAGCGTGGCCTACACCCGCTTTGGCCGGTCCGACATCGGCCTGCTGAGCCTGGACGACGTGGCCAACGTCACCACCAACATCCGCGAGCGCGTCGACCTGCCCCTGATCGTCGATGCCGACACCGGCTTCGGCAATGCGCTGAACGTCATGCGCACCGTACGCCTGCTGGAGCGCGCGGGCGCATCGGCAATCCAGCTGGAAGACCAGACCAGTCCCAAGCGCTGCGGGCATCTGCAAGGCAAGTCCGTCATCAGCACGCGCGAGATGTGCGGCAAGATCCGCGCCGCGGTGGACGCGCGCCGCCACGCCCACACGCTGGTCATCGCCCGCACCGACGCCGTGGCCGTGGAGGGCTTTGACGCCGCGCTGGAGCGCGCCGCCCGCTATGCCGAGGCCGGCGCCGACATGCTGTTCGTGGAGGCCGTGCGCAGCCGCGAACAGATGCAGCAGGTCAATCGCCAACTGGGCCCCCTGTGCCCACTGATGGCCAACATGGTCGAAGGCGGCATGACGCCCGTATCCAGCGCGCAGGACCTGGCCGAGATCGGCTACCGCCTGGTCATCTTCCCGGGCGGAACGGTGCGTGCGCTCACGCATGCGCTGCAGGGCTACCTGGCCAGCCTGCAGGCCCATGGCACCACGCAGCCCTGGCGCGACCGCATGCTGGACTTCGACGGGCTGAACGCCGTGATCGGCACCCCGCAATTGCTGGCCCTGGGGCAGCGCTACGACTGACGCGGGCAGCGGCGCATCAAGCCACCGCGCCCATAATCGCCTGGGCAGGCCACCCACGGGCCAGCCCAGGAGATATTGCCGATGGCCCCCACGCCCGATTCCCCGCCGCTGTTCCAACGGGTGGCGCAGACCCTGCGCCAGCGCCTGCGCGACGGCACCTATCCGGTGGGTATTCCGCTGCCGGGCGAGCGCGAGCTGACGCGTGAATTCGGCGTAGCGCGCACCACCATCCGCTCCGCGCTGGCGCGGTTGCAGGAGGAAGGCAGCATCACGCGGCTGCGCGGCCAGGGCACGCTGCCGGTCGCGCAGCCCAGCACGGACGAACACTCCAAGATCCGCAACGGCCTCCTGGAGAACATACTGCGCTTCGGGCAACGCACGCGCACGGCGCTGGTGTCGGCGCAGTTCGTACAGGCCACCAGCACCGTTGCGCAGGCGCTGCAGGTGGCCGTCGGCACCCGCGTCATGCGCGTGGTGCGCGTGCGCAAGTCGCACCGCAGGCCGCTGCTGTGCACCGAGGTCTACCTGCCCGCCGCCATTGCCGAGGGCATCCAACCGCAGATGCTGGAAGACATGCCGCTGCTGGAAGCCATCGAGCGCGCGGGCCACGCCTTCGCGCAGGGCGAGCAGGAACTGATCGCCGTGAACGCCTCACCCGAGGTGGCGCAATTGCTGAAGATCGCCACAGGCGCGCCGCTGCTGCGCGTGAACCGCGTGGTGGCAGACGCACAGGGCGTCCCGATCCAGTACCTCATCGGCCACTACGCCCCCGACCACTACCAATACCGCATGCGGCTGTCGCGCACGGGTGGCACCACCACCGTGTGGATCACGGACTGACGCGATGGCGCAGGCTCACGAAAAAACAGGTTTGATGCATGGCATGCGCGTCAGCGGTTGCGCATCCAGTCGGCCGTGTTCATGAAGCTCTGGTTGAGCCGCGTGCGCAGGTCCTCGGGCACGCCCGTCTCGCCCATGGCCTGGTCCATGCACGTGACCCACTGGTCGCGCTCCAGGATGCCGATGGCGAACGGCATGTGCCGCGCGCGCAGGCGCGGGTGGCCGAAGCGGTCCTGGTAGTGGTCCGGCCCGCCGAGCCAGCCGCAGAGGAACCAGAACAGCTTGTCGCGCGCGTCGTCGAGCGTGCTGCCGTGGGCGGCGCGCAGTTCGGCGTAGCCGGGCTCCAGGTCCATGAGGTCGTAGAAGCGGTCCACCAGCTGGCGGACGCGGGGTTCGCCGCCCATCCATTCGAAGGGCGTGGCGGGCGCAGCGGAATCGGGGGCGGGCATGGGCGCGATTGTAAGAACGTGTTCACGATCTAAGAGCCTGTTCAATATCTTTTCATGGTGCCCGCAAGGCAGCAAAAAGCCGCAATCTAGGCGCGCGCCGCAGGCCATGCTGGTGGCCTGGACAAGGTGCGCAACGACGAGTGCGGCTTTTTGCTGCCTTGCCCGAAGGGTTGTCCCGAAAAGGCAGCGTCTGCGGCGTTGCAAATCCTCGCCGGGCCACCAGCCCGGCTGCGGTTTGCGCCTTGCATTCACTGCCTTTTCGGGGCAACGGGCACCATGAAAAGATATTGAACAGGCTCTAAGAAGCGGGCCCGCGCCTTCCCTCGTCAGTGTTGGCCGTGCGCCTCGGCCTTCGACTGGCAGGCGATGCAGCGCGCCGCCGCGGGCTGGGCCAGCAGGCGGGCCAGGCCCACGCCCTGGCCGCAGTCCATGCATTCGCCATAGCTGCCGTCGGCCAGGCGCGCGAGCGCGGCGCGCACGGCCACCAGTTCGGCGTGGTCCCGCGCCGCCTCGGCGTCGCGCACCATGCTGCTGGCCATGCTGTTGGCCTGGTCGCGCGGGCTGCCGGGTGGCTCGGCCTCGGCGCTGCCTGCGGTGCGGGCCACGGCCAGCGTATCGCGCTGGACTTCGCCGAGCTCGGCCAGCAGTTCGGCCTTGCGCTGCTCCAGCAGGGCGCGCAGTTGCTCGCGTTGGGGATCGGTGAGGGCTGTGGTGTTCATGGGTTCAGCATGCCACCGGCGGCGGCATTCGTGTTGACAAACATCAAGCTTGGACGGCCAGCCAGCGGCGGTACAGCGCGGGCGCGTCCCAGTCCTGGTCGGTGGCCAGGTCCAGCGTGTGCGCCTGCTCCCCGGGCGCCAGGGGCTCGGCCTGTTCCTGCTGGCGCGCGAGCACGGCCAGGTCGGCCTCGGAGGGGTCGGTGCCGGCCGCGCGGCGCTGCCGCACGCGCTCGCGCAGCTGTCCGGGCGCTGCGTGGCAGTGCAGGATGGCGAAGGGCAGGCCCAGCCCGCGCGCCAGCGCGTGGAACGCGTCGCGCTCGCCGCGGCGCAGGAAGGCCGCGTCCACGATCACCGGGTAGCCGGCCTGCAGCACGGCGCGCGCCTGCTGCGCCAGGTGGTCGAAGGTGCGCGCGGAGGCCTCGCGCGTGTAGATGTCCAGGCCATGCGCGGCGGAGTCGGCCAGCGGCGCCAGGCCGTGCAGGCGCTTGCGCTCCACGTCCGAGCGCAGGCGCACGGCGCCCTGCTGCAGCAGCGCCGCGGCCACGGTGGACTTGCCCGAGCCCGACAGGCCGTGCGTGATGAGCAGGCGCGGGGAGAGGGGCGCGGCCAGCCGCTCGGCGCAGGCCAGGTAGTCGGGCCCGGGCGCGGCGGCCGCGCCCTGGGCGGCGCGCAGCCGCGCGGCCATGGCGCGCACCAGGGCGCGGTAGACCTCGTAGGGGCGCAGCACGGCCAGGCCGGCGTGGTCGCCGGATGCGGCCAGGTAGGCGTCGAGGAAGCGCCAGGCCAGGTCGCCCCGGCCATGGGCGTGCAGGTCCATGGTGAGGAAGCCCGTGTCGGCCAGCGTGTCGATCCAGCGCAGCGCGGGGCTGAACTCCAGGCAGTCGAAGGCCGTGATCTCGCCCCCCAGCCGCACCACGTTGCCCAGGTGCAGGTCGCCATGGCATTCGCGCACGTGGCCCGCGGCGCGGCGCGCGGCCCAGTGCCCGGCCAGCGCGGGCTGGCGCGCGTCGAACCAGCCGCGCAGGGCCTCCAGGCGCGCGCGCCCGGGGCCGTCGAGCAGCGGGGCCAGCGTGTCCAGCACGTCGGCGATGGCCTTGGCCACCCGGGCGGCCGTGCCCCAGTCGCTGTCCTCGGGCGCGCCGGGCGCCTCGGCATGGAAGCGCGCCAGGCGCTCGGCGAAGGCGTCGAGCCCGGCGGGCGCCAGGGCGCCGGCGCGCACCAGCGCGTCGAGCTCGCTGCCCGCGGGGAAGCGGCGCATGCGCAGCACCCAGTCGATGGCGGCGCCTGCCTCCTGCGCCGTGCCCAGGCGCGGGTGGCGGGCGCTGCCGAGCACGGGCAGCATGTCCAGGTACAGCGCGGGTGCCAGGCGCTGGTTCAGGCGCAGTTCCTCGGCGCAGAAGTGGCGCCGCGCGGCCAGCGTGCGGAAATCGGCGAACGGCAGGTGCAGCGGCTTCTTGAGCTTGTAGGCGTGCGCGGGCGTCAGCAGCAGGTGCGACAGATGCGTCTCTAGGCGCTGCACCGGCCCGCCCTCGGCCGCGCGCAGGGCTTCGCACAGCGCCGTGGCGAGGGTGGTTCCATCGTCGTTTTCAATAGCCAAATCGGGCTCCAAGGCAATACCAGAAAGCGGTGGCAGCTATCAAAATCAACCAATCAATCAGGGCGGCGGCGCAGCGACTCGTCCCAGGCCGGATTGGGCCGGCCCTGGCCGGCGTACTGCTGGTTGCGCGAGTTGGAGCGCCACACGCCCCCGCCGACGCCGACGATGGGTTCGGTGCGGTACCAGTACCAGCGCCCGTCCTCGTCCTGCGCGAGCCAATCCCAGCCCGCGGGCGCCTGCGACCAGTCGGGCTCCCAGCCTGCCGTTGCGTCCGTCTGCATGCTCACTCCTGCGCCGCGCTGCGCAGCGTCTGCACCACCGGGCGGCGCAGCACCTCGCGCAGCCCCCACCAGCCCGCGGCCAGCGCCAGCAGCGCGCCCGCCGCGGCACCGGCCAGGGGCACCCAGGGCTGGGCCGTCCAGCTGAAGTCGAACACGTAGCGCGCGAGCGCCCAGCCCACGGCCACGGCCACGCAGCTGGCCAGGAAGCCCGCGAGCAGCCCCACGCCGGCCAGTTCGGCGCGCTGCACCTGGCGCAGCAGGCTGGCGCGCGCGCCCACCGCGCGCATGATGGCGAACTCGCGCGCGCGCTCCTCGCGCGTGGCGGTGACGGCGGCGAACAGCACCACCAGGCCCGCGGCCAGCGTGAAGACGAAGAGGAATTCCACCGCGCCTATCACCTGCGCCAGCACGCCCTGCACCTGGGCCAGCGTGGCGCTCATGTCCACGTTGGTGACGTTGGGGAAGGCGTGCACCAGGGCGTTGTCGAAGCCCGGCCGCTCGGGCGCGCGGTAGGCGGCCAGGTAGGTCAGCGGCACATCGGGCATGTGCGCCACGGGGTACATGACGAAGAAGTTGGCGCGCATGGAGCCCCAGTCCACGCGGCGCAGGCTGGTAATGCGCGCCTCGCTCGCGACGCCGCCGATGTCGAAGCGCAGGCGGTCGCCGAGCTTCAGGCCCAGGGTCTGGGCGATGCCCTCCTCCACGCTCACGGCCTCCTGCTCGTCCGGCGTCCAGCGGCCGGCGACGATGAGGTTGTGCCCGGGCGCCTCGCGCGCGTTGGAGAGGTTGAACTCGCGGTCCACCAGGCCCTTGGCACGGTCGTCGGGGTAGTCGTCCAGGCTCACCGCGCGGCCGTTGATGGCCACCAGCCGGCCGCGGAACATGGGGTACCAGTCGTACTGCGCCACGCCGTCCTGCCGCAGCATCTGGCGGAAGGCGTCGGCCTGGTCCGGCATGATGTTGATCACGAAGCGGTTGGGCGCATGGGCCGGCGTGGCGCGCTGCCAGCTGGCGATGAGGTCGGTACGCAGCAGCACCAGCAGCACCAGCGCCAGCAGGCCCACGGCCAGGCTGGCCACCTGCACCACGGCATAGGCCGGGCGCGCGGCAATCTGGCGCGTGGCCAGCACCAGCCAGCGCGGCGCCATGGTCTCGCTGACGGCCTTGCGCAGCAGCCGCACGGCCACCCAGGCCAGCGCCGCGAACAGCAGCACGGCGGCGGCAAAGCCGCCCACGGCGATCGAACCGAGCTTCCAGTCGCGGCTGACCACCAGCAGCAGGGCCGCGAAGCCCGCCAGCCCCAGGCCCAGCGCGGCCAGCGAGGTGGGCCGCACTTGCCCCAGGTCGCGCCGCATGACGCGCAGCGGCGGCACCTGGGCCAGCTGCAGCACGGGCGGCAGGCCGAAGGCGCACATCAGCGTGAGGCCCACGCCCAGCCCCAGCGCCACGGGCCAGAGGCTGGCCGCGGGCAGGGCCGATTCCACGAGCCCCGCCAGCAGCAGCACGAACACGTGGTGCACGGCAAAGCCCAGCAGCACGCCCACGGCGCTGGCGCACAGGCCCACGAGCAGGAACTCCAGCACGTAGGCGCCGGCGATGGTGCGCTGGCTCTGGCCCAGCACGCGCAGGAGCGCGGCGGCGTCCAGGTGGTCGTTGGCGAAGCCGCGCGCGGCCAGGGCCACGGCCACGGCCGACAGCAGCGCGGCCAGCAGCGCCACGAGGTTGAGGAATTTCTGCGCGCGGTCCAGCGTCTGGCGCATCTCGGGGCGGCCGCTGTCGAGCGACTCCACGCGCACGCCGCGCATGCCGGGGCCGGCGACGGCCTCGGTGGCCCAGGCGGTGAAGCGCTTGACGGCGCCGGGCCGGCCCGCCACGGCGAAGCGGTAGGTGATGCGGCTGGCGGGCTGCACCAGGCCCGTGGCGGGCAGGTCCTGCGCGTTGATCATCACGCGCGGCGCGAAGCTCATGAAGCCGGCGCCGCGGTCGGGCTCCAGCGTGATGATGCGCGTGACGCGCAGTTGCGTGTCGCCCAGCAGCAGGGGATCGCCCAGGCCGAGCGACAGCGCATTGAGCAGCGGCGCGTCCACCCAGGCCTCGCCGGGCGCGGGGATGTCCTGCGTGGGCGCGCCGGGGCGCTGCGCGTCGTCGCTCACCTGCAGGCGGCCGCGCAGCGGGTAGCCCGGCTCCACGCTCTTGAGCGCCACGAGGCGGCTCGCGCCGCCCTGGGACTCCTGCGCGCGCGCCATGGTGGGAAAGCCCAGCGTGGTCACGCTGGCCAGGCCCAGCGCGCGCGCCTGCTCCACCACCGGTGCCGGCGTGGGGTTGTCGCTGGCCAGCACGGCGTCGCCGCCCAGCAGCTGCAGCGCGTCGCGTTCGAGGCCGCCGCGCAGCCGGTCGGCAAAGAAGCCCACCGAGGTGAGCGCGGCCACGGCCAGCGTGATGGCCACCATGAGCAGGCGCAGCTCGCCCGCGCGCAGGTCACGCCACAGCGTGCGCCAGCCCAGGCCGATGAAGGAGGAGGAAGGACTTGCCATGGCCGGGGATCATGCCAGCTCCGGCTGCAGCACCAGGCGCTCGGCGCCGCTGTAGCACAGGAAGCGCCGGTTCGTCGCCCGGCCTATGGCGCACAGCCCGAGCCGGCTGGCCACCGCGTGCCCCATCTGCGTCATGCCGCTGCGCGAGACCACGATGGGCACGCCCATCTGGGCCGACTTGATGACCATCTCGCTGGTCAGGCGCCCCGTGGTGTAGAACACCTTGTCGCCGCCCTGCATGGCCGAGGCGTCCGGCTGCATCCACATCCAGCCGGCGATGGTGTCGATGGCGTTGTGCCGCCCCACGTCCTCCACGAAGACCAGCATGCGCTGCCCCTGGAACAGCGCGCAGCCGTGCACCGAGCCCGCGGACTTGTAGGTGGACTCCTGCAGCCGGATCGCGTTGACGATGCCGTACAGGTCGGCCTGCGTGAGCCGTGCGGGCGCGAGCCGGATGCCGGCCACCTCGTCCATCAGCCCGCCGAACACGCTGCCCTGGCCGCAGCCGGTGGTGACCACCTTGCGCGCCGTGCGCTCCTCGATGCGGGCGATGCCGCGCCGCGTGGCCACGGCGGCGGCGTTGACCTCCCAGTCCACGGTGACGGACTCGATCTCGTCGGCCGAGTCCACCAGCCGCTGGTTGCGCAGATAGCCCAGCACCAGCAGCTCGGGGTGTGCGCCCAGCGTCATCAGCGTGACCAGCTCGCGCCGGTCCACGTACACGGTGAGCGGGCGTTCGGCGGGTATGTGCAGCTCCTCGCGCTCGCCCCGCTCGTTCACCGCCTGCACCGCATGCGTGAGCGGCGCCGCCGCCCGCGTGAGCCGCGGCAGCCGGGGGGCGGTGGACGGGGTCTGGCGTTCGGGCGTTCGCGTCATGGGTGCAGCGTACATGCAAACGCCCCGGCACGGCGGGGCGCGAAGGAACTCCCGCATGGCGCGGGCATGCGGCCGGCGGTCAGGACTTCGGGGCGGAGGCGGGAGCCTCCGGCGGCGGCGTGTAGCTGAAGGGGCCGGGGTCGGCGCAGGCAGGCATGGCGGCGGCGGGCCTGGCATCCTGGGCCGCGCGGCGGTACTGCGCCGCCACCCGGTCCTGCGCCAGGCACAGCTTGTAGGCATCCACCTTGCCTGCCCACGCGGCCTTGGCCGCGGCCTCCGCCGCCTTGGCCTGCGCCTGCGGCGTGGGTGGCGGCAGCTTGGCGGCGGCCACGCAGGCCAGCACCCCCAGTGCCAGGCCCGCGGCGCAGCGCCGGGCCAGAGACGGCGAGACGGAGATCATGGCGTTCCTCCCAGGGCGGACTTGGCGGGCGCGGCGGCCTCGGCACGTGCCGGGCCGCTGCGCTGTGCGGGGATCTTGCCGCTGCGCACGTCATCGGCCCACAGCTCGTGGTGCTCGCGCGCCCAGGCCTCGCTCACGTAGCCGGTCTTCATGGCCTTGAAGGCGCCGCGCATGCCGATGGTGCCCATGTAGATGTGGCCCAGCAGCAGCGCCATCATCCAGATCGCCAGGGTGGCGTGCACCATGTGCGCGATCTGCATCTCCGCGCGCACCAGGCCCCAGCCGGGGATCAGCCTGTCGAGCACCAGGCCCGAGAGCACGACGAACACGCCGGGTATGGTGATGCCCCACCAGAACATGCCCTTCTCGCCCGCGTTGAAGCGATGCGACGGCACCTCCTGGTTGCTGAACATGCCGCCGGCCTTGGACAGCCAGACGAAGTCCGCGCGGCTGGCGATGTTGTCCTTGACGAAGGTGAGGATGATCACCGCGAGCGACACGGCGAACAGCGGGCCCATGAAGTTGTGCACGTTCTTCAGGCCGAAGGCCAGCCAGCCGAACAGCTGCTGGCCCAGGACGGGCTGCAGGAAGAACTTGCCGAACGCCATGACGATGCCCGAGAGGGCCAGCGTGACGAAGGCCGTGGCGTTGCACCAGTGCGCCGCGCGCTCGAACGGCGTGAAGCGCTCTATCCGGCGCCCGCCGCCATCGGCCGGCTCGCGCCCCAGGGCGCCCCTGGACAGGTAGAAGATGGCCAGCGCCAGCACCGTGATGCCCAGGAGCGCCGCGCCGTAGGGAATGATCCAGTTGTTGCGCACCTCGCGCCAGGCCTGGCCAGCCGTGGTGTAGCGCGAGCCGGGATATTGCACGAACGGCTGGATCAGGTTGCCCGCCTCGGGCGCCTGGGACCGGGGCAGGCTGCTGTAGCCCGTGGCGCCTTCGCGCACCTGGCGCCACATGGGCGCGTTGTTGCCCGGCTGGACCCGGGCGCGCTCGGCGTTGGTCTGGGCGGCGTAGCCCGGCTCCTCGCTGGCGTCGGGCTTCACGTCGAAGATGTTCTGGCCCTTGACGCCCGCGACCGGCGCCGGCCCGGTGGATGCGGCAGCCGGCGCCGCGCCGCTGGCGGGCTCCGCCGGCGCCTGGGCCCACGCGCCGCCGCAGGCGACGAGCAGCGCACACAAGAGGTGTTTCATGGCGGACCTCGCATCAACGAACGCGGTTGTACTCGTTCTGGCCATGCTGCATGCGGGCCTTGAGCTCCTGCTGCCAGCTGCCCGCATCGCCGGCCTTCCAGCCCGGGGCCATGAACTGGCTGCCCGTGCCCTGGTAGAGCGGCGCGCCATGCTGCACGCCGGCGCCGGTCTGCGGCTTCTCGCCGCAGGCCGCCAGAACCGCCGCGGCGCCGACGGCGCCCAGGATGTGCCATGCGCGCTTCGTCATGACTTCGCTCCCGCCGGCGGCTGGCCGGCCTGCCTGGAACCATAGGCCGTGCCCCAGCCCCAGACCTCGGCACCCTTGCCGCGCTGGACCACGCGGGTGCGGAAGATGTCCGCCACCACGTCGCCGTCGCCGGCCAGCAGGGCCTTGGTGGAGCACATCTCGGCGCATGCCGGCAGCTTGCCTTCCGCCAGGCGGTTGCGGCCGTATTTCTCGAACTCGGCCTGGCTGCCGTGCTCCTCTGGGCCGCCCGCGCAGAAGGTGCACTTGTCCATCTTGCCGCGCACGCCGAAGGTGCCCTGCGCCGGGAACTGCGGCGCGCCGAACGGGCAGGCATAGCTGCAGTAGCCGCAGCCTATGCACACGTCCTTGTCGTGCAGGACGACGCCCTCTTCGGTGCGGTAGAAGCAGTTGACGGGGCACACGGCCATGCAGGGCGCGTCGCTGCAGTGCATGCACGCCACCGAGATGGACTTCTCGCCGGGCACGCCGTCGTTGAGCGTGACCACGCGGCGGCGGTTCACGCCCCAGGGCACCTCGTGCTCGTTCTTGCACGCCGTCACGCAGCCGTTGCATTCGATGCAGCGCTCCGCGTCGCAGATGAATTTCATACGTGCCATCGCCGTCTCCTTATGCCCGTTCCACGTTGCAGATCGTGGTCTTGGTTTCCTGCATCATGGTCACGCTGTCGTAGCCATAGGTGGTGCCGGTGTTGACCGCCTCGCCGCGCACCACCGGGTGCGCGCCCTGGGGGTAGTAGGCCAGCATGTCCTGGCCCTGCCAGCGGCCGGAGAAGTGGAACGGCATCCAGCAGGTGTCGGGCCCCACGCGCTCGGTCACCAGGGCCTGCACGTTCAGGCGCGCGCCCGTGGGCGTGCTGAGCCAGACCCGGTCGCCATTGCGTATGCCCCGGCTGGCCGCGGCCTTGGGGTTGATCTCGACGAAGGCCTCCTGCTGCAGTTCCGCCAGCCAGGGGTTGGAGCGCG
>Ga0209922_103438_pt1 | contig 12534 bp, 18 predicted proteins | sample ThiBiot_500_biof_FD_183946 | JGI IMG/M metagenome (GOLD analysis project Ga0209922, IMG submission 183946) | Wastewater bioreactor microbial communities from Cape Town, South Africa - Thiocy_expt_500_biof (SPAdes) | ecosystem: Engineered > Bioreactor > Thiocyanate-remediating > Anaerobic-Aerobic ...
CGATCGAAATATCGAAAAGACACTGTTAACTGACAATGCACTGAGAATTTACAATCGATATATATCATTACAAGCATCGGTATCATTAGGTTTTGACGATGCTATTCGTGCACATATTGAATGTCGTATCTGTCAAGCAGATATGGACGCCGGTCCATCGATAGATACATTTGATCAAGCTGTTTCGATTGTTTATAGAATTTTTGAACGAGTAAATTTAAATTTAATTCAAACTCAATACAATTTTCTATTATTATTATTATTATTGTAGGAATATTTTCCAAAATTCCTGAAAAGTGATCGTTTCTATCGATGTATGAGTCATTTAATGTTGAAATTACGTTGTGAACAACCTCTTGTTCATATGATAAAGACATTATCACTGAAATCTGATGAATTACCATCAACAATTCAAATAGATGATGAAACTAATCGTAAAGGGTATGAGAAATGAATAACTGAAGAAGAATCAAATGTTGATTTATTTCTGTTGAGAAGATCATTATCAATGGGATATGTTGATTCGTTAGGTCGATTCGTACGTAATTCTGATATTGATTCATTTTGTTCATCAACTCGAAAGACATATTCAAATCCCATTGAATTTCTTAGTCAATTCGTTCGTAATGATCACGATGAACTAGTAAATCTAATCTAATATTTCCAATGTCATTCATTTTCATTTCATTCTAGGCAATTGAACAAGAAGCAGTGAAATTTGCTGAAGCATTTATCAATGAAATTACTAATCGAACAAAAACTTTCTCTCATAAATAATCGTTTATTTTCATCGTTCGTTGTTCTGTTTTTTTTTACTTGTAATTTTAGATCATGTTATCATTCAATCAAAATCAAACCGAAGATGATTCTTCGTCGTGTTCACATATATCTTCAAAAATTTCCTATGAACATTTAACTGAACTCAATCTATCGAATTTAGAATTGACAAAAATCGATCTATTTCCATTCGATCAATTTCCTAATATACGTTCGCTTGATTTATCGAATAATCAATTAACATTTATCAATCCAAATTGGTTTCAAACATTTGAAAATTCAATTGAAATTTTAAATTTAAATTATAATAAATTACACACATTAGATTTTCTCAAAGATTTTAAATATTTAAAAACATTGAATGTTACTAATAATTTATTATTGAATAATGAACGATTTTTATCGTTATTTATTTGTCCAACTATTGAACATTTAATTGATTTCGATCAAGAACAAATCGAATACGATCGAATGAAACTTAATCGACTAAAATTATTGTTAATTCAAAAAGAAAAAAATAAAAACTCTTTAATGGAGTTAATTGAAAGCGATACTATCTTTGCTGATTTTCATTTATCACCACTGGGAAATTATTTTCTTCAACAACATTGTTCATCTGTTGATGAAACAAATTTAACCGATGAATTCAATCGTCTAATTCATATTGGTGAAAAACCAAGAACTCATTTTGAACCAATGAAATTTCTTCGTTCGCATCATCAATCGAATATTGATCTCATGAATACAGCGGTTCATATGTGTGCTTTCGAGCCAAATACATCGGAGAATATCTTAGCTACTTGCGGTGGTCATAAAGTGTGTTTGATTAATTGTGATACATGTGAAGTAACACATTTTTTCGAAGTACCAAATCTTTTATCAACAACAAACAGAAAAATAAACGAACAAAATCAAATGATGAATAAGCCATGTTTCTCATGTTTAGTTTGGATTGAAATTGAACAATTGAAAATAGTAGCAGTCGGTGCAACTAATGGACATATCTATCTACTTTCACCAATGTTAAAATTAATGTTTGGACATATTGAATTACCTGTAAAAGATTTTTTTGTTTTGTAATTAAATGTTTATTTAAGTTTTGTTCTCGTTTTTCTTTGAAAGGCTGCATTAATCAGTTGTTTAGCTTGGGATTCAAGTTCGCCAATGACATTAGTAGTTGGTTCTTATCATACAGTTCGATTTCTTAATATTGCAACACATATCAATCGTCTTCGAACTTATATTCGCAAACAAAATCAAACTTCAGTATTAGTCGATTGTATCGAATCATCAGAATTCGTTAGTAAAATTTCATCAACACATATTTATAATCTTTATTCGGGCACTGGTCCAATGATATTCATAACAAGTTTACTTTTTTATCCATTAACAAACGATGAAACGATTCTTCTCGTTGGGACAAGTCTTGGTCTTTTTATTATCAATCATCGACAACAAACACCTATTCAATTAGCTTTTCCAAAATCGATTTGGACTGCGAGCGAATATATTGAATCACTTCGATTGATAAATTACCAATCAACACGTTTAATAGCCATGAATATTCTCTATCTCGATCAAATCTATTGTTTCGATTTAGACAAATCTTTACGCGAACAACAATTACACATTTGTTTCACACTTTCGAATCCTTTTCGACAGATTCCAACTAAACTTGGCGTTTATTCGACCGACAATCTGTTCGAATGTATCGTCGGTAGTAATCACGGTTCATTCTATTATCATCGAATTGATTCATCTTCCAAACATCAATCAGAAATTGTCTGGCCACAAACAGAATCTTGCCCATTGCCATACATACTCTCGACATGTTTAAACAAACAATATTTATGTTTAACAACGAATAATAATCTTATTTGTATATATAAACGACAGTGAATAAAACATAAAGCACAATATATTCTCAGACAAATAGCGATGTTCGACTTGAATATTGTCGATCTTTAAAACGTTGAACAGCATGATGACCTTGCACGAATGTTTCGAACATGCCGGCTAATTTCGATGCATATTTACGATCTTTTTCGAGCATAAGATGTCGATGATGGAGAGCTTTCGAAAGAGAAAAACCCATGATAAGATGATAGAGAAGAAAAACGCCACTAAATCCGAAGAGAACATAGTGATCAATTGATTTCGTTATGCCTTTCCATGGAATAAGAAAACCAATGATTGAATGCCAAATCGAGTTTAATGAAATAAAAACTAATGAAATCAATGTATATTTATCAAGTAAAGTGAGATAGGAAACAGGTGGGAGTAAACGTGAGACTGACCAACGAAACATAATTAAAGTTAATAGTAGTGTACCTAAATCAAAACGAACAAAAAGTTGATTTTATTTGAATGAAATCAAACACAAACAAGTTATATGAAGACGACTGTGCGGTAGATTCGGTGTAATACCATAGACCGTTAATGTAATGAGTGTTATTAGAAAAATGAGAAGATAAGCATTCCAATAGAAATAACCAGGTCGACGTGCGACATAACATGTAACTAAATATGTCGATTGACGAATAGGTCGAAAACTGAAATCTTCAGTTGTTATTGTCGAACGAGTATCGATATGTTCGTAAAGAAACCATTCTTGTTGTGCTAAAATCGACAATTTATTTTTCATTGAGAAATTCAATAAAAATAAATTCTACCAAGAAAAGCTTCTCGATTGACTATCGATGGTTGAAAACGATTTTCTACAAGTACACATTCCGTAATTGAACAGCGTGTAACAATTTGTAAAGATAATTGTTGAACATCAACAGGAAAACTATTCAATTCTAATGTTTCCCAAAATGTACCAACAACTTTACGTAATTCAAAAACATAGATGATATCATCAGTTGTTTGATGAATATTATTAATTGGCATATCAGAACTATCGACAAGTTCGCAAAGAACTTCTTCTTTAACATCGCCAAGTGCATTTTTAACATAGAGATTTGGATTCCAATTCGCATATTCCGAATCGTATAACCATCGAGCTTCGATAACAATTTCAGCATAGAATTTTTCTTCTAATGTAATTACTTCGCCAAGACGAATAAATTTAACACGAATTGATACTTCTCGTGGTGGTTTAGCATTGAAATTTGGATAATTGATTTCGTTTGCCGAAAGTCGATGTCTCGACATTTCGGCTATAGCTAAATAAATAAAAAAATTTGAATTATTTACTAAATCAATCAATATCTCACATACATCCTGGTGTACTAATCGTTCGATTTATCACAGGCATTTCCGAAATATTAGCTGAATAATAAATCGATTCACGATTCGTATTTCCCGGTGTTGTTGCTCGTCGATTTGAATTTGTTAAATTACAAGTATTTTGTTTGAGTTTGAGAGATTCCGATTCCGACTCGGATCGTCTTGTATTATACATCATTGATCAGCATATAATTGGATCCTATATTCTATGCATAACAGCAGTAACTGACTATCCCAAGATGAAAATTTCAAATGTGAAACCAATTAATTGCTAACAACTGATGTCCTTGATTGAATCGAACGCGATAATGATGTGATTAAGTTACTCGTATATTATACATAAAACAAGTCGAATGGATCGATTTAATCAAATACGTTATATACTATTTGAGTGTCAGTTTTTGTTTATACAGTAGCATATAAAGCACCAGATGAGAATGAAAAATAAAACAGGAAACTTAGTGTGACAGATGACGCACAATCAGAAAAAGAAAAATGAACTACTCGATGAGAATAGAAGAAGAACTAAAGGTGTTTGAGTATTTTCGATGCCATATTTCATCATGTTTTCATTTTATAAAAATATATATATCTATACTCAATAACCTCACTAATTAATGATATTAAAATCGATGACAAAAAAAACACTACTAATAAAAAATAAGTTCTTTCACTCATACAATTATTGAAATATCCAGAAAAAAAATTACACACGGATAATATTATCATTGTAAGTCCTCGTTAGCGTTAGTAACTAAAGGGTTAATTAGTATGATAGATGCGAACGTAAAAAAGCAAAGAAGTACTTGAAGGCGTCGAAGTGCGACCTCTCTCTAAAATGTTCGATTGATTGTGATATTAACGAATCGAGTACACATGTAGGAACCGACGAGGTTTTGCTACATTGCATACAGGATCGAAAAAGAACGTCGATTGTTTTTCCTTCAACGCCAATGAGAATTATTGTTCTCTAAACAAATCGTGATTGATCTTTGGACTTTTCTGATTAAAAAATTTGACTACTGATGGCGTTTTTAAAGAATACTCTACTTAAAGTAATCGATGTTTATTCTTTTTGTTTTTATCCTCTTAAGTGACGTTCTTATTCGGATTATTTAGCTTACACCTCTAAAAACACAATCCATTCAAACAACACAAAAACGTTTTTATCTTTTACTTCATGAATATGTTTCGCTGGGTTTACTTGAAGAAGCTGGTATTCGTGTACCAAAATTTCGTGTTGCTGAAACACCCGATCAAGCGTATAAATATGCATCGAGTGGTGGTTCGTTTCCTTTTTTCTATTATTCTTTTATTTTCGACATATTTCGAAACAATTTAGAACTCAGCAATGATCTCGTTTTGAAAGCACAAATTCTTGCTGGAGGTCGTGGTAAAGGTACATTCGATACTGGACTTAAAGGCGGCGTTAAAATGACATATTCGTAAGAAACTTAAAAAATCAGTCAAATTCGAATGAATGTGTTTTTCTTTTGCTGTAGAGCTGACGAAGCAAAAAGTATTGCTTCAAAAATGCTTGGCCATCGTTTGTATACCAAACAAACTGGTCGAGAAGGAAAACCTGTAACCAAATTAATAATGTGCGAAAAATTATTCACACGACGTGAATATTATTTTGCTTGTAGGAATAACATATTCTCGAGATTCGTTGTTAGTAGTTCTGTTTTTTTTCTAGTGGCATTAGAACGACGATTCGACGGTCCGGTTTTAATTACATCGACACAAGGTGGTACAAATATTGAAGATATTGCTGCTGAACATCCCGAAGCTATTATTCGACATCCAATTGATATTCACAAAGGTCTTACACGTGAAGAGGCATTAGCCGTTGCTGAACGATTAGAATTTCGTGATGGCGCACTCGAAGAAGTATTTCAAAGAGAATTTCTTCTTTACGAATATGTGATTGAGTTTTTTTTTTCTAGGCTGTTGATATAATGCTAAAACTGTACGATTTGTTTATTAAAAAAGATATTGTTTTGTTAGAAATCAATCCTCTAACTGAAGGAGCCGATGGAAAAGTCTATTGTAAATATATTTCATTGGTTTCACAGAAAAAAGAATCTATTTGATGAATAGGTATGGATTGCAAAATAAATGTCGATGATAATTCAGAATATCGTCAAAGTGCAATATTTACGAACAAAGACGATACACAAAGCGATTGGCGTGATGTTAAAGCACAGCAATCGAATTTGAATTACATTGGTCTCGACGGTGAAATCGGTTGTCTAGTCAATGGAGCTGGTTTAGCTATGGCTACGATGGATATTATTAAATTACATGGCGGTAATCCAGCTAATTTTCTTGATGTTGGCGGTGGTGCATCAGCTTCACAAGTTAAAGATGCATTCGAATTAATTACGGCTGATCCTCGTGTACGTACAGATTTTTATTTTGTTTTCGTTTATCGGTTTTAATTTCTAGGTTCAAGCTATATTCGTTAATATCTTTGGTGGTATCATGAGATGTGATATTATTGCTAAAGGTATTGTTGCTGCAGCGAAAGAACTGAAATTAGCCATACCAATCGTTGTACGATTACAAGGCACACGTGTCGATGATGCAAAAGCAATTATTGCTAATAGTCAATTTAAGATTCTTGCTTGCGATGATCTCGATGATGGAGCTCGACTAGTAAAGACAGTTTTCTCTTATTTTTTCTTGTATCGAAACGAAACAAACAAAAAATCTTTTCTAGGTGGTTAAACTTGCAGAAATTGTTAGTTTAGCTCGATCGGCTTCGATTGCTGTTCAATTTGAATTACCAATTTAAATTCTTCTCAGGTGTCGACGAATCATCTTCTTCTCACTTTCACTCTATCCAGATCAAATAGACAACAAATTTAAAGCATTATTACTATTACTATTTTTTGTCCCACCTGATTTCCTTAGGCTTTTTTTTTTTGTTTTATCAAATGTAGATTTCCCTTTTATTTTTAAATCAAGCGAATAATCATAATAATAATAAAAAACAAAATTCTTCTGAATAGAAGGAATCGAAAATGTGCATGTTGATTGTTAATTTTATTTTAACTGATTTTTGTTATTAAGCAAATTTATTTAAAGTCGACAAATAGAAAAAAAAACGCGACCTTAAACTACCTAAAAGTCGTTGTCAGTCTAATCGAAACGTTCTTTTTCTTCGTCGTCTTCGGTCGAATATACGTACTTTATTATCAAAATATAGTTTAAAAAAATGCACTGAAGAATATTATAGTCTGATTCATCTTTCACGTATCTACACAAAGAATTTAGACATCACGCCATATATATATATATATATATATATGTAAATTTAACTTTTCTTTTTTTTTTTGTATTTATCTAGTTCTTTCCTTTAAACATGAAATCTGTGACAGATTTTCCACCCGAACGACGGACAATAAAAGCTGCTATTGAGGATAATATCGGTTCATGCATTATCGCCTTAATTTCATTATTATCTTTAATCGCAGCTATAGCATGGCCGTATGTTAAAATGAACGATGTTCTATCAGATCATTTGCTTGACATGAGATCATTCAATGATTATTTAATTGTTAATGTCTTTGTCTTTGCGTCGTACACATGTCAATATATTCTAACAGCAGGAATTCTTGAAACAACAAATCCAAGAGGTTTCGCATCCGAATTATTAACTAATGAACAACGGCAACAACGAAAACGACAAATACGAAAAGAACTTATCTTAGGCGTAAGCGCAATGTTCGGTATGTGTTATCAAAAGTCAAACAAACACATAGCAAAATCTTTTCTTTTCTTTCGTTGCCTCTCTCTAGTTAACACGACTTATGCCGTTGGATGGATGTATTTTATTGAACCTAATCTATGGACAACGAATTATTTTGTTACAAATAAATATACATTGTCATGGTTTGTTTTCAATGTAGCTGTCTATGGTTTTATTTTTGATGCATGGTTCTATTGGACACATCGAGCTTTGCATGAGTCACAATATTTATGGGATAAAATTCATACAACTCATCATGCCTTTAAAAATCCGTCCGCGTTCTGTCAAGATGCTGTTCATCCACTTGAAGGTCTTGTTCAAGGTGTATAATCAAGATCATTCTTAACATTGTACGAATACAACGTTGCTTTTTTTTTTCGTCTTTAAGGTCCAGTTGGTCATTATTTAACTGTACTTGTCATGCCTGTTCATCCGATTGCTTTAGCATTCTTTGGCCTATTTACTTCGTGTTATGCTAGTAAATTGAATTATTTCTGAAATTCGAAAATTGTTCATATGATTATCTATTTGTAATAATTAGTTGCCGCTCATGATGGCCGTATGGGAGATTTCAATCATCATTATGCTCATCATAACAAAGGTAATAAAACGAATATTTATTTATTCTAGATTATCAAGAAAAATCTTTTCTATTGTTTATATCTTTGTCTAGGTAAAGGTCGTTTACACAATTTTAATTATGGTCTTTATTGGCCACTATGGGATCTTATTTGTGGAACTCGTTATCGTGATCATTCTAATAAAACTAATGTCAATCAACAACAATTGAAGAATGATGAACAAGAACAAAACGAAGACAAAAAGCTCACATGATTTCTTCTTTTCTCGTCCATCCATCTGTTTAATTTTCCTCTCTATGATCAGATTTGATAATGAATATACATATGATCCACATATGTACGTACATATACGTATGTTCCTATGTGGTGATCATTGTCAATATCTCTTCTATCCCCGATCAATTAATTCGAATTCGAACATATGTTCAAAAATTTCTTTCTTCAAATAAAAATTCATATATTTCTAAGATTTTGTTGATTTTTTTTGTCTTGCACACAATAGGTATGTATAAAAACAAACAAACAATTGTGTGTGCACACAATTTGCACAAAAGCGAATAGCAAGAGGTAGAGCGAGAGAGAGCGAGAGAGATAATCGATAGTATTAGCTAAGAATTAAGCAACAAGATAAAGAGAAGAAATAAAAATGAGTGTTTATACCTGAGTGTTAAAAGTGTACAATCAAAAAAGAAAACAAAACTGACTAACTCTCTTGATAATGACATACACGTTTACACATACAACAGAAGAATAAAACAACCGGGTCATTCATTTCTGTATTAGACACGCATTGAAATACTCGAAAGGCAAAATAGCAAGAGAAAGAAGAAACAAAAGCCAACAATAAGAACACATTTTCAATACATGACATCGATAATAAGATAACACCAATGTACTGTTATCAAACATCGAACAAGATAGTTGAAGAAAAGGCAATGCAGAACGCGAAGAGAGTTTTTTTTTGTCATACTATTTACAATAATAAACAAAAAAAAAACAAGGAATGTATACATATAAAGGTAGAAAGTATATGTATATTATTTCGATGAATGAGAGAAAAGAAAAAAGAAAAACCGGTGAGATAATTCGCTCAACAGAATTTGTTTTTCATCTGGTCATGTATGTTTGACAAAATAGACAATAACAACAACAACTAATAATCATAAGATAGGAAGACAACGACCAAATACACTTAATAATAATAATATAAAAAAAAAACAAGCCGGGCACATTAGAAGACGAGAAAAAAACCAGAGAATAATAATAGTTAGAAATACTTGATATACGTACAGACATTGTCTGTTACTCATCAAAGCAAATACAAATAGAAAAATGATATCTCTCGCGAATAAACGTATATTGCGTTGATTATTATTATTAATTTTTTCTTTTGTTTTTCAAAAAGCAATTGTTCAAAGTGTCTTTTGTTTTTCTCTCTTTCTCTTGTGTTCATTTTTCACCTACGATTGAGATTATCCGTCATGAATACCGATTTCCATCGAGGGTGTCGATGGACTGACGCCGAACACACTAAGCCATGATTTAGCACGATTCGATGGTGAATTCAATTGTGTCGATGATGTCGATGGAGTTAAACGTATCGACGATTTAGCTATAGGAGTCGATGGAGTATTTACAACATTGGATGTTTGTTGTTTGAATGCATGAGAAAAACGTTGAGATTTTAAACGATGTACGGCTTCTTTGATTAGATTGCCTTCGTCGATTAAACGTTGTAATAAACTTGGCAGGCGACGTTTTTTTTCCAAGTGATGTTTATGATGGTGATGATGATTATGATTATGATGATAATGATGTGAAGAACGACTTGAAATCAATGATTTATGATGCATATTTAATGATTTCCATGCACCTGTGCATCCCGATGAACCATGGCATTCTGTTAATGAAACATTATCGGTATTATATAATGGTTCGAAATGATTTCCTTGTAAACGTTTTAAATTTGTTGTCAATAGATCGGCTGTGGGCTGTTGAATTGTGCCGAAATGTCGACGGCAACCCGACCGAAATCGAAGTATTTCAGTTAATTTATCCTAAATAATAATAATAATGATAATTTATGATCTCATTTCTAGTTTTTTTTATTTCGACTGTTTTATTACCAGTAATAAATTTAATTCAGGTGTTGATGTTGATGTTAATGTTTCAATTTCATTTTGACTTTCATTTGAAAGAATTGCTGCCGTCGACGATGATGATGATGATGATGTTGACGATGATAAATGAGTGTCCATGGAAAAATTTTCTTGTAATGTTGGAATATGAGATGTACATTCGATAGAATACATTGGTAATCTATATGAATGTTCTTGCATTAATTTATCAAATGCACAAGACTAGAAAATCGTTTTGGTGTAGAATAATCAATGAATGAACTCGACCGGTCAACTACGAAGAATGAAGGACAAATGCGAACTAATAATTAGCTAGCATTGTCCATGAACATCGAGTTTTTTTTGGTTGTTGTTTTATTTGTTCTTTAGATCTGCAAGAAAAAAAATCGATCGATAAAGATGAGTCAGAAGTGTTCGATTGATTGGACGACGACGTCAGATTGTCGTCGATCGGTAGCATGACAAAAAGTCGTAGTTATTAAACAAGAAGAAAAATAGACGCGAAGAAGAAGAAATCGAAGATTTGTATCGAGAGGTGGCGCAGCTCAGCATGATATGTAACGCAAAAAAAAATGTTCTTGCACGATTTTGTAATCGAAATACTAATAATATTTATCATCACAGACAACAGTTGTATCATTAATAAAAACTAACGATTGCTGATCGAACAGATTGTCTTCATTTATAACTAATAATCTACTTACATATTATTTCTTTCATTAAAGAAAAAAGAAAAGAAAGAAAAGAACTTTTCTTTTTATAAATATTAACGTTGGTAAATAATCTCATTTAAAAATAGAAGAATTTCTAGATGCGTACACCCTACGAATTCAATTTGACAAGTTTACTACGCACAACTTGTACGACTATAATATATTTTTCATTTTTTTGTTCTCTCGTGTGCGCTCTCTCATTCTCCTTCTCATTCTTTTTTCTTTCTACTCTCATTCTATTTATATATTCATTCGTAGTAGTAAAGCAATTGCCGTTGTCACCAAAGCGGCATGCTTTTGTATGCCTGAAAACAACGCGAACGCATGCATACTTCTCACCATTGCAACAAACGAACGAGGGGAGAGAGAGAGAGAGTAAACCGACTTCTAATAATATATATGTATGTAAAGAAAAACGGCAAGTACACGATAAGAGTAAAGAGTAAAAAAAGAATGAGAGTTATTAAATATAGAGAAATTGAACAAACAGTGGATTTAACTATATCAAGGTAATGAATAGAACCTTGATAAAACTATTTAAGTAACATTGAGTACAACGAAACGAATACATTATCGTGCATAAAGATGACTTTGAGCTGATAAATATGTAAATATCTACTATCGTTTCTGATTCTAACTCGGTGTATGTATATATTGAAAGATACGTCAAAAGTGGCATCGAGATCGTTACTAATATTACAATGATAGAATTCGCTTTCTCTTCTATTTCTCTTTTTTTCTCTGTCTCTCTCTCCCTCTCGCTCTCTCTTTTCTTTTCTATGTTTGTGTGTGTGTTCCAACATTAGTTTTCTCCATGTCTCATTTTTTTTTCTTTTCATTTAATCTTTTTTTTTCGCACATTTCCTGTATGCTCGCAAGATGATAAATGAGGAGGAGAAGAGACACATACAAATCACTGGCCAGTATTCATCTAGCGAAGAAAAAGAAATCTAAAAGAAAGCAAGACGGAAGGATAGAATAGAATAGAAACACATCAGATGCACACAGACATGCACACGCACATACAGACTTATCATCATCCGCATCATCATCTCATGGAATTATAGTTCGGAAAAGGATCACATTCAATACGTATAGCTATGCCGATAAATTGGCTCAAAGCCAATATAGAAGGAAAAAAAGAAAGCAAAAAAAAACCGAACGAAGTATCAGATGATCGAATAATATTTTACTCGTTCTTTGAAAAACCTCTTCGCGTTCTTTGAAAAACCTCTTCGCGTTCTTTTTTCAACATCAAACAGTATATTTATACCGTATGCATACATTCACATAAATATATATATATGTACATACATATATGTGCACATTTATGCGTATAG
>Ga0209922_103447_pt1 | contig 12514 bp, 10 predicted proteins | sample ThiBiot_500_biof_FD_183946 | JGI IMG/M metagenome (GOLD analysis project Ga0209922, IMG submission 183946) | Wastewater bioreactor microbial communities from Cape Town, South Africa - Thiocy_expt_500_biof (SPAdes) | ecosystem: Engineered > Bioreactor > Thiocyanate-remediating > Anaerobic-Aerobic ...
CCGGCGCTGCTGGCGCAATTGCTCGCCGCGCAACCGGATATCGAGGACGGCGCGGTGGTCAATCTGCTCGATCAGAAGCTGGCCAATCCGAATCCGGATTTTTTCTCTTACAGCCTCACCAAATATGCGCTTGCCGGCGCGACCGAGATGCTGGCGCAGGCGCTGGCGCCACGCGTCCGCGTCAATGCGGTGTCGCCGGGGCTTACCTTGCCCAGCGGCGACCAGAGCGGGGCCGAGTTCGCCCGCGTGGCGAGCGCGAACCTGCTCGGGCGGCCGGTCGGTGTGGACGAGGTGGCGCGGGCGGTGGTCTATCTGCTCGATGCGCGCAGCGTGACCGGCCAGAATCTGTTCGTCGATTGCGGGCAGCGATTCCTGAAGCGTGACGGAGATGTGATGTTCGAAGGGCGCGATGGCTGAATATACGACGATTCTGGAGGGGCTTGAGGTGCGGATGCGCCTCGGCATCCATCCGCATGAGGTGGAGCCGCAGCGCGTTCGCCTGACGGTGGAGATGACGGTCGACTATCCCGCGCCGCCCGCGAACGACGCGATCGGCGAGGTGCTCGATTACGATTTCGTTCGCGAGGGCATTCGAGCGCTGGCCGAGGCGCGGGGCTTCGCGTTGCAGGAGACCCTGGTGGAGGCGGTGGCGGTGCTGTGCCTGGAGGACGCGCGCGTGCGGCGGGTGCGGGTGCGGTCGATGAAGCTGGACGTTTATCCCGACGCCGCCGTGGGGTGCGAGATCGTCCGCGCGCGCTGAACCGCGTCGCCAGCGAATTGCCAACCGGCGCGCGCGCGCCTACATGGCGCGCAACCCAGCAGATGTGACCTGATCGACGGAGCGACCGAACCGCCATGGCCGTGCAATATACCTATGTCATGAAGGGTCTGACCAAGACCTTCCCCGGCGCGAACAAGCCGGTGCTCAACAACATCCACCTGCAATTCCTGCCGAGCGCGAAGATCGCGATCATCGGCCCGAACGGTGCCGGCAAGTCCACGCTGATGAAGATCATGGGCGGGATCGACAAGGATTTCCAGGGCGAGGCGTGGGCCGCCGAGGGCGTCCGAGTCGGCTATCTGCCGCAGGAGCCGCAACTCGATCCCACCAAGACGGTGATCGAGAACGTCCGCATGGGCGCGGGCCCGATCGTCGACAAGATCGAGCGCTTCAACGCCATCTCCGCCGAGATGGGCGATCCGAAGGACGACACCGATTTCGATGCGCTGATGGCCGAGATGGGCGAGCTTCAGTCCGAGATCGACGCCGCGGACGGCTGGAGCCTCGACAGCCAGCTCGAACAGGCGATGGAGGCTTTGCGCTGCCCGCCGTCGGACAGCCCCGTCACCAATCTGTCGGGCGGCGAGAAACGCCGCGTGGCGCTATGCCGCCTGCTGCTGGAGAAGCCCGACATCCTGCTGCTGGACGAGCCGACCAACCACCTCGACGCCGAAAGCGTGGCGTGGCTGGAGAATTTCCTCAAGGAATATGCCGGCAACGTCATCCTCGTCACCCACGATCGCTACTTCCTCGACAATGTGGTGAACTGGGTGCTGGAGCTGGATCGCGGCCGTTACTACACCTACGAGGCGAACTATTCCGGCTATCTGGAGAAGAAGGCCAAGCGGCTGGAGCAGGAGGAGCGCGAGGAGGCCGGCCGCCAGAAGGCGATCGCCGACGAACTGGCGTGGATGCGCCAGACCCCCAAGGCGCGCCAGACCAAGTCCAAGGCCCGTATCCGCGCGTTCGACGAACTGATGGCCGCGCAGGAGAATCGCGCGATCGGCAAGGCGCAGATTCTGATCCAGATTCCCGAGCGCCTCGGCGGCAAGGTGATCGAGGCGCAGGGCCTTTCCAAGGCCTATGGCGACAAATTGCTGTTCGAGGACCTGTCCTTCACCCTGCCGCCGGGCGGCATCGTCGGCGTGATCGGGCCGAACGGCGCGGGCAAGTCCACCCTGTTCCGGCTCATCACCGGGCAGGACCAGCCGGATTCGGGGACGATCGAGGTCGGCTCCACGGTGAAGCTCGGCTATGTCGACCAGAGCCGCGACGATCTCGATCCGAACAAGAACGTGTGGGAGGAAATCTCCGACGGGCTGGACGTGTTCCGCTTCGGCAAGCAGGAGCTGGGCACGCGCGCCTATGTCGGCGCGTTCAACTTCAAGGGGCCGGACCAGCAGAAGAAGGTCGGCCAGCTTTCCGGCGGCGAGCGCAACCGCGTCCACATGGCGAAGATGCTGAAGGAGGGCGGCAACGTCCTGCTGCTCGACGAGCCGACCAACGACCTCGACGTGGAGACGCTCCGCGCGCTGGAGGAGGCGCTGGAGAGCTTCGCGGGCTGCGCGGTGGTCATCAGCCACGACCGCTTCTTCCTCGATCGCCTCTGCACCCATATCCTCGCCTTCGAGGGCGACAGCCATGTCGAATGGTTCGAGGGCAATTTCGAAAGCTATGAGGAAGACAAGCGCCGCCGCATGGGCGACGCCGCCGATCGCCCGACGCGGCTGGCGTACAAGAAATTGACGCGGTGAAGATGCGCACGGGCGCGGACGAAGCCGCCGCGCCCAAATACAGCCATGTCGAGCGGGAGCGGCGGTTTCGCGTCGATCCGGCGCTGTTGCCGCCGCTGCCCGCCGATCATGTGCTGATCGAGGACCTTTACCTTTCCGGCACGCGCTTCCGTCTCCGGCGCATGACCGACAGCGGCTCCGGCGAGATCGCCTGCAAGCTCGCCAAGAAATACGAGGCGGACGATCCGCTCGCCCGCGCGATGGTCAACGCCTATCTCACGCCGGAGGAACATGCGGTGTTCGCCGCGCTGCCGGGCCGGCCGATCGTCAAGCGACGCTATCCGGTGATGGCCGAAGGCGCGGAATTCGGCGTCGATCTGTTCGCGGGTAATCTCGATGGGCTGGTGCTCGCCGAGATCGAAGCGCCGAATGCCGCCGCGCTTGCAGCCATTCCTATCCCGTCATGGACGGTGCGCGAAGTGAGCTACGATCCGCTTTATCAGGGCGGGTCGCTGGCGGCGCTGGACCGCACCGGCGCCTTGGCGTTGATCGCGGGCCTCTGAAGCGGCGGCCGCCCCGGCGCTCGGCCGAAGCGGCGAGGGGCCGTTACTTCCGCTCCGCCGCGCTCTTGTTGCGCAGTGTGAGAAATTCGCTGCCCGCGCTCCACGTCGGCCAGACGCCGGCCTTCGAGAGTTGCTTGCCCATCGCGAAGAACAGGTCGGCATCCTGCGCCGCGCCGCCGAGGTTCCAGTCGGCCGACCAGGTGTCGCAGGTCTTGTGATAGCAGGCCATATAGGCGTCGAGCCACTTCTGCCCCGCCTCGTGGCCACCCGCCTTGAGGTCCGGCGCGCCGCCCAGCGCCATCAGGATCATCGACGGCACGCCGCGCCGGACGACGGAGAAATGATCGGCGCGGTAGAACAGGCCGCGCTCGCTCGCCGTTTCGGGGGTGATCGTACGGCCCTGCGCCCTGGCGGCCGCGGCGAGCAGCGTGTCGAGCGACGAGGCGCCCGCGCCGACCAACGTAACGTCCTTCGCCGGCCCGGCGGTCTGGAGAATGTCGAGCGTCAGGTTCGCGGCGGTTTTGGCCAGCGGGTAGATGGGGTGCGCGGCATAATATTCCGAGCCGAGCAGCCCGCGCTCCTCGCCCGTCCACAAAGCGAAGACGAGCGTGCGATCCGGTTTCGGCGCGGCCTTGAACGCGCGCGCCAGCTCCAGCACGCCGGCGGCGCCGAGCGCGTCGTCGTTCGCGCCGGGGCGCAGCGTCCTGCCGCTCGCGTCGGGTGGGCCTTCGCCATAGGCATCCCAATGCGCGCCGAACATCACCGTCTCGTCCGGGCGTTTCACGCCGGTGATCTTCGCGAGGACGTTGGCGCTTTCGATTCGCTCGGCGCTGACGGCGAGATCGGCAGAGAAGCGCGGCTTCATCTCTACCGGGTGGAACGCGGCGGAGCGCGCTTCAACCCGCAGCTTCGCGAGGTCCAGCCCGGCGGATGCGAACAGCCGGTCCGCCGCCTCGTGCGAGATCCAGCCCTGCAACGGCACGCGCTGGTCGTCCGGCCCACGCACGATATCGTAATTCTCGCCGTTCGAGGCATTGGCGGTGGACCACGGATAGCCCGCGCCGTCGGTATCGTGGACGATCAGCGCGGCCGCCGCGCCGCGCCGGGCGGCTTCCTCATATTTATAGGTCCAGCGGCCGTAATAGGTCATGCGCTTGCCGCCGAACCGGCCGACCGCGTCGTCGCCCGGCCGGGCGGCGAAATCGGGATCGTTGACAAGGAACACGACGACCTTGCCGCGCACGTCCACGCCCTTGAAATCGTCCCACTTCGCCTCGGGCGCGGACACGCCATAGCCGACGAACACCATCGGGGCGTCCTTGATCGAGATATGGGGGGCGTCGCGCACCGTCGTCATCGCGACGTCCTTGCCCTGCACCAGCGGCATGTCACCGGCGCTGATCGTCCCGTCGCCGATGCGGGTGTGGATCAGCGGCACGCGCTGGATCCACTGGCCGTCCGCCGCGCCCGGCTCCAGCCCGAGCTTCCTGAACTCCGCGACCAGCCAGTCGGTCGTCTTCTTCTCGCCGGCCGTGCCGGGCGCGCGCCCGCCGAACTCGGGCGAGGCGAGGGTGCGGACGATATCGGAGAGACGCTGCGGGTCAGTCTGCGCGGCGGCCGGCGCGGCGAGGACGGTGGCAAGGGCGAGGAGAGGAAGGATGCGCATGATGACTCCTAGTGGACACGGCGGACGAAGACGCGGCCGTCGTCGCGGCGCTCCGTCGAGAAATTGGGGACCGATTGGATCAGGTCGGAAAGGCGCTTGAAGCCATAGTTGCGCACGTCGAAGCTCGAGCGGTTCGCCGCGAGCTGGCCCATCGCCGAAAGGCTGACGAAGCCGCGCTCGTCGCGTTTCACATTGTCATAGGCATCGATGAGCAGCTTCACCAGCTCGGGATCGACGTCAGCCTTGCGCGCGCTGGCCTGCGGGGGCGTCGCCGCGACCGGCTCGACGGGGGCGGGGGTGCTCGCCAGCTTGTCGATGTCGATGAAGCGCGTGCAGGCGTTCTGGAACGCCTGCGGCGTGCGGCTCGATCCGAAGCCATAGACATCATAGCCGTCCTGCCGGATACGCATGGCGAGCGGCATGAAGTCACTGTCCGACGACATGATGCCGAATGCCTGCACCCGCCCGCGATAGAGCAGATCCATCGCGTCGATCGTCATCTTCATGTCGGTGGCGTTCTTGCCCTTGGTCAGGTCGAACTGCTGTTGCGGCTCGATGCCGTATTTCACGGTCATGTCGCGCCAGCCCTTCAGGCCCGGCTTGGTCCAGTTGCCATAGACGCGGCGGACGTTGACGCTGCCCAGCTCGGCAAGGACGGTCAGCACCGGGTCGATTGCGTGCCACGAGGCATTGTCCGCGTCGATCAGCAGCGCGACGTTGAGGTTCGAATTGTCGATGGCCATGCGGCCTGATCGGCCTCCGGCGCGCGATCGTCAACCGCCGGGATAAGTGATGGCGATCACTTCATATTCGCGCTCGCCCGCCGGCAATGCGACGCGGCGCAGGTCCGCCACCGCGGCACCACGCAGCGCGCGGGCGAGGGGGGCGTTCCAGCCGATCAGACCCTTGCCCGCATCCGCCTCGTCGTCGCCGACGAGGGTTAGCGTGCGATGGTTGTCGTCCTCGTCCGCGATCGTCACCGTCGCGCCGAAGAACACGCGGGCGCGGTCGGGGGCCTGCGCCGGATCGACCACCTTCGCCGCCTTCATCCGCTTCGACAGCCAGCCGAGCCGCCGGTCGATCTCGCGCAGCCGCTTGCGGCCGTAGATATAGTCGCCATTCTCGGAGCGGTCGCCATTGCCGGCCGCCCAGGCGATCGTATCGACCAGCGCCGGGCGCTCCTTCGCGAACAGCGCCTCATATTCGGCGCGCAGCGCGGCATAGCCGGCCGGGGTGATATAGTTCGGGCGCTCCATGGCTCAGCCGCGTTTCGACCGGCCGAGATACCAGCTCAGGTTCGCCGGGCCCCGGCTGCGCGCCTTTTGCGGGTTCATCAGGTCATAGACCACCGCATTCTCCAGCACGCGCTGGACGTAGCTGCGCGTCTCGGTGAAGGGGATCGCCTCGACCCAATCGACCATATCGACCGCGCCGGTGCGCGGATCGCCGTTCGCCGCGAGCCATTTGTTCACGTTGCCCGGCCCGGCGTTATAGGCCGCGATCGCCAGCGGATAGCTGCCGAACAGCTTGAAGATGCGCTGGAAATAATTCGAGCCGAGCTGGATATTGTAGCTCGTGTCGCTGGTCAGCGCACCGACGTTATACGCGAGGCCCATCTTCGCCGCCTGTTCCCGCGCGGTGCCGGGCATGAGCTGCATCAGCCCGCGCGCGCCGGCGCCCGAAATGGCCATGCGATCGAAATTGCTCTCCTGCCGCGCGATCGCGTGGATCATCGTCCATTCGTCGTCATAGCCGCCGGGCACCGTGACGGTGGGGAAGCCGCTGGCGATATATTCGGTGAGGCCGCTCTGCATCGCCTTGCGCCCGACCATCACGCCGAGATCGGGCCGCCCGATCGAACGCGAAAGTTCGGCGGCGAGCAGGTGATCGCTGTCGCTGGCGGCGTCGGCGGCGATCTGCTTCACGAACGCGGTCTGGTCCTGCCAGTCGTTCGCCGAGCCGAGGAACTGCGCGGCGCGCACCACCTCCCGGCCGTAAAAGGCGGTGCGGGTGGCGGGAGCGACCGGGCTGGCGTTGAGCGGCGGCGGGGCGGCCAGCGCGCGGCCGAGATGCTCGTTGGCGAGCTGGCCGTAATATTGGTCGCGGAAGCCGGCGGCGCGTTCGAAGAAGGCGTTCGCCTCCGCCGCCCGCCCGGCTGCTTCCGCCGCGCGCGCCGCCCAGTAGAAGCCCTTGGCCCGCGTCTGCGGCGCGATCGTGCCGCGGCCGTAGCGATCGAACAGCGGCATCGCATCCGCCGGTCGCCTGAGCTTGGTCAGCGCGGTCTGGCCGGCGAGCCAGACGAGGTTGGTATATTGGTCGCGCTCGCCATAGGATTTGGTCGAGACGTCGGTGCCAGCCGGATAGGCGTCGTCGACCTGCCGGGCGATGTCATAGGCGGTCTGCCACTGGCCGTCGGTCGCCGCCGCCTTGGCGTTGGCATAGAGCACCAGATAGAATTTCTCGGGGTTGCCGGGCCGGTTCATCCCGGTCGCGCGCGTGCGGGCCAGCCACATGCGGGCGGCGGCGGGGTTGGTCCGGCCGAGCCAGGTCGCCTTGTCGGTGACATAGCCGGCGTCGCGCTCCCCGATCACGTCATATTGCGCGGCGAGGTCGGCTGCGTTGGCCGCGCCGCTACGGAAGGCAAGCCGCGCCTCGAACAGCGGACGCTGCGCGGAGGAGACGAGGTTGATCTGCCGCGCCGCCACGCTGGTCGCGCCCTGCCACAGCAGGGCGTCCATCCGCGCATCCTGATCCTCGGGCCGGATCGCGCCGCCGAATTGCTGGAGCAGCGCCGTCTCGTCGGCGGCCGGGAGCGCGCCGCGCCGCCATGCCGCGCGCGCCGCCTCATTGGCTTCCGCCATCGCGCCGGTCGAGGCGAGCGCGCGGGCATAGGCGAGTCCGCCGCCGGCCGATTGCGGCGGGAAACGGCGGAAATAGGCAACCACGCTCGATGCCGAAGCGGTGCCGGCCGCCGCCTGTTTCTCCGCCGCGCGGCGATTCGCTGCTTCGCCAGGCCAGCCGGGGTGGGCGAGCAGGAAGGTGGCATAGCTGTCGAACGGCAAGGCGTCGGTCTGCTGGAGCGCCTTCCACTGCGCGATCGACTGGACCAGCCCGGCGGCGTTGACCACCGGCACGGGGCGCGGGGCGGCGGCGGGCGCGGCGACCTGCGTCTCCTGCTGCTGCGCGCGCATGTTCGCCATGCGGGTCGCATATGATTCGCCCTGATCCTGCGCGAGCGCCAATGCCGCGCCGGCCCCTGCAAGCAATCCGATCAAAACACCTGCCTTCAATCCAGCCACCGTTATGGACAGACTAGCCGGTCAACCCGTATCTGTCCTGAACGAACCTACCATCTTCGCGCATTCAGGAACGCACAATCATGTTTTCCGGCTCTATTCCGGCGCTCGTCACGCCGTTCGACGCGCATGGCGACTTCATCGAATCGGCCTACCGCGAGCTGATCGAATGGCAGATCGCCGAAGGCTCGGCCGCGCTGGTGCCGTGCGGCACGACCGGGGAAGCGGCGACGCTGACCAAGGAGGAGCAGTTCGCGATCGTCAGGATCTGCGTCGATCAGGCGAAGGGCCGTGTGCCCGTGATCGCCGGGGCCGGATCGAACGACACCCGCGTCGCCGCCGCGAATCTGGCCGCCGCGAAGGAAGCGGGGGCGGATGCCGCGCTGATGGTGCCGCCTTATTACAACCGCCCGTCGCAGGAAGGAATCTACCGGCATTTCGCCGCACTCGCGCCACAGGCGGGATTGCCGATCGTGCTCTACAACGTCCCCGCGCGCACCGTGACGGACATCCAGCCGGAGACGCTGATTCGCATCGTCGCCGATTTCCCGGAGGTGTTCGTCGCGGTGAAGGACGCCTCGGGCGTGCTCCAACGCGTGTCGCAGCATCGCGCGGCGCTCGGCGCGGGCTTCTGCCAGCTTTCGGGCAACGACGATCTCGCGCTGGGGTTCAATGCGATGGGTGGGGTGGGGTGCATCTCGGTCACCGCCAATGTCGCGCCGCGACTGTGCGCCGATTTCCAGTCGGCCTGCGCGGCGGGCGATTACGCGAAGGCGCTCGAACTGCACGACCGGCTGTTCGCGCTTCATGTCGCGCTGTTCACCGACGCGTCGCCGGGTCCGGTGAAATACGCGATGACCAGGGTCCGCCCCGGCTTCCCCGACGGCCTGCGCCTGCCGATGACCCCGGCGGGCGAGGCCGCGCGCAAGGCGGTCGACGCGGGGCTGGCGCGCGCCGGCCTCTGACCTTACATCGCGCGCCTTATGCCTCGTCCCAAGCCAGCCACGTTCGACAAGAAGAAGGTCGTCGCCGAGAACCGGCGCGCGCGGTTCGAATATTCGATCGAGGACAAGTTCGAGGCGGGGATCGTGCTGACCGGCACCGAGGTGAAGTCGCTGCGCTATGCCGAGGTGAGCGACGGCGCGGTCTGGTTGATAAACTCGAACGTGCCCGAGTTCAGCCACGGCAATCGCTTCAATCACTCGCCGCGCCGCCCGCGCAAGCTGCTGCTGCACGAGCGCGAGATCAACAAGCTGCACGGCGCCGTCGCACGCGAGGGCATGACGCTGGTGCCGCTCTCGGTCTATTTCAACAGCCAGGGCCGCGCGAAGGTGGAACTGGCGCTCGCCAGGGGGCGCAAGGCCCACGACAAACGCGAGGCGATCAAGGAGCGCGACTGGAAGCGCGAGGCCGGCCGCCTGATGCGCCAGCGCGGCTGACCCGCGCGAGATCGTCGCATCCGTAACCGGTATTTGACGAAGCGTGTTATCGGCGTAAATCACGACGCATCCTGAAAGACCGGAAGGCTCTCCTTCGATGCGTTCGATCATCTTCGCTTCCCTGCTTGTTTCCGCCGGCGCCGCCGCCATCGCGCAGACCGCGCCGCAGTCCGCCCCCGCCGATCAATCCCGTCCGGAGATCGGCGATTTCGGCGTCGACCTCGCCGGCCGTGACACTGCCGTCCCGCCCGGCAAGGATTTCTACGATTACGCGAACGGCGACTGGCAGAAGACCGCGCAGATCCCAGCCGATCGCGCCTCTTACGGCATGTTCCACAAGTTGCAGGACCTGTCGCAGCAGCGGCTGCGCGCCCTGCTCGAGGAAGTGTCGCGGCGGCCGGGCAACAAGTCCGGCGATTTCTATGCCAGCTTCATGGACGAGGCGGCCGTCAACGCGAAGGGCGCCGCGCCGGTCAGGCCGTGGATCGCCGCGATCAAGGCCGCGAAGGACAAGAACGCGCTGACGATCGAGGCGGCGCGGATGCAGCGCTATGGCGTGTCGGACCTGTTCGAAACCTATGTCGGGCAGGACGACAAGAACCCCGACGCCTATATCGTTTCATTGGCGCAGGGCGGGCTGGGGCTGCCGGATCGTGATTACTATCTGAAGAATGATCCCGAACTCGCCAAGACCCGCACCGCCTATCAGGCCTATCTCGCGAAGATGCTGACGCTGGCGGGCGAGCCGGATGCCGACAGGCGCGCCGCCGCCGTCTTCGCGTTCGAGAAGGCGCTGGCCGGCGCGCACTGGACGCGGATCGAGAGCCGCGACGCGGACAAGACCTATAACAAGATCGCCTTCGCCGACCTCGCCGCGCGCGCGCCTGGGTTCGACTGGGCCGGCTTCGCCAAGGCGGCGGGGATGCCTGTCACCGGCGATTATCTCGTCGCGCAGCCGAGCGCGCTTGCCGGCGAGGCGAAGATCTGGGCCGCCACGCCGGTCGCGGTGCTGAAGGATCACCTGCTGCTCCGCACGATCGGCGGCTATGCGCGCTTCCTCTCGGACGATTTCAACAAGACCCGCTTCGGCTTCTACGGCACCGTCCTGTCGGGCACGCCGGAGCAGCCGGCGCGATGGAAGCGCGGCAGCGACCTCATCAAGGACGAGTTGGGCGAGGATATCGGCCGCGCCTATGTCGCGAAATATTTCCCGCCCGAGGCGAAGGCGGCGGCGGACGAACTGGTGAGGAACCTGATCGCCGCGATGGGCGAACGGCTGCGCAAGCTGGAATGGATGGCGCCGGAGACGAAGGAGAAGGCGCTCGCCAAGCTCGCCACCTTCCGCCCCAAGATCGGCTATCCGGTGAAATGGCGCGACTATTCGAAGCTGGTGGTGAAGCGCGACGATCTCGTCGGCAATGTCGCGCGCGCCAACGAGTTCGATTTCCAGCGCGATCTCGACAAGCTCGGCAAGCCGGTGGACCGCGACGAGTGGTTCATGACGCCGATGGAGATCAACGCTTATTACAATCCGCCGATGAACGAGATCGTCTTCCCGGCGGCGATCCTCCAGCCGCCGTTCTTCGATCCCAAGGCCGATCCGGCGGTGAATTACGGCGCGATCGGCGCGGTGATCGGGCATGAGATCAGCCACGGTTTCGACGATCAGGGCCGCAAATACGACGCGCACGGCAAGCTCACCGACTGGTGGACGCCGCAGGACGTCACACGGTTCAAGAGCTTCACCGACCGGCTCGTCGCGCAATATGACGCCTATGAGCCATTGCCCGGCCAGCATATCCAGGGCGGGCTGACATTGGGCGAGAACATCGCCGACCTGGCGGGCCTCACCGTCGCGATCGACGCCTATCACAAGACGCTCGGCGGCAAGGCGGCACCGGTGATCGACGGCACCACCGGAGACCAGCGCTTCTATCTCGGCTGGGCACAGGTGTGGCGGATCAAGCAGCGCGAGCCGGCGCTGCGGCAGGCCTTGCTCTCCGATCCGCACTCGCCGGGGCATTGGCGCGTGCTGACGGTGCGCAACCTCGATCCGTGGTACGCCGCCTATGGCGCCAAGACCGGCGATGCGCTCTACCTCTCGCCCGAAGCCCGGATTCGCATCTGGTAACCGCATTCGCCGCTCGTCTGCGCTTGACGCATGGCGGGCGGCGAAGGATCACCCGCGATCATGGCTTCCCGATCGCCCGTTTCCCCGACCCTGCTCACCCCACGAACGGCATTGCCGATCGCGGCGGCGGCGGCGCTGCTCGCGGCCTTGCTCGTGCTGTGGCTGGTGGGGAACCGCGTGTTCGCCGCCGGCTTCGGCGCGAGCGCGATCGTGGTGGTCGGCGCGGTGATCGCATGGCGCTCGCTGGGGCAGGGACGCGATGAGGCCGATAGCGAGCCGGATTGGGGCCTTGCCCGCGCCGTAACGCAGACCTCGCGCGACGCGGTGGCGATCACCGATCGCGGCGGGCGGCTGGTCTGCGCCAACGACCTTTATGAAACCCTGTTCGGCGGCTTCCCGACGCCCCCCGACCTGACGGCGAAGGAAGGGAGCGTGTCGGCGCTTGCCTCCGCCGGACGCGCGGCATGGCGCGACGGCGAGGCGCAGGTGGCGCAACTCCGGCTCGATCGCCAGACGGTGAGCGTGGAGATCACCCGCGCCGGGGACCGACAGGACATGCTGATCTGGCGCTTCGAGCGCGCGGCCGACGCCAACCGCGTCGACCGGCTCACCGATGCGCTGGCGGGCGATCTCGGCGACCGGCTCGGCGCGGCCGGGATCATGGCGGCGATGATCGCGCCGGACGGCCACATCCTCGCGGCCAATCCAGTCTTTTCGCACCGCGCCCTCGGCCGGATCGAGGGCAGGGTGGAGGGTATGGACTTCGCCCGCTTCCTCATCACCGACAGCCGCGGGCTGGTGCGCTTCGAGCGCGAGGGGCTGGACGGCAATCCGCTGCGGCTCGTGCAGGTGCCGTTTGCCGACGGCGACGGCGGCCCGATCCTGATCGCGATGCTCGACGACGA
>Ga0209922_103454_pt1 | contig 12501 bp, 16 predicted proteins | sample ThiBiot_500_biof_FD_183946 | JGI IMG/M metagenome (GOLD analysis project Ga0209922, IMG submission 183946) | Wastewater bioreactor microbial communities from Cape Town, South Africa - Thiocy_expt_500_biof (SPAdes) | ecosystem: Engineered > Bioreactor > Thiocyanate-remediating > Anaerobic-Aerobic ...
GTAAATATTGTTGGGTATGTTTAAGATATCGATCGATGACGGATGGGCCATCTTTTTGATTGCTATCAATACTTGCCGTATCGGCTCGATCAATTTGTTCAAGATGATGATTTCCGTTGTTGGTTGAAAGTATTGCATGTTGTTGTTGTGGTTGTTCGATTTCATCGGTAAGAAATTTATATTTCAAATGATTTTCAGCATCACAATTCGAAAGATCTTCATCGTCACTATCGTCCGGTGCGACGAACACAACAGTTAGCGTAATATCACCTTTCTAGAAAAACGAAACTCGATCAAAATAAAAACAACAAAAAAAAAAAGAAAATCTTTCAACATACAACAGACGAAAGAATTTGAACGGCTTCAGTATGTTTCATATCACGTAGATCATGTTTATTTACAGCTAATATCGAATCACCAACGTACAATTGTCTACATCGCCAAGCTGGCCCATTTTCATGAATTTCAGAAATCAATATTGGCAAGCCATGTTCTTTGCCTCCCGTTATTGATATGCCCAAGGCTTCTTTGGCATCTTTATGCAATTTAACTGTACGTAATTCTCCAACACCTTGACGTTTCTTTAATGCATTGAATTCCTATATGAAAAATGCGAATCGAATGAAAATGAAAATGAAAACTCGTTCGATTACATGTCCTGGTGGGCTCGTGAGGTTTTTATTGGCCTTGTCTCGTCCTCGACAAGCACGTATGACTGTTTTATGTCGATGTAAATGAATTTCAGCTTCTAACTGATTCCAAAGATTCTCATGATCAGCACCGCGTAAATCTCTGCCTAATAATTGTATTTGCTGAATTCTACAATTAGATAAATATCAATGTTTTACTCATGTCGAAACGACAATTCGTCTCTACCGTCCAGCTAATTCTTTATCGAGATATTTCGCGGCTAAACGCGATCCGTAGATTTCCGATTGAAGATTGAGAATTTGTGTTTTTAATTTCTCATTTTCTTTTTCGAATTCTTTAACCTGAATATTCGTGGTGAAATTTTGTTTTAATTCTTCACGTTGTTTTAGTATTTGTTCTTCCTAAAAATAAATCTCTCAAGAACGCCCATCGAAATTTACCGAAACAACAAACCAAACGTTTTCGTATGGTATCAGCGCCTTCGATTTCGCCTTGATTCTTTAAAATTTGACATTCTAATTGTGATGCATGCAATTGTGCCATGATTTCTTTCAATTGCTGTTCTAATGCTTGCTGTTCAGCTTTGACATTGATCATTTCTGTACGAATATCAACAATCTGTGCCTAAACAAACACACATCAAAATGCTCGATGCGAAGTTGTTGTTTTTTTACTTCGGACTTCGCATTTAATTGCGAAATTGTTTGTGCTTTATGTGATAGTTGAGCAAAACATGAACTTAAGACTGAGAGTTTTGCACGACCTTCATCTGTTAATTCCGATTGATCTTGATCAATGTCTCCGAGAAGTAGATCGAGATCAACAAAAGCTTTATCGAATTCTTTTTCAAGAATATCAAGCCAACGAAATGCACTAACCGATACTGACATCGATGGGCTCGTTTCAGTTATTGAAAGTCATTAGAAAAGACAAACAGAACACATGTATACACGCAAGCACGGAATATCTCGCGTCGCATTTGTTGTTGTCTATTAGAAAATTGATTAATTTGAACCAGTCAAAAAAAAATTTGTAAACAAAAAAAATTCGATTAATTTTTCACAAATATTTCTTAAATTTATCTAGAAAATTATCGAGATATTATTTTGAAGCAAAAATATCGAAATTTTGTCGATTGATATTCAGCGACATCTAGACGTTTTATTTCTATGTAAAGATCGAAAAAGACGAAAAAAATAGATAGATAAATAGAGAAAAATAAAATGTTTAGTCCGTTGGACATAATTGATAAGTATTCATCGATAATTTTAAATCTTCATCAAGTAATAAATTATTATTTAACGAAGGAAAATCGATAAGATTTTCGATTTTCATCGGTGAAGTGAGAAAATCAAGAGCTAAATCCTTCATAGGATTCGATCGATGTATGGAATCGATCGGTATTTGCTGTGTACTTGTTGTCACAGGCGGCAATCGTTGACCTTTGAATTTATTTGCTAATGTCGACCAAGTTGATTGCGTTTGTTGTAAATCATTTTGTGACGACCATTTATTTGTTGTTGATGATGCGAATATACTCGCTGTTTTGCGAATTTTTTTCTCGTGACTCTTCATTGTTTTAGTATTTTTTTGATATTTCGTTGGTTGATGTTGTAAAATCGAAATGTCATCGAATGATTTACCGAGAGATGAAGGTTCGATTTGTTGTTGAGGTTGATCAAGTCGAAATGTTTGTTTCAATGCATTGATTAGCAATTCTTGTTGTGTTAATTGTTGTTGATGTCGATGATAGACAATCGAACCTTTGAATTTAATGATCGAAATCTGTCGTAGTGAGAGAACAGTTCGTTTCGGTCGAACATATTCGATATTAAAAACAATATTTGAATTTGTTCGATAATTTAACAGAATTAACAAATCAATGATTGTATTCAATGCATTCGAATACGCAAGATCGAGCAATGTTCGACCGAGATAATCTTGATGCGAACGAAAATCCACGTATTGTATTAAATGATAGAACAATCGAATGTGTCGTTTGAGTATAATGCTTGATGAGAGCATGGCATGCAAACATGTTTGATCATCATTATCGACGTGATAAAGATTAGCACCCGAACGAAGTAGAATCAAGGCGATTTCTAAGTGACCTTCGATACAAGCGTAAAATATTGCTGTTCGATATTTTTCATCTGTTTGATTGATTGCTTGACGAAGATGTTGTTCGGAAATGTGAGATGAATTAACGAGTTCTTGAAGAATATTAGTCGAACCGAGAAATGATATTAAATGAAAGATATTCATGCCTTCGTTGTTTTGAGCGTGAATATCGGCTTGATGCGAGAGAAGAAATGAACATACGGACGGATGATGAGTTGCACAAGCGCACATCAATGGAGTCCAATTTTGACTAAAATTCAAAGGTGATTTCATTTCGATAATCAGCGAATTTCTCTTACGCATCTGGTACAAGAACAATATTTTGTTCGGATTCGACGTTGGCCGTTAGAAAATACTGAATCATTCGAATGTTTCCCGTTGATACCGCGAGATGAAATGAATTTCGTCCGGTATTATCTTGTTTATACATATCAGCACCATATGATAAAAGTATCTGTACAATCTATGTATCTAGCTTCAATCATACGAATTTTACTGTTCTTAATTAGAGAACAAAAACGAATAAACCTCACTTCTTCATATCCGAGATAAGCAGCTAAATGAAGTGGAGTCGAAGAACTTAAATCTGTTACATTAACTTGTGCACCGGCTTGAAGTAACATTTGTATGGCACGTAAATTGCCCGATTCGACAGCGACATGTAGAGCTGTCGAACGTGTTGCTGGATCGGGTTGATCGGGTGGGAAACCTGAAAGATGATCTCAATGCTCTTTCAATCCTATCGAACGAGCTTGTTTATTCAAACCTGCAAGCAAATACTTGTGTAATGTCTCGATATCTTTGTCTTGTGCAGCAAAGACAAATGTATTTGCATCGAGTACGGGAATCAATGATGAATTTCCTATTGGCATAGTTGGCTTTCGTTCGTGATTCGATTGTCCACGAAATAATTCTCGTAGACGCTAGGTAAACAAAAAAGATAGATAGCTATATTCCTCTAAAGATCTAACTAACATACCATGTTCTTTTTGTTTTACTTTTCTTTTATACTTTTAAGTATCTCTGTATGTTGAAAAGAACAAAGAAAAAGTATGGTTAAGATTAGAAGTCAATGTTGACATCAACTATTCACGTTTGTTTCGTTCTGCGAATACAAAAAATAATTGTATCAGTATAGAGGACACAGACGGACGGAGTCAGTTGTTTGATACACTTGATATTGATAGATTGTCAAAAAAAAAAAAACGAAACGAGAGCGAACGAAGACAAAAACTTGCTGACAGGTGCCGTTTTCTTTTTACTGTGAAGATATAAATGAGTTGCTTCAGTGAAAAAAAACACCGACAAGGAAAGATAGAGAATGGCAACGAAAGAAATGATTTATTTCTCTGTGGTGATGGTGATGGGTGAGAAGAAACAAAAAGAACAAGAAGAAGAAAAACGAAGGATTGTCGAAGAACAAGAGAGAGAGAAAAAAGAAGCCATGTACAAGTTAGGGACTTGTGTATTGTTAGTCGACCGAGAAAAGATCATGTGTTTCGAGAAGGACAGATAAAATGATGATACATCTAATTAAAAACAGATTTGTTTTCATATATATATCGATCGGAGATTTATTTTATTTCGAAAATACATAAAAAGAAAAACGCACATACAAACATACATACGCGTATACCTGAAAGAGAGAGAGAGAGAAATCTAATTTAGAAAATCTCGTGATTTCAAATCGAATATTGTTCTCACAGCGTAAACACACATTGCAGCGAACATAACAACAATAAACGATAAATTACACAGACAAAACGAAAAGGCAACGTATTTTTTGAGACGATTTCGTCCTTCTTGCTGTTCGAGAAGACGTTGTTGAACTTGTAAATGTCGTCGTGCATCTAATTGAGCAAATGTATCCAATTGAATATCTTCATCACCAAGAAGCCGACCTAAAACAAGATCTCGTGTGCCCATCGAAAATACTTTGCCATCGCGTTCGATGTGAATCGTTTCGTTGGGTGGAATTGATTTTAAATTGAATTTCGTTTTTCTCATTTCCTTTTTCGATATCAAACCATCGTCTTGTTGTCTCAACAACGTCATTTCTCTCATATCTAAGACTTGTGCACGGATTCGTTCGTGCAATTGTGTCCAACGAAGGTCTCGTTCGAGTGTTTTCACTCGGGCATAGGACTCGTTCATCATAGCAATCTCGTGCAAACGTCGACGAACAATATGCCATTTGGAATTTCGCGGTAGATGATAGGCTCGTCGACGGTGTCGAACTGGAACAGCCGGAGGTCGAGTCGGAAGAACTTGAGCCGAACGACGACGACTCAACGAACGTAGAGTTGCCGACGAAGAAAATGACGAATGAATACGATGACCAAATCGATGATCGAGAAAGTTTCGTGTTCGAGCGAATTTCGATGTTTTAGGACCGAGTAATGACGGATCGGAACGGTGAAGATCGGGCTGACTTTTAGCATCGAGTATTTCTAATTGACTACTTGCTAGATTATCATCTGGACAGAGTGTGACACGGATATCTGTTGGTATTCGTTTGTTGTTCGACGACGATTTCGAACGTTTTAATTTTGAATGAGATGTTTCATCGAGGAGATCATCATCATCGATTGTATCAATCGATGTTCGTTTAACTGATTGAAAATCATTCGATGACTGGGACAAAGGTAATAATCGTCGATCGGCTTCAATCGATTGAATGATCGTTTTTGGCAACGGTTTGAAAGTTTTGTGTGGTGGTTGAAGAAACGATTTCGAATCGAATTGGGTTTGAATAATCGGTCTTGTTTCATCATCAATTGGAAGATTAATCGCCACAGTTCGTGCCATGTCAAATTCAAACTCATGGAGAAACAAGAAAGAACGAGGCAAATCAGTCAAAATCAAATATCAAGCCAGGGAATTCAAACAGCTGGAGAATGATCGTATGTAGATAAAATCAAATCGATATAATCGAAATCACAAATAATTCATCTGAAGCAAAGAACAAATCACCTTCATGCCTAGAGTTGCATCGTCTTTTTTTTTTTGTTGCAATATCCGAATCGGATAACAGAACGCGCACGAGAGAAGAGAAACGAGAGGAAGAAAAAAGTCTGTATGACGTCTCAGACTCTTAAATCGATAATAAAATCCGTTCGTTTTTTCGTTTTCTTCATAATAATCGTTTGTTGTCCATATCAAAAAGTAAATATGCGTCAAGATAGTTCTAATATATTTGTCAGCACGATGCTTCAAAAAATCATTCGTCATGTTATGTTGTTTTTTCAATGACAAAGAAAGAAAGACTTGTTTTTTTTACTCCTGCAATTACTGCTGTCTCTCACCCACTCACCTTTTTGTATTCGCATCTTATCGACGAAAAAAAAAAGAGCATAGAATAACACGAATTAACAATCGCGGAAGACGTCAATCGCGAAGGATTTGTCCTGTCACAGTTAATTATGTTAAATAAAACAGAACTTTTCTTGCCTCTTGTTTGGAAATCAGATCCATTCGACTGAATTACACAGTTCCGCTAAAATCTGAGTTTTGTTTTTTAATAGAAAAAAAAAGAGAAAAAGAAACTTCTTTTTCTCTCCGATCACTGTTTATACAAACAGTCAATTTGTAATTGGAAAAGAATATCGAGAGCATATAAATTATAAATAAATTCTTTCTTTATTCAACGCATAACTTAACAACACAAAAAAAAAGGAATGTTGAAATAATAAACTATCGAGGAAATGACAATTGAATCTCAAGAACAATTCGATTGATTCGCTCATAAAACTGTAATGACATCTCGTCTGCTTATCAAACGATTTATGAGTTGAATTAGAAATTTAGCTAAGACGAAATTCTTTTAAGGTCAAGTACATGTTTGATACATTGAGTTATCTCAAATATGAATACACACACGCGCACGCGATACTTGAACAGATTAGTTGAATGTCAAGTTTGTTCGGTTCACATTCTTTCATTTTGTCTTTTTTATTAGTCACGAAAGCAACATGTTTATCTTCATTTTTCTCTTTGGTTTCGTTCGAACTCAATGTCCTTTGAATATTCTTATCGAACCATGTTCATGTGCAAATGAAACGATTACATGCGAGAATATTCACGATTTATCATTCGATTTACGATCGATTTTTATTAAATTCAGTTTAATTAGTGCAAAACAAGACTTTCGAAATTTTCTTCTATCGAATACATCAATCGAATTTTTACCCAACAACGTCTTCGTCAATATAACCTTTGAAAATTTAATCTTTCGAAATAATTTCGCATTGACAAATATCGATTCAAATGCGTTTACTTCTTTCGAAAATCAAATCGAATCATTTCAAACCTTAAACACCAATCTATCCGATAGTCAACAATTGTTTTCTCTTATTCGACAATTTCGAAATCTTCGTTATCTTAGTTTACAAAATGATCGATTGACATTCATTCCTGATTATGCATTCAATCATACGAATCTGACACATATCTACTTCGGTCTTGAATATACAAATCAAAGTCAACCGATCGAACGTATTGGCGATTACGCATTTTATCATTTGCCAAATTTACATTTTCTACGAATATTTTCGCCGAATCTAACTCGAATAACAAAATACGCACTTGCACAACAAAAACGTTATTCAAATGACGAACTTCATTCGAATATGCTCGAATTATATATGGGTGGTCAAGGATTAAATTCAACGAGTTTCGAATTGACATCATTGAATCGTTTTCGAAATCGTTTTGTTTTTCTTCGATTTTATAATACAAATATAACCTATTTAGATGAGAATATATTTCAACCATTTCTCGAATCGAATCCGTCGTCAATAGTTGACATTGGTTCAACGAATCGATTATTTAATTGCTCATGTCAATCAGCGTGGATTCAGAAAGATTATTTTTTCAATCGTCATCAAATGGAAAATCGAGTCTACGGATATCCATGTTGGATCTATGATTTCACTCGAGATTGTTGATCTCAAGACATTCTGCTATCTTCTATCGATTGATTTATCCTCGTTCGATAGTTATACAAACATCTGCCGGATGAGAACGATACCAATCCGACCTTTTTTCTCTCTCGTTTTTTCTTCTTTTTCTTCTTCTTTTTTTTTGTCTATGTATCTTGCATGCTGATTTGTCTTCGATAGATCAGAATAGAAACAACCTACCAATCTGTATTTAATCGTTATGTTTTGTTATTGACGCATAGTGTGAACAAGAATAGATTCGAAGATACTCGAGAATTATTTACGTTGAGAACAACAAAATGAATAAATATAAAACATTGAGTTCAATTAAAAATCAATCAACAGGTAGTTTACCCAAAGAAGAAGTCAATGTTGTCCTACTCGGCAAACAAACTGTTGGCAAATCAGCATTAATTGTGAAATATTTAACCAAACGTTTTATTTGTGAATACGATCCTTTTCTCGGTTAGTAAATAAATAAATATCTCATCGAATTGAAATCACTAGATTACGTTTTATTTTTTTTTACATAGAAGATACTTATTGGAAACCTGACATCGTTGATCAACAAGAAGTGCTTGTCAAGGTTATGGATACATATGGCAAAGTAATTAATCTTCTATTGAGATGAACAAACTTGTTAATTATCTGTTTAGGATGATAAACGTTTGCCTTATTATTTAAAATGGGCTGATGCTGTTTTAATAACATATAGTATAACACAAACGGATAGTTTCGATATGGCACTCGCCTATCTCGATGCAATCACAAGTTATTCGAAAAGTTTAACAGTTTCAAGTAATGAGCTCGTACTCATGCTCCTAGGCAATAAACTCGATCTCGAACGAGTAAGGTAAGTAAATAAAAAGGAGTTTTACTACGTATTCTTTTGTTTTTCTTTTTTATTATAATTAAGAGTGATTCCAAAATGTGAAGGCGAAGCTATTGCAGCTAAATATAGTTGTGCTTTTTGTGAAACAACAGCAGCTGATGATTATGAATATGTTCAACAATTATTTCATCGAACTGTTCGAGAAGTTCGCAAAGAACGTGAACGTGTCGTAGCAACGAAAACAATCGATGAACAGCCATCGTCATCGTCATCATCAACATCATCGATTCATTTCACTCTTGCCAATGAACCTGATAGTATACCTCTTCCACCACCTATACCAGCCAATCTCAATCAAAAATCAAGTAAATTAGTTAAACTTGACTCACAATCATCGATAAGTTCATCATCAAATCCGAATTTATTACTTTCAACACAAAATAAATCAGGTTCACCAACATTAACAACAACAACAACATCAACAACAACAACAACAAACAGTAATAATAATACGTCTCAAGCAACAATAATTAAACGACCACCTTCGAAAACATCTGTGTTTGCTAAGATATTTAAATAAAAAATCGATCGAAAAAAAAAACAAAAAGAAAATCTCGTTTTCGCTACGTTCTGTTCTTAAACAGATGTAGAAAGCAATTGTCCTTGATAAGTTGCTCCGCTTTCGCTCACGTAACAATAATTGAGCATATCACCACTTAATTGAAGTTCGTAGGGAGATTTTTTCGTTGACGGATTGATGGTTTCATCGACAATGGAATTCGTCGGTGTGCTCAAAGCAACCGGTGGCGGCGGCGGTAGGAACTCCTGTTTCGGACTGGCACGTGGTGATACTACCAGTGGTTTCAGTGGTGGCGTTTGATTTAAACTGAGCCGATAATTGGTCGGTATCGACGTTGGTGAACGTTGGATTTGTCGGTAGGATGTTGCTGGTCGTATGACACGTTTGGTTTGTAGACTTATTGTTGGCATCGATGATGTTTCGGGTGTGACTGAGCCAAGAGACAGATTGGATGTCGAGAGAAAACTCGGCAATGGACTTGGCCGAGATGATTGAAGTGTTATGGTTGCTTCGATGATGTCGGCAGTGGTAGTGGCAGCGGCTTCTTCTTGTTCTTGTTGTTTGCGTCGCATACGTGCCAAGGATTGCCGACGAAGATAGGCGAGAAAATGGCCGTACTGAGGATGAGGTCGAGGATGAACAGACGAGGGTAGTAAGTTCGGTTGTTGATGAAGAGGTAAAGCAGCAAATGGATTGATGCGTGCCGATGTTGTTCGACGTGGACTGAGACTCGAATTGACAACATAGTACAAGCGATCGGCTGATGGGTAGATCGGACGATGAGCTACGACTGTGGAGGGTGTACGAGGAATGATTGTTGGATAGCTGAGCGAGGATTTCGGCATGTTAGCAGGTATCGAACGATTTGATGAGATGGGCCGTAGTTTGGCTTGTGACATGTCTCGGAACGGAAGTTTGAAACGAAATTCTGTTGGTATAGGCGATTGTATTGCCGTTTGCTTTGCTGATTTATTATTTGATGACATTGGAACGAATTTTTGTTTAAAATCAGAAAATGACGAGAGAGAAATGATCGGTAATACAGCACAGTAGTGTTTTGGTTGGCTTCGTTGAGATTGATTGAATAAATTATTTTGCTTTTTCGTTATTGAATTTTTTTTTCGTCGTGAAATCACTGTTTTAGTTGACAGAACTTGCAATGGCTCATCACTGATAGAAAATCGTACGCCGACTTCAGTCATTTTTCAATATTCTCGCAGTTTTTCTCTTTGTTTTTTTGTCAAGAAAAAAGAAAATGAATCGATGCATGCATGCATATACTCCAGAAAGTTCTTGCCGATTAGACAAATGAAAAATAATATTTGTTCATATTTGACAAATTTTCAAGTAGGCAACCATTATGACATGCCTTTTGTCAATAGACACGATGCATTCTTATTTGCATTTGATTTGATTTTTTAAGAAAAAAAGAGAGGAGAACTATTCAAGTGGTTTGCGTGTAAGTAAATGAAAATCTCAAGATAAAAGTAATATATTTTTTCATAATCATGTGAGAAAATAATGCATATGCGTCATTTCACGAAGAAAATTGATATGCTTGAATAAAAACTGCACGATGTCTCCGTAGTACGATCTCGTTCTGTCAGATAGATGTCATGTGTGCTGTTTATTGGAAGCTGATTAGTTAGATTTTGAAAATGTTTATTTATTTTTGTCGTCGAAGTCGAACGAAGAAGATCAGTTTATTTATCTTATCGAAAAGGTGAATATGATCGACCGAACGATTCTATTCGGTATCGGTCTTGTTCTGCTTGCCACATCGTACGATCTAACACGAACATATCTAACGTCAACAACATCGACAGAAAACGAATCGATGAATTCAAATTCTCAAAGTCATTCCGACGATATCTATGAACAACAAACGTCGACTATTCCGCCACCAAAAATCAAAAATCAAGCTCTACCAACAATTAAATTTCTCTATTGTACCAGCTGAGGGTAATTTTAATCGAACATTCTTTCTAACAATTGACCGTTTGTATTTTTTTTAGTTACCGAAATGTGTTCGAACAGTTTGCACAACTTGTTCGTACACATTTTCCTGAAATCGAAGTTGTAGGTGAAAATTACCCGCCACCTCCAACGAAAGCTTTCATTGCACGTATATTATCGATGTTTAAAATGGCGTTACTTATTTGTCTTCTTCTCAGTCAAAATCCATTTTCAATTTTGAATTTACCAACACCAGCAGTCTATCGATGGGCTTTAGAAAATAAAATGTACGCTTGTTTAATGATTTTCTTTCTTTCGAATTCAATCGAAACAAGTTTAATATCAACGGGTGCATTCGAAATTTCGATGAATGATGTGCCATTATGGTCGAAACTCGAAACAGGTCGTTTGCCAGCAGCTAATGAATTTGTTCAAATGTTACAAACGTTCACAGCTGGTTCAGAATTCAAGCCTACGAATCTACCAAATTTCTAGTCCATCGTTTAAAGGAAATGTTTACAAAATTTGAGTGTCGTAATTTTTTCATTTTAATTAACAGAATCAATAGGAAATTCATTATTTGCTTTTATGATGATGCAAGTTGAAAGTAATGAACTATTACAGACTTGGCATCGGATTTTCTTTTGACTTCTTATTTGAATTCTGTTTTCATTGAAAGTTAAAATTCGTTATTCGACTATTTGTATATGTTTTTTTCCGAAAAACAGTTCAAAATTGAAAATTATTTTCTTGTTGTTGTTGTTTATATCGTTTTTATATACGTACGTATCAACAAATGCATTCTGTTCTTTTCGTCTGTCATTAAATAAACAAAAAAATCTTTTCTATTAAAAACCGTTTTCATACATGTCGAATTTGAAACTTGAATTCAAATTCAAATATCTGACTGTGAATACAGAATCCCAAAGTGAGAGCGAAGGCGGACATGTGTACACGGTAGCAAATTTGAAAATGGAAAATTAAAAATTAACAGCTTCATTTTTCTTCTGAAACTTGAATTTGAAAACTTAAATTAGAGAAATACATATTTGAGTTTGAATCTGAATTCAAGTTTCACGTTCGACACTACTGGGAGATTCATGGTTAAAAATGTGATATTTTTATTGAAGCGCCTTTTAAAAGATAGGAAAAAGGAAAGTAACTTTAAAAAGAAGAAAAAATGAGGCGTTCATACGTCTGCTGTTGACCAGAATATCCAATTGAAAGTTGAGTCAGTATTTCTCCTCTTGATTGGTGAACTCGTGACAGGATATTCTTGAGTGATTCATAAAGGGTTGACTATACTCAACTTAAACAAGAGAAATAACTTCTTTTACAAAACAATTTCGAGTTGATTCCTTATTAATTGCATTATAATGCAACTAAAAAGTTCGAACAAAATACGTGTATGGATGGAAAAT
>Ga0209922_103457_pt1 | contig 12492 bp, 11 predicted proteins | sample ThiBiot_500_biof_FD_183946 | JGI IMG/M metagenome (GOLD analysis project Ga0209922, IMG submission 183946) | Wastewater bioreactor microbial communities from Cape Town, South Africa - Thiocy_expt_500_biof (SPAdes) | ecosystem: Engineered > Bioreactor > Thiocyanate-remediating > Anaerobic-Aerobic ...
TGCTGATGCAGTCCAACATCAAGTTCAACGGCGCACTGGTGCTCCAGATCTTTGGCGACGGGCCGGTCAAGCTGGCCGTGGCCGAGGTACGCTCCGACCTGAGCCTGCGCGCCACGGCATCGGTGTCGGGCGAGCTGCCAGCGCATGCCGGCCTGGCCGACCTGGTGAACGCCGGCGGCGGCGGGCGCTGCGCCATCACGCTCGACCCGCAGGACCGCCTGCCGGGCCAGCAGCCCTACCAGGGCGTGGTGCCGCTGCACGGCGACCGCAAGGAGAAGCTGCACCGCCTGTCCGACGTGCTGCAGCACTACATGCTGCAGTCCGAGCAACTGGACACCACGCTGGTGCTGGCCGCCAACGACGAGGTGGCCGCCGGCCTGCTGATCCAGCGCATGCCCGCCAGGGGCGAAGGCAACCTGGCGGGCGCCGCGGGGCGGGGCGACGAGGACCGGATCGGCCTGGACGAGGACTACAACCGCATCGCCACGCTGGCCGCCAGCCTCACGCGCGACGAACTCCTGAGCCTGGACGTGGAGACCATACTGCGCCGCCTGTTCTGGGAGGAAAGGCTGCTGCGCTTCGCGCCCCAGCGCGGCGAGAGCGGGCCGCGCTTCGCATGCTCGTGCAGCCGCGAGCGCGTGGGCAACATGCTGCGCAGCCTGGGCATCGACGAGGTGCAGGGCATCCTGGACGAGCGCGGCTCCATCGAGGTGGGCTGCGAATACTGCGGCCAGCAATACCATTTCGACGCGGTGGACGCGGCCCAGCTGTTCACGGCGCCGGGCCAGCAGCCGCCGGTGTCGTCCAGCGTGCAATAGGCGCGGCGCCCGGCGCGGCGACAATAGCGCCTTTCGCGCCTGATTTCCAAGGAATATCGCCATGCAAAAGAAAATCGCCGCCCTGGCCCTCGCGGGCCTGGCGGGCGCGGCCTGTGCGGCCGACCTGCGGGTGGGGCTGAACCCCGCCTACGAACCCTTCGAGTCCAAGACCGCCTCGGGCGAGATCGTCGGCTTCGACGTGGACATCGCCAACGCGCTGTGCGAGCAGATCAAGCGCAGGTGCGTGTTCGTCGAGTCCGAGTGGGACAGCATCATCCCCGGCCTGCAGGCCAAGAAGTTCGACGTGGTCATCAGCTCCATGTCGATCACGCCCGAGCGCGCGCGCGTGGTGGACTTCACCCAGCGCTACTACAAGACGCCCAGCGCCATCGTGGTGAAGAAGGGCGTCAAGTACGAGGGGCCGGCTTCGCTCAAGGGCATGAAGATCGGCGTCCTCAAGAGCAGCACGCAGGAGAAATGGGCGCTCGGCGAGCTCAAGCCCGCCGGTGTCACCGTCGTGCCCTACCAGTCGCAGAACCAGGTCTACCTGGACATACAGGCCGGGCGCCTCGATGGCACCGTGGCCGACAAGGTCGAGGTCAACGGCGGCTTCCTGCGCAAGCCCGAGGGCAAGGACTACGGCTACGCCGGCCCCGACCAGTACGACGCGAAGTACTACGGCGAAGGCATAGGCATCGCGCTGCGCAAGGGCCAGGGCGACCTGAAGAAGCAGCTCAACGAGGCGATCGACGCCATCCGCGCCAACGGCACCTACGCCAGGATCGCCAAGAAGTACTTCGACTTCGACCCCTACGGCAAGTGAGCCGCGGGCCCTTCCGGCGCGTGTGTCTGAATGCGTGACTACTACCTGGCCATCCTGAATGGCTCGCTGCTCACCGTGGGCGTGTCCCTGGCATCGCTGGCGGTGGCCACGCTGCTGGGCCTGATGGGGGCGGCGGCCAAGCTCTCGGGCCGGCGCCCGCTGGTGTGGCTCGCGCAGCTCTACACCACGGTGGTGCGCGGCATCCCCGAGCTGCTCATGATGCTGCTCGTCTTCTACGGCGGCGCCATCGGCCTCAACAGCCTGGCGGAGCTCTGGGGCAACCAGGAGGGCGTGGACCTCGATCCCTTCGTCGCCGGCGTGCTGACCATAGGCTTCATCTACGGCGCCTACATGACCGAGACCTTTCGCGGCGCCATCCTGGCCATTCCCCGCGGCCAGATGGAGGCCGCCTGGGCCTTCGGCATGGGGCGCCTGCGCACCTTCCTGCGCATCACCCTGCCGCAGATGGTGCGCTACGCGCTGCCGAGCTTCACCAACAACTGGCTGGTGCTCATCAAGGCCACGGCCCTGGTCAGCCTGATCGGGCTGCACGACATGACCTACCTGGCCAAGCAGTCGAGCGCCGCCGCGCGCGAGCCCTTTGCCTTCTTCCTGTTCACCGCGGCCATCTACCTGGCCTATACCTCGCTGTCGCTGTGGGCGCTGCGCGCCGTCAGCCGCCGCTACAGCCTGGGCACCGACAGGGTGCAGCTGCTATGAACTGGCTGGTGGTCTTCGAGCCCGACACGCTGGCGCTCTATGGCGAGGGCCTGCTCGTCACCCTGCAGCTCACGCTCTACAGCCTGGGGCTGGGCGCCGTGCTGGCCCTGGCCTGCGCGCTGGCGCTGGTCGGCAGCAATGCCTGGCTGCGCTGGCCGGCCCAGGCCTTCACCTACTTCATGCGCGGCACGCCGCTGCTGATCCAGGTGTATCTGATCTACTACGGCGTGGCCCAGCTCGAATGGGTGCAGGCGCGCTGGGACGACGTCTGGCCCTGGACGAACTTCAAGGAGCCGTTCTTCTGCGCCCTGCTGTCGTTCTCCCTGAACACGGCGGCCTACACGGCCGAGACGCTGGCGGGCAGCATCCGCGAGACGTCCAAGGGCGAGGTCGAGGCCGCGCGCGCCATGGGCATGGGCCAGTGGATGCTGATGCGCCGCATCGTGCTGCCCAGCGCCATCCGCCGCATGCTGCCGGCCTATGGCAACGAGGTGGTGATGATGCTGCACAGCTCCAGCCTCGCCAGCACCGTGCCTGCGCTGACTGACCTCACGGGCGCGGCCAGCCGCGTCTACGCCGACTTCTACCTGCCGTTCGAGGCCTACCTGTTCGCGGCGGCCATCTACCTGTGCATCACCCTGTGCCTGATCGGCGCCACCAGGCTCGTGGAGCGGCGCTTCCTGGGCTACCTGGCGCCGCGCAAAGCATGACCCTTCCTTCATGAACCGCAACACTCCCGTCAAACTCCAGGCCCTGGACATCCACAAGCGCTACGGCGCCAACGAGGTGCTCAAGGGCGTGTCGCTCACGGCGCACGCGGGCGACGTGATCAGCATCATCGGCAGTTCGGGCTCGGGCAAGAGCACGCTGCTGCGCTGCATCAACCTGCTGGAGCGCCCGCAGCAGGGCCGCATCCTGGTGGCGGGCGAGGAACTGCGGCTGCGCCCGGCGCGCGACGCCGCGCTGGAGGCGGCCGACCAGAAACAGCTGCAGCGCCTGCGCACGCGCCTGGCCATGGTGTTCCAGCACTTCAACCTGTGGGCGCACATGACGGTGCTCGCCAACATCACCGAAGTGCCGGTGCACGTGCTGGGCCTGCCGCGCGACGAGGCCGTGGAGCGCGCGCGCAAGTACCTGCGCCTGGTGGGCCTGGAGGGGCGCGAGGACGCCTACCCCAACCACATGAGCGGCGGCCAGCAGCAGCGCGTGGCCATCGCCCGCGCGCTCGCCGTGGAGCCCGAGGTGATGCTGTTCGACGAACCCACCAGCGCGCTCGACCCCGAGCTCGTGGGCGAGGTGCTGCGCGTGATGCAGGTGCTGGCGCAGGAGGGGCGCACCATGCTCGTCGTCACGCACGAGATGGGCTTCGCGCGCGAGGTGTCCAACCACGTGATCTTCCTGCACCAGGGGCTGGTGGAGGAGCAGGGCGACCCGCGCGAGGTCATGGCCAACCCGCGCAGCGAGCGGCTGGCGCGCTTCCTGTCGGGCAACCTCAAATGAACCCGCGCGGCGGCCCGCAGCCGCGCCGCCATGGGCGCCCCGGCCCCCCTTCCGTCAGAACCTGTAGCGCAGCGTGGCCATGAATTCACGCGGCGTGCCCCAGACGCCCTGGCCGTACCAGTTGACGGCGCGCTGGTACGTCTTGTCGAAGACGTTGTTCACGTTCAGCTGCAGCGACAGGGCCGGCGTGAAGTCGTAGCGCGCCATCAGGCTGGCGACGGCGTAGGCGCCTTGCTCCTGGCGTTCGCCGTTGGGGCCCACGCCGTCGTAGTAGACGCGGCTTTGCCAGTTGGCGCCGCCGCCCAGCGTCAGCTTCTGCCACGCGCCGCGCAGGCGGTAGGCGGTGAACAGCCGCAGCAGCGTGCGCGGCTGGTAGGTGTTGACGGCCTGGCCGGTGGCGTCCTTGGCCGTGAAGCGGGACACGCCCAGGGCCGCCTGCCAGCCGGGCGCCAGCTCGCCGGACAGCTCGGCCTCGAAGCCCTTGGACACCGCGCCCTGGGCGCCGTAGTAGGCGGAGCCGTCGGTGCCGGGCACCAGGTGGCCGACGTCCTCCTGCGCGAGGTTGTCCTGCTCGATGCGGAACAGCGCCAGCGAGGCGTTCAGCCGGCCGTCCAGGAAAGCGCCCTTGATGCCAGTCTCGTAGGCCTTGCCCGTCACCGGGGCGAGCCAGGCGCCGTGGCGGTCGCGCAGGTCCTGGAAGTTGAAGATGCCGGTGTAGCTGCCGTAGACCGAGTAGGTGGCGTTCAGGTCGTAGACCAGCCCGGCGTAGGGCACGAGCTTGTGCGCGCTGTAGTCGTAGGCGCCGCTGGAGGCCCAGCCCGCGCCGTCGCGTTCGTACTGGGTGAGGCGTCCGCCCACGATGAGCTTGAGCGCATCGGCCAGCGACAGGCGCAGGGCGCCGTAGGCGGCCGTCTGCCGCGTGTGGTTGCGCTCGGACAGCTCGCGCGAGCCGTAGTCCCACGCGGGCTCGGGGACGGAGCCGAAGCCGTCCACGGGCAGCGGGCCGCTCCAGGCCGTGCCCGCGCCGATCCAGTCGAAGGCGTAGCGGTGATCGACGTGCGCCAGGCCGGCGACGGCCTCGTGCTCGCGCCCCGCGAGCGTGAAGGGGCCCGAGAGCCGCAGGTCGACGCTGTTCTGCTTGCGGTAGCCGGGAAAGCGCCCGATGGAGGGCTCGTCCGCGATCAGGCCGGTGGCGCGGTCGGGAAAGCCCCAGACGAACAGCCGCTGGTTGTCCACCTCGCTGCGGCTGTGCATCAGGCGCAGCTGGGCGGCCCAGCCGTTGTCGAACTTGTGGTCCAGGTTGGCGAAGGCGTTGCGGATGTTGACCTTCTCGCGGTTCCACCGGGGCGCCACGGTGAACGAACGGTCGTAGCTCGTCGGGGTGCCGTCGGTGAACCAGAGCGGCACGCCGCCGTAGGTCAGGCCCTGGGCGTCGCTGTGCTGGTAGCTCGCGCCCAGGCTCAGGGAGGTGGCGGGCGTCAGGTCGGCATCGACCACGCCGTACACGGTGCTGCGCTGGCGCTCGTAGCGGTCGAAGAAGGCGTCCTTGTCCTCATGCGCGGCGACGATGCGGCCGCGGATGCGCCCGTCCTGCGTGAGCGGCGTGGAAATGTCCACGGTGCCCCGCCGGTTGCTCCACGAGCCCAGGCCGAGCGTGGCCTCGCCACGGAAGGTCTTGCTGTCGGCGCGCTTGCGCACGAGGTTGACCGAGGCCGAGGGCTCCCCCGTGCCCGACAGCAGGCCCGTGGCGCCGCGCACGACCTCGACGCGGTCGTAGATGACGGGGTCGAGCTCCGATTCGCCCGCGGCGTAGTTGCTCTTGTAGTAGGTGGAAATGCCGTCGTACTGCAGGTCGGTGATGCCGAAGCCCCGCGCCGCGAAGACGGTGCGCTCGCTGTCGAGCTGCAGGGTGGAGACGCCCGTGGTGTTCTGCAGGATGCCGCCCACGTCCAGCAGCCCCTGGTCGTCGATGCGCTGGCGCGTGACCACGCTGACGGACTGCGGCGTCTCGCGCGGCGCCAGGGCCAGGCCCGTGGCGGCCGCGGTGCGCCGCGCGGTGTAGGACTGCGTGCCCTCGGTGGCGAGGCTGCGGTCGGCCTCGGCCACCACCTGCACCTCGGCCAGCGTGCCGCCCTGCGTGGCGGGCGCGCGCTCCACGGTGAAGGTCTTGCCGTCCTGCGCGCGCACCACGAGCCCGCTGCCGGCCACGAGCCGCTCCAGCGCCTCGCGCGGCGTGTATTCGCCGTGCAGCGCGGGCGCGGCGTGGCCCTGGGCCAGGTCGGACGACAGGAAGACCTGCACGCCGGCCTGCCGGGCGAGCGCGCCGATGGCGCGGTCCAGCGGAGCGGACGGAAGGTCGATGCGCACCCGCGCCGATTGGGCGTGGGCGGCACAGGCGAGCAGCAGCGCTGCGGCGACGGGGGCCAGGCGCGGGATGCGCGGCGGGCGGTTGGACGGCATGGGGCCTTCTCCTCGAATGCATGAACAAAGGCGTTCAGGAGGAGTTGTCGATGGGGATCCGGGAAACCCTACCTCGCGGGCAGGGGAGATTTGATATTTTCAAAAACAATAGCTGCCAGCGCTTTCTGGACGGGCGCTGGAGGCCGTTTTGGATTGAAATCACCGCCGGGCGGGCGCGACGTCCACGCTGCCGTCGGCCTGCTGCTGCACCTGCGCGGGCACGATGCGCGGCAGCAGGTCGAGCAGCTGGTCGGTGCGCGCGGCCTCGAACACGCCCGAGACGGTGTGGCCGCCCAGCTGCCCGTCGTCGCGCAGGCGGATGGGGGCGCGGCGGTAGCGCTGCACCTCGGCCAGCGCCTCGCGCAGCGGCGTGCGGTCGAAGACCAGGCGGCCCTGCTGCCAGGCGCCGGCCTGCGCCGTGTCCACGGGCTCGGGGGTGCCGGCCGCGCCGGCTTCCATGCGCAGGCGCTGCCCGGGCGCGAGCCGCTGCGGCGCCGCGCCGCCCCGCAGGCCGCGCACCTCGACGCGGCCCCGCAGCACCGTGACCTGCACCCGGTCGTGCTCGCGGCGCACGTCGAACACGGTGCCGACCACGCGGATGCGCGCGCCGGCGGCGGCCACCTCGAACGGGCGCCAGGCCGACGGCGCCACGGCGAAGCGCGCCTGCCCCTGGGAAAGCGCCACGCGGCGGCTGCGCAGGTGCCAGGCCACGTCGAGCACGGTGGCGGTGTCCAGCGTGAGGGTGCTGCCGTCGGCCAGCCGCACGTCGCGGCGCTCGCCGATGGCGCTGGCGTGGTGCTCTGTGCGCCAGGCCGGGTCGGCCCAGAGCAGGGCGCCGGTGGCCACGGCCAGGACGAGGGCGGCCGCGCCGCCGTTGCGCAGGGCCTGCCCGCCGCGCGGCGCCCGCGGGGGCGGCAGCGGGAACAGCGCGCGCAGGGCCTCGCGCTCGGCCTGCAGCGCGGCGTCGAGCGGGTGGCTGGCCTCGGGCGGCGCGCCGCTGCCCGCAGGAGGCGGCGCGGGGGGCATGGCGTGGCGCGCCGTCATGGCGCCGCCAGGTCGTGCAGGGCCTGGTCCAGCGCGCGGCGGCACGCGGCGGTGCCCAGCGCCAGGTGCTTTTCCACGGTCTTGAGCGAGATGCCCAGGTGCCGCGCGATGTCCTGCTGCGCCATGCCGTGGATGCGGTGCATCGCGAACACGTCGCGCTGGCGCGGCGGCAGGGCGTGGATGCAGTCGGCCAGCAGCGCCAGGCGCTGGCGGCCCTCCAGGATGCGCGCGGGGTCGTGCGCGGCGGGCAGGGCGGCATCGGGCAGGGTGTCCGCGCTGTCCACCCACCGGGCGTGGCGCTGCTCGATGCGGCAGCGGTCGATGGCGCGGCGCGTGCACACGGTGCGCAGGAAGGCCAGCGGCGTGCGCGGCGGCGCGGGCGGGCGCTCGATGAGCTCGGCGCAGACGTCGTGCACCACCTCGCGCGCCATGGCGGCGTCCGACCAGCGCGCGACGGGGCCGCGCCAGACGTGGGCGACGAGTTCCTCGTAGTGACGCACGAGCGTGGCCATCAGGGGGAAGGACAGGGAGGGCACGCGGCAATGGAACGGGCAGAAGGATCGCGCAATTCTAGATGAGAAGCGTTTGCATTCGATCCGCCCGGAGCCCGCTGCCCGGGACTTGCGGGTGGCCGCCGTTCAGCGCCGCGGCGTCACGTGCACGTACACCTCGCCCTGCTTGACCATGCCCAGCTCGCTGCGGGCTTTCTCCTCGACCATGCCCAGGCCGTCCTTGAGGTCGCCGACCTCGGCGGCCAGGTGTTCGTTGGCCAGGCGGGCCCGGGCGTTGGCCGCCTGCTGCGCGGCGATCTGCTGGCGCAGCTCCTGCACGTTGCCGACGCTGCCGCGCCCCGTCCACAGCTGCGCATGGATGGCCACGAGCAGCAGCAGCAGCACGAAGGGGACGATGCGTGTGGCCATGATGGCGGCGGGGCGGCGGCGGCGGCGTGCCGGGGCTTAGCGCAGGTTGTAGAACGCGGCGCGGCCGGGGTATTCGGCCACGTCGCCCAGGTCTTCCTCGATGCGCAGCAGTTGGTTGTACTTGGCGATGCGGTCCGAGCGCGAGAGCGAGCCGGTCTTGATCTGGCCCGCGTTCAGGCCCACGGCGATGTCGGCGATGGTGCTGTCCTCGGTCTCGCCCGAGCGGTGGCTGATCACGGCGGTGTAGCCCGCGCGCTTGGCCATCTCGATGGCGGCGAAGGTCTCGGTCAGCGTGCCGATCTGGTTGATCTTGATGAGGATGGAATTGGCAATCTTCTTGTCGATGCCTTCCTTCAGGATCTTGGTGTTGGTGACGAACAGGTCGTCGCCCACCAGCTGCACCTTGTCGCCGAGCTTTTCCGTCAGCAGCTTCCAGCCGTCCCAGTCGCCCTCGGCCATGCCGTCCTCGATGCTGATGATGGGGTACTTGTCCGCCCAGGCGGCGAGCATGTCGGTCCACTGCTGGGCCGTGAGCTGGATGCCGCCTTCGCCTTCGAGCACGTACTTGCCGTCCTTGTAGAACTCGCTGGCGGCGCAGTCCAGGCCCAGCACGATCTGCTCGCCGGCCGTGTAGCCGGCCTTGTCGATGGCTTCGAGGATGAGCTGGATCGCGGCCTCGTGGTTCTCCACGGAAGGCGCGAACCCGCCCTCGTCGCCCACGGCGGTGCTCATGCCGCGGTCGTTGATGATCTTCTTGAGCGCATGGAACACCTCGGCGCCCCAGCGCAGGGCCTCGCGGAAGGAGGGCGCGCCCACGGGGATGATCATGAACTCCTGCAGGTCCAGCGTGTTGTTGGCGTGCGCGCCGCCGTTGATGACGTTCATCATCGGCACGGGCAGCTGGTAGCCGTTCATGCCGCCGAAGTAGCGGTACAGCGGCAGGCCGGCTTCCTCGGCCGCCGCGCGGGCCACGGCCATGGAGACGGCCAGCATGGCATTGGCGCCCAGGCGGCTCTTGTTGTCGGTGCCGTCCAGGTCGATCAGGGTCTTGTCGAGGAAGGCCTGCTCGGAGGCGTCCAGGCCCAGCACGGCCTCGCTGATCTCGGTGTTGATGTGCTCCACGGCCTTGAGCACGCCCTTGCCCAGGTAGCGCGCCTTGTCGCCGTCGCGCAGCTCGATGGCCTCGCGCGAGCCGGTGGAGGCGCCCGAGGGCACGGCGGCGCGGCCCATCACGCCCGATTCGAGCAGCACGTCGCACTCGACGGTGGGGTTGCCGCGGCTGTCCAGCACTTCGCGGCCTACGATGTCAACGATGGCACTCATGGTTTTCCTCTTTGCAAAAGTTTCAAGTCAAATCGGCATCAAAGGCTTGCCAGGCAAGCGCTGGCAGCTATCAAAAGCAGTGCATTGGCCGCAGCCACCGCGCCGCACAGTATGGGCGATGGCGCGGCGGCGATTGCGCGCATCGCGGGTGCAACGGCTTTGCCCGGGATGCGCCGTGCGCGTCACAGGCCCTCGACCACGACCATGCGCATGATGGCGGCGCCCTCGCGCGCGGCGCGCGCCTTGCGGTATTCGGGCGAGTCGTGGAAGGCACGGGCAGTCTCGAAGCTGGGGAACTTCAGCACCACGGTGCGGCCCGGGTTCCAGTCGCCTTCGAGCACCTCGACCTTGCCGCCGCGCACGCAGACCTCGGCGCCATGCACGCGCATGGCCTCGGAGCTCCACTTCCTGTACTCCTCGTACTGCGCGGGGTTGGTGACGGTGACGGACGCAATGATGTAGCCGCTTGCCATGCTCAGGCTCCAAAGTCGTTTTCGAGAAAGCCGTTCTTCTTGGTGACGGCGTCGAGCTGCACCAGCGTCTCCAGCAGCGCGCGCATGTGCTTGAGCGGCACGGCGTTGGGGCCGTCCGACAGCGCGCTTGCCGGGTCGGGGTGCGTCTCCATGAACAGGCCCGCCACGCCCACGGCCACGGCCGCGCGCGAGAGCACGGGCACCATCTCGCGCATGCCGCCGCTGCTCGTGCCCTGGCCGCCGGGCAGCTGCACGCTGTGCGTGGCGTCGAACACCACCGGGGCGCCCGTCTCGCGCATGATGGCCAGGCTGCGCATGTCGCTCACCAGGTTGTTGTAGCCGAAGCTCGCGCCGCGCTCGCAGGCCATGAAGCGGTCCTGGGACAGGCCCGCCTCGCGCGCGGCGGCGCGGGCCTTGTCGATGACGTTCTTCATGTCGTGCGGCGCGAGGAACTGGCCCTTCTTGATGTTCACGGGCTTGCCCGACTGCGCCACGGCGCGGATGAAGTCTGTCTGGCGGCACAGGAACGCGGGCGTCTGCAGCACGTCCACGACCTGCGCCACGGCGGGGATCTCGGCCTCGGTGTGCACGTCGGTCAGCACGGGCACGCCGAGCTGCTGCTTCACCTTGGCGAGGATCTCCAGCCCCTTCTCCATGCCGGGGCCGCGAAAGCTCGCGCCGCTCGACCGGTTGGCCTTGTCGTAGCTGCTCTTGAAGATGAAGGGAATGCCCAGGGAGGCGGTGATCTCCTTGAGCCGGCCCGCCACGTCCATCTGCAGCTGCTCGGACTCGACCACGCAGGGGCCGGCGATGAGGAAGAAGGGGCGGTCAAGGCCGATGTCGAATCCGCAGAGTTGCATGGTGGTCAAGCCTTCTTCTGGTGTTCCACGGCCGCCTTCACGAAGGCGTTGAACAGCGGGTGGCCGTTCCAGGGCGTGGATTTGAATTCGGGGTGGAACTGCACGCCGATGAACCAGGGGTGCACTTCCCGCGGCAGCTCCACGATCTCGGTCAGGTGCTCGCGCTGGGTGAGGGCGGAGATCACCAGGCCCGCCGCGCGCAGCTTGTCCAGGTACTGGGTGTTGGCCTCGTAGCGGTGGCGGTGGCGCTCGGTCACCACGCTGCCGTAGATGCTGTGGGCCAGCGTGCCGCTCTGCACGTCGGAGCTCTGCGCGCCCAGGCGCATGGTGCCGCCCAGGTCGGAATTGGCGTCGCGCGTCTTGATCGTGCCGTCCTCGTCCTTCCATTCGGTGATGAGGGCGATCACGGGGTGCTTGCAGTGCGGGTCGAACTCGGTGGAGTTCGCGCCTTCCAGGCCCGCCATGTGGCGCGCGTATTCGATGGTGGCCACCTGCATGCCCAGGCAGATGCCCAGGTAGGGCACCTTGTGCTCGCGGGCGTACCTGGCGGTGCTTATCTTGCCCTCCACGCCGCGGCTGCCGAAGCCGCCGGGCACGAGGATGGCGTCGTACTGGCCGAGCTTCTCGGCCGCGTTCGCGTCGGTGATGGTCTCGGAATCGACGTGGGTGATCTTCACGCGCACGTGGCTTTGCATGCCCGCGTGCCTGAGCGCCTCGTTGACGGACTTGTAGGCGTCCGACAGCTCCACGTACTTGCCCACCATGGCGATCTGCACCTCGCCCTGCGGGTGCTCGGTCTCGTGCACCAGCGCGTCCCAGCGCTTGAGATTGGCGGGCGGGGTGTTCAGGCGCAGCTTGTCGCAGATCAGGCCGTCGAGGCCCTGCTCGTGCAGCATGCGCGGCACCTTGTAGATGGTGTCCACGTCCCACATGCTGATCACGCCCCACTCGGCCACGTTGGTGAACAGGGAGATCTTCTCGCGCTCCTCCTCGGGCACGGCGTGATGCGCGCGGCACAGCAGCGCGTCGGGCTGGATGCCGATCTCGCGCAGCTTCTGCACCGTGTGCTGCGTGGGCTTGGTCTTGAGCTCGCCTGCCGTGGCGATCCAGGGCAGGTAGGTCAGGTGCACGAAGGCCGAGTTGTTGGGCCCGAGCTTGAGCGAGAGCTGGCGCACGGCCTCCAGGAAGGGCAGCGACTCGATGTCGCCCACCGTGCCGCCGACCTCGCAGATGGCCACGTCCACCGCGTCGGGCGTGCCTATGCCCGCGCCGCGCTTGATGTATTCCTGGATCTCGTTCGTGACGTGCGGGATCACCTGCACCGTCTTGCCGAGGTAGTCGCCGCGGCGCTCTTTTTCGAGCACGCTCTGGTAGATGCGGCCCGTGGTGAAGTTGTTGGCCTGCTTCATGCGCGTCTCGATGAAGCGCTCGTAGTGGCCCAGGTCGAGGTCGGTCTCCGCGCCGTCGTCGGTCACGAAGACCTCGCCGTGCTGGAAGGGAGACATGGTGCCCGGATCGACGTTGATGTACGGATCGAGCTTGATGAGGGTG
>Ga0209922_103458_pt1 | contig 12491 bp, 9 predicted proteins | sample ThiBiot_500_biof_FD_183946 | JGI IMG/M metagenome (GOLD analysis project Ga0209922, IMG submission 183946) | Wastewater bioreactor microbial communities from Cape Town, South Africa - Thiocy_expt_500_biof (SPAdes) | ecosystem: Engineered > Bioreactor > Thiocyanate-remediating > Anaerobic-Aerobic ...
GGGTTACGCTTCTCATCGTAATCGTAGAAGCCGGCCTGCTTCTTCTGCCCCCAGCGACCCTCGGCGCAGAGCGCGTCGCGGATCGTCTCGATCCGGTTCGGGTCGCGGTGCCAGCCGATGTCGACGCCCGCGAGATCGGACATCTGGAACGGCCCCATCGGCATCCCGAAATCGGTGTGCACCTTGTCTATCTGCTGCGGGGTGGCCCCTTCCATCAGCAGCTTGTTCGCCTCGATCTGGCGCGGGGCGAGCATCCGGTTGCCGATGAAGCCGTGACACACGCCCGCGACCACCGCGACCTTCCTGATCTTCTTGGCGAGCGCCATGACGGTGGCGAGCACGTCCTTCGCGGTCTTGTCGCCGCGCACCACCTCCAGCAATTTCATCACATTGGCGGGGGAGAAGAAATGCATCCCCACCACATCCTCCGGCCGGCCGGTGACGGCGGCGATCTCGTTGATGTCGAGATAGGAGGTGTTCGACGCGAGGATCGCGCCGGGCTTGGCGATCTTGTCGAGCTTGCCGAAGATGTCCTTCTTGACGTCCATATTCTCATAGACCGCCTCGATGATGAGATCGCAGTCCCCGAGGTCGTCGAGGCTGAGCGTGGGGGTGAGCAGCCCCATCGCCTTTTCCGGCGCGTCGGGTTTGATGCGGCCCTTGGCGGCGGACGCCTCGTAGTTCTTGCGCATCACGCCCACGCCGCGATCGAGCGCTTCCTGCTGCATCTCGACGATGGTGACGGGGATGCCCGCCGACAGGAAGTTCATGCTGATCCCGCCGCCCATCGTGCCGGCGCCGATCACGCCGACGCGATTGATCGGGCGGAGCGGCGTCTTCGGATCGACGTCGTCGATCTTGGCGGCCTGGCGTTCGGCGAAGAAGATGTGGCGCTGGGCGGCGGACTGCACGCCCGTCATCAGCTTCATGAACTCGTCGCGCTCGAACTTCATGCCCTCGTCGAAGGGAAGCTCGGTCGCGGCGACGGCGCAGCGGATGTTCGCTTCCGGCGCATCGAAGCCGCGGAACTTCTTCGCATTGGCCTTGCGGAATTCGGCGACCGCTTCGGGATCGGGTTTCGCGTCCTTGTCGCGGATGCGCGGGATCGGGCGCTTGCGGGCAATCTCGCGGGCAAAGGCGATCGCGTCCGCCTCGAGGCTGTCCTCGCCCACCACGCGATCGATCAGGCCGAGTTCCGCCGCCTTCTTCGCCGGCACCGGATCGCCGATCGCCAGCATCGGCAGCGACGCCTTCATACCGATCAGGCGCGGCAGGCGCTGCGTGCCGCCCGCGCCGGGGAGCAGGCCAAGCTTCACCTCCGGCGTGCCGATCATCGCGGAGGGCACCGCGACGCGATAGTGGCAGGCCAGCGCCGTCTCGCACCCGCCGCCCAGCGCGGTGCCGTGGATCGCCGCGACGATCGGCTTGGGCGAGGCGTCCATCATGTCGATCACCTCATGCAGCGAGGCGCCCATCGGCGGTTTGCCGAACTCGGTGATGTCCGCCCCCGCGAAGAAGGTGCGCCCGTCACAGCGCAGCACCATCGCGGCGATCGAGCCGTCGGCGATGCCTTCCTTCACGCCGGCCTCCAGCCCGTCGCGCACCGCCGCGCCGAGCGCGTTCACCGGCGGCGAGTTCGAGATGATGACGAGCACGTCGCCGTGGCGTTCGGTGCGGACGGGGGAAGTCATGTCGGGTTTCTCCAGTTGGTCGGTAAGGCGCGGCGATCAGGCCAGCGCGGAATAGATCATCGTCTTCAGCTCGCGGCGCACCGGATAGAGCGACGAGGGCGACAATTGCGTCATGAACACCATCGACAGCCGCTCGACCGGATCGACGAAGAAGGCGGTCGAGAACATGCCGCCCCAATAATATTCGCCCACCGATCCCGGCATCATCGACCGCGCCACGTCGATCGTCACCGCAAAGCCCAGGCCGAAGCCGGTGCCGGCGTTCTGCGTCTCGCTGAACATCGAATCCGACATGGAGCTGAGGTCGGCATTGCCGGGCAGGTGGTTGACCGTCATCAGGTCGATCGTCTTGCGGCCGACGACGCGCGCGCCGTCCAGCTCGCCGCCATTGAGGCACATCTGGCAGAAGCGGTTGTAGTCGTGCGAGGTCGACACCAGCCCGCCGCCGCCGGAGACGAGCGTGAACGGCTTCGCCCACATGCTGTCGCTGGCGCGGTCGAACATCTGGTTGCCCTTGCCGGGCACGAAGGTCTGGCAATCGACCAGCCGGTCGAGCTTGTCGGCCGGCACGGTGAAGAAGGTGTCGTGCATCTTCAGCGGTTTGAAGATGCGTTCCTCAAAGAAGCGTTCCAGTGGCATCCCGGCGACTCGCTGGACGACGAGACCGAGCACGTCGGTCGCCACCGAATAGTTCCAGCGCGTGCCGGGCGAGAATTCCAGCGGCAACTCGCCCAGCGCGGCCACGAAGCTGTCGAGATCGTACTTGCCGTGCCAGTTCTCCAGCTTCAGCTCGCGATGCGCCGCGTCGATGTTCGAGCGGTTCTGGAACGAATAGGTGAAGCCCGCGGTGTGGCGCAGCAGGTCCACCATCCGCATCGGCTCGTCGGTCGGCTTCGTCACGAACGGCACGCCCGCGCCGCCGCCGGCATAGACGCCGACACCCTTCAGTTCGGGCAGGACATGGTGGACGGGCGTGTCGAGCGCGACCAGCGCCTCCTCCACCAACATCATGAAGGCAAGCGAGGTGATCGGCTTGGTCATCGAGGCGATGCGGAACAGCGAGCCTTCGTCGATCTGCTTCTCCTTCCCTTCGCGCGCCGCGCCCTGCGAGGAGAAATGCACCACCTCGCCGTCGCGCGCGATCAACAGCTGGGCATGGGGGAACTTGCCCGAATCGAGGTATCGTTCCTTCAGCAGGCGATCGATCGCGGCGAGCCGGCCGGGGTTGAAACCGTGTTTCTCTGGCCTGGCGATCTTCATGCCTGCTCCATACCCCTGTTTCAAATCGTCTTCACGCCCTATCGCTTGAGCGGCGCGGAAATCAATCCTAACCTCGACGATGACAAACCCGTTTTTCTAGTGAGAGAGGATCGTCGTGGAGAATCAATCGGCAGCGGGCAAGGCGTGGCCGGCGGTGTCGCTGGCAGAAGCAACGGCGATCCTTACCGCGCCCGGCACCCGTTTCGAAATGGAAACGGAGGAGATTCGCGGGATTCCGACGCGGGTGTGGAAGAACGTGCCGCCGCACATGGCGGCGCTCGTCCAGTTCTCGCGCACCCATGGCGATCGGCTCGCGACGATCTACGAGGAGGAGCGGGTCAGCTACGAGGCGCAGTTCCGCGCGATCGCGGCGCTGGCGCACGATCTGCGCGCGCACGGCGTGGAGAAGGGCGACCGCGTGGCGATCGCGATGCGCAACCTGCCGGAATGGATCGTCGGCTTCTTCGCGGCGGCGGTGATTGGCGCGATCGTCGTGCCGCTCAACGCGTGGTGGACCGGCGACGAGCTGGCCTATGGCCTGAGCGATTCGGGCGCGAAGGTGCTGATCGCGGACGATGAGCGGTGGGCGCGGATCGCGCCGCACCGCGCCGCCTTCCCGGCGCTCGCCCGCGTGCTGGTGAGCCGCGCGGCGACTTCGCCGGAAGCGCCCGCCGCGCGGCTGGAGGACGTGATCGGCGCGCCGCGCGACTGGGCGGGGCTGCTTGACCGCGACCTGCCGGAAACCGATCTCGCGCCCGACGACGACGTGTCGATCCTCTACACCAGCGGCACCACCGGCAATCCCAAGGGCGCGCTGGGCACGCATCGCAATTTCATGAGCAACATCCTGTCGAGCGGCTTCGCGATGGCGCGCATGTTCGTGCGGCGCGGCGAGCCGCTGCCGGAGCCCGCGCCCAAGGTGGCGCTGACGGTGATCCCGCTGTTCCACGCCACCGCGCTCTCCGCCGGGCTGATGGGCGCGATGGCGGCGGGCAGCACCACCATCTACATGCGCAAGTTCGAGCCGCTGCGCGCGATGGAGGTCATCGAGCGTGAGCGGGTCAATTCCACCGGCGGCGTGCCGACGATCGCCTGGCAATTGCTGGAGCATCCCGAGCGGCACCGCTTCGACCTCTCCAGCCTGGAGATGATGGCCTATGGCGGCGCGCCCTCCGCGCCGGAACTGGTGCGCAAGATCGCGAGCGACCTGAAGGCGCTTCCCGCCAACGGCTGGGGCATGACGGAAACCACCGCCACCGTCACCACGCACGGGGCGGAGGATTACCTCAACCGCCCGGAAAGCTGCGGCCCCCCGGTCGCGGTGGCCGACCTCAGGATCATGGACGCGGACGGGACGCGGGAGCTGCCGGCCGGTCAGATCGGGGAATTGTGGGCGCGCGGGCCGATGATCGTGAAGGGTTATTGGAACAAGCCCGAGGCGACGGCGGCGACCTTCGTCGACGGCTGGGTGCGCACCGGCGATCTGGCGCGGCTGGACGAGGAGGGCTTCTGCTACATCGTCGACCGCGCCAAGGACATGCTGATCCGGGGCGGGGAGAACATCTATTCGAGCGAGGTGGAGAACGCCCTCTACGACCACCCGGCGGTGACGGATTGCGCGGTGATCGGCATCCCTCACCGCACCCTGGGCGAGGAGCCGGCGGCGGTGGTACATCTCGCGCCCGGCGCCAGCGCGAGCGAGGCCGAGCTTCAGGCGTGGGTGCGCGAGCGGCTGGCGGCGTTCAAGGTGCCGGTGGCGATCCGCTTCACTGCCGAGACGCTGCCGCGCAACGCCAACGGCAAGATACTGAAGCGCGATCTCAAGACCTTGTTCGAGGATCGCGCGGCGGCCTGACCGTGGTGCGGAACTGTTCCGATCGCGGAACATTACGATTGCGTAGCAACGGTGCTGCGGATCGGAGAGCGGTGCTTGGATCGCACGAGGGATTTTCTGCGCGGGCGGCGGCGGTCGGAACTGACCGCCGAGGAAATGGCGGTGCTGGAGGCGGCGATTTCCGAGGTGGTGGTCGTGCCGCCGCGGCGGATCATCGCCCATCGTGCCGATCGCCTGCACAACAGCACGTTGCTGATCGAGGGTTTCATCTGCCGCTACATGGATGCGCGCGACGGCTACCGGCAGCTCGTATCCTATCAGGTGCCGGGCGATTTCGTCGATCTGCACGGCTATCCGACGCGGCATATCGACCATGACATCGCCACGCTGACCGAATCGCGGATCGCGCTGGTGCCGCATGAGCGGCTCGATGCGATCATGGCGACGATGCCGCATCTCGCCCGGCTGCTATGGTTCAGCACCCTGCTCGACGCCGCGCTGCATCGCGAATGGATCTTCCGCATCGGGCGGCTCGACGCGGCGGGCAGGGTGGCGCACTTCCTGTGCGAGACCAACCTGCGCATGGCGGCTGTGGGTCGGGCGGTCGATGGACGGTTCGCGCTGCCGCTGACCCAGCAGGACATGGGCGAGGCGTGCGGGCTGACGAGCGTGCACATCAACCGCACGCTACGGCGGTTGCGGGAGGATGGCGTGGTGGAGATTTCACGCGGTCACGCGCACGTGATGGACTTCGCGCGGCTGGCGCGGATCGGCGAGTTCGAGGCGGATTATCTGTATCTGGAGGACGGGCCGTGGCATGGTGGATGAATGCGGCCGGGGACGCTGGCGATGTTCCCGGTTTGTCGCTAGTGTCGCGCGATGGCCGATCCCTCCGATGACCGCTCCGACGCCCCGCTGCCGCCGGAAGGAGCATTCGGCCTGCCGCTGACCGCTGGCGGGATCGAGGACGCGCGGATCGCGCTGCGCCGCGACCGGCTGCTCGCGGCGCTGACCTTGCTGGCGGGGCTGGGCGTGGTGCTCGGCACGCCGTTCGCGCTGAAGGCGGGGGCGGAGTTCTTCCTGCCCACCACGGTCGCGCTGGTCGTCGGCATCGCGCTGATCCCGATGCTGGAATGGCTGGAGCGGCGGCGCATCCCGTCGCCGCTGGCGGCGCTGATCTGCGTGCTGCTGTTCCTGATCGCGGCGAACATCGTGGTGGCGGCGATCGTCTTTCCGGCGATCGACTTCTTCCGGCTGCTGCCCAAGCGAATCGGACGAATCCAGGAGAATCTCGCGCCGCTGCTCGATCTCTATTCGAACCTCGAGCATTACGCGAACCGCACGCTGCGCCAGATCGCCTCCACGCCGATCCGGCCGCTGCCGGCCGCCACCGTCACCCAGCCGCAATCGATTCTCGAATTGGCGGCGAGTTCCGCGCCGGCGGCGATCATCCAGCTTTTCTACGCGGTGCTCGTCACCTTCTTCTTCCTCTCCGGCTGGACGCGGCTGCGTGAGCGGACGATCACCAGCCGCACCAGCTTCGGCGGGGCGATGGCCACCGCGCGGGTGATTCAGGATGTGGTGGATCACGTATCGTCCTATCTCGGCACGATCACCGTCATCAACGTGGCACTGGGGCTGACCGTCGCGGGCATGCTGCACCTGCTGGGGATGCCCTCGCCGCTGATGTGGGGCGGGATCGTCGCGCTGCTGAACTACATCCCCTATTTCGGGCCGGTGGTGGCCGCGCTGCTGATCGCGATCGGCGCGCTGATGACCTTCGGCGACGTGTGGACCGCGCTCGCCGCGCCGGGGATGATGTATGGCTGCCACCTGATCGAGGCGAACGTGCTGACGCCGCTGATCGTCGGGCATCGCCTTACGATCAGCCCGATCCTGATTCTCGTCTCGATCAGCTTCTGGGGCTGGATCTGGGGCACGCCGGGCGCGCTGCTCGCGGTGCCGCTGCTGGTCATCATCCAGACCGTGCTGGGCGCGGCGGGCAAGCCGGACATCGCCGGATTCCTGTTCGAACACGGCACGCTGGTGCGGCAGGATCGCCGCCACGCGCGCCGATTCGAAAAAGGTTCGACAAGCCCGGTTGACAGCCCCGGATCGCCCGCCTAGTTGGCGCGCCTCACGCTTTCCAAGCGGGTGTAGCTCAGTTGGTTAGAGCGCCGGCCTGTCACGCCGGAGGTCGCGGGTTCGAGCCCCGTCACTCGCGCCATTCCCTCAAGCGGAAAAGCGTCTTCACACAGCGGAAACGGGATTGACCGGCGCGGGATCGTCGATGGGCGGGGCCGGTTCCGGCACGTCCACGTCCGGCCCCGGCGGCACGATCTCGGGCGGAGGCGGCGCCGGGGGTTCGGGCTGGCTCGGCTTGGGGACATCCGGCGGCGGCGTGGTGGCCATGACAATTCCTTTCCCCTGACGGAACGCGCCCGAGGAGAGAGGGTTGCCGGCGCGGCTTGCCGAAGCGGCGGCGGCGGTATAGAGGCGCGCACTTCGGCGGTGTCCCATGCGGGCGTGGCGGAACTGGTAGACGCGCCGGATTTAGGTTCCGGTATCGCAAGATGTGGGGGTTCGAGTCCCTTCGCCCGCACCAGTCACCCGCACCTCGCGGGGCGGCACCTCCTTACGGATTCTTTCCTTTACGAAGGCTGACGATGCAGACTGTCGAGACGTTGAACGAAGGGCTGAAGCGCGCCTACACGCTCACCATCACCGCGAAGGACATCGAGAAGAAGGTCGATGCCGAGCTGAAGCGCGTCGCGCCGCAGATTCGCATGCCCGGCTTCCGCCCCGGCAAGGTGCCGACCAACCTGGTGCGCAAGATGCACGGCCCCGCGCTGCTGCAGGACGCGCTCAACACCTCGATCCAGGAGGGCGTGCAGTCGCTGCTCGCCGACAAGCAGCTTCGCCCGGCGATGCAGCCCTCGGTCGAGCTGGCCGACGGTTACGAGCCGGGCAAGGACGCCGAGCTGAAGGTCGAGCTGGAGGTGCTGCCGCAGGTGCCGGCCCCGGCGATCGACAACCTGAAGCTGGAGCGGCTGACCGTGCCGGTCGCCGACGAGGCGGTCGAGGAGCAGCTCAGGAAGTTCGCCGACCAGATGAAGCGCTGGGAAGACGCCAAGCCGACCCACAAGGCGAAGCTGGGCGACCAGGTGACCGTCGATTTCGTCGGCAAGACGATGGACGGCGTGGCGTTCGAGGGCGGCACCGGCACCGACATGGCGATCGAGCTTGGCGAAGGCCGCCTCATCCCCGGCTTCGAGGATCAGGTCGTCGGCGTGAAGAACGGCGAGGAGCGCCAGATCAAGGTCACCTTCCCGGAGGATTATCCGGCGAAGGAACTGGCCGGCAAGGACGCGACGTTCGACCTCACCGTCAAGTCGGTGAAGACCGCCGCCGAGAGCAAGATCGACGAGGATCTCGCCAAGAACCTTGGCCTCGAGAGCCTGGAGCAGCTCAAGGGGCTGCTGAAGGGCCAGATCGAGCAGGAGCATAACGGCCTCACCCGCACCTATATGAAGCGCAAGCTGCTCGACCAGCTCGCCGCCGGCCACGATTTCGAGGTGCCGCCGTCGATGGTCGAGGCCGAGTTCGGCCAGATCTGGCAGCAGCTCGAGCATGAGGCGACCCATGAGGCCGATCCGAAGGCCGCGATGGAGGAGCTGGAGAACGACCGCGACGATTACCGCAAGATCGCGGAGCGCCGCGTGCGGCTCGGCCTGCTCCTGTCCGAGATCGGCCAGGCCAATGGCGTCGAGGTGACGCAGCAGGAGATGAACCGCCTGATCGCACAGGCCGCGCAGCAGTATCGCGGCGAGGACCAGAAGCGCTTCATCCAATATGTCCAGCAGGAGCCGATGGCCGCCGCCCAGCTCCGCGCGCCGCTCTATGAGGACAAGGTCGTCGACTTCCTGTTCGACAAGGCCGAAGTGACCGACCGCGAAGCCACCCGCGAGGAGCTGGAAGCCGCGATCGAGAGCGACGACGGCTTCTCGACCGGCACGCACACCCACGACCACGACAACCACAAGCCGCGCCCGAAGAAGGCGGCGGCGAAGAAGGCCGACGCGGGCGAGGAAGCGGCCGCGAAGCCGGCGGCGAAGAAGGCGCCGGCCAAGAAGGCTGCGGCGAAGGACGAGGCTCCGGCCGAGGAAGCCGCCAAGCCCGCCGCGAAGAAGGCCCCTGCGAAGAAGGCGGTCGCCAAGGACGAGGCCCCCGCCGAGGAGGCCGCCAAGCCTGCCGCGAAGAAGGCTCCGGCGAAGAAGCCGGTTGCCAAGAAGGAAGGCTGAGCCGGACCACTCAAGCTCCTCCCCTTTGGGGGAGACGGCTTTGCAACGAGCCTGTCGGGCCGCCGCCTTTCCTGTTAGAGGAGCGGGCGGGGGGCCTCGACAGGCTCGATGCGTTTTTGCCCTGGGGTGCCCGTGCCGACCGAACCGACGATCGCCGTCCTGCTGCCATGCTATAACGAGGAAGCCGCCATCGCGCAGACGATCGCCGGCTTCCGCGCGGCGCTGCCCGGCGCGGCGATCTACGTCTATGACAACAATTCCCGCGACCGCACGATCGAGGTGGCGCGCGCCGCCGGGGCAACCGTTCGCTCGGAGCGTATCCAGGGCAAGGGCGCGGTGGTGCGCCGCATGTTCGCGGATGTCGATGCGGACATCTACGTGATGGCGGACGGCGACGCGACCTATGACGCCGCCTCCGCCCCGGCACTGGTCGCGCGGGTGCTTGACGAGCAGCTCGACATGGTGGTCGGCAGCCGCATCGGCGAGGCGACCGAGGCCTATCGGCGCGGGCATCGCTTCGGCAACGCGCTGCTGACGGGGATGCTGGCGCGACTGTTCGGGCGCAGCTTCACCGATATCCTCTCGGGCTACCGGGTATTCTCGCGGCGATTCGTCAAGAGCTTCCCGGTGCTCTCCGCCGGGTTCGAGATCGAGACGGAGATCAGCGTCCACGCGCTGGAACTCAAGATGCCGGTGGCGGAGATCGAGACGCCCTATTTCGCCCGGCCGGAGGGATCGACCTCCAAGCTGTCCACCTATCGCGACGGCTGGCGCATCCTCAACACGATCATCACGCTCTATCGCATCGAGCGGCCCCTGTGGTTCTTCGGTGCGATCGGCGCACTGCTGCTGGCGCTGGCGGTGATCCTCGCGGTGCCGCTGGCGATCACCTATGTCCAGACCGGGCTGGTGCCGCGCTTCCCCACCGCGATCGCCGTCACCGGCCTCACCATTCTTGCCGCGCTGAACGGATTCGCCGGGCTGATCCTCGATACGGTCGTGCGCGGGCGGCGCGAGGTGCGAAGGCTGGCCTATCTGGCACACCCGGCGCCGTTGCGCGGGGCTTGAACAACCCCGCCGGAGCGCCGATGTTGGCGGTCCATCAGGATAAGAGAGTCTTCCATGCACAATCCGTTCGACACCGGCGATTTCGCGGGCAAGCTGGCCAGCGCGGGCCTCGGCCTGCAGCAGAACCAGGCGGGCCTGGTGCCGATCGTCATCGAACAGTCGAATCGCGGTGAGCGCTCGTTCGACATCTTCTCCCGCCTGCTGCGCGAGCGAATCGTCTTCGTCACCGGCGGCGTCGAGGATGGCATGGCGAGCCTCATCACCGCCCAGCTCCTGTTCCTCGAATCGGAAAATCCGAAGAAGGACATCTTCATGTACATCAACTCGCCGGGCGGGGTCGTCACGGCGGGCATGGCGATCCACGACACGATGCAATATATCCGCCCGCGCGTCGGCACGGTGTGCATCGGTCAGGCCGCCTCGATGGGCTCGTTCCTGCTCGCGGCCGGCGAGCCGGGGATGCGCGTCGCGCTCACCAACGCGCGGATCATGATCCACCAGCCTTCGGGCGGGGCGCAGGGCATGGCGGCTGATATCGAGATCCAGGCGCGCGAGATCCTGCGGATGCGGCATTTTCTCAATTCGCTCTACGCGAAATACACCGGCAAGCCGCTGGAGGAGATCGAGAAGTCGATGGATCGCGACAAGTTCATGTCGGCGGACGAGGCGAAGGAATTCGGCCTGATCGACGAGGTGTTCGACAAGCGCCCCGCGCCGGCCGATGAGGTTGCGGCGGCGGCCTGAGCCCTCAGGCGGATTCAGGCCCTGAGCCGTCAGGCGGATTAAGGCATTGCCGTTTCGTGACGGGCCGGGTTACGATGCCCGGCCCGAAAGTCGCCTCCGCCGTGGAGGCGCGAAAGGATCGATTGAATGACGAAGCTCTCCGGCGGCGACTCCAAGAGCACCCTCTACTGCTCGTTCTGCGGCAAGTCGCAGCACGAGGTCCGCAAGCTCATCGCCGGCCCGACGGTCTTCATCTGCGACGAGTGCGTCGAGCTGTGCAACGACATCATCCGCGAGGAGACGAAGTCCGCGCTCGTCTCCAAGAAGGACGGTGGCGTGCCGACGCCGCAGGAAATCTGCGACGTGCTCGATGATTATGTGATCGGGCAGAAGCAGGCCAAGCGCGTCCTGTCGGTCGCGGTGCACAACCATTACAAGCGGCTCAACCATGGCGCGAAGGGCGCCGATGTCGAACTGGCCAAGTCGAACATCCTGCTCGTCGGCCCCACCGGCTGCGGCAAGACGCTGCTGGCGCAGACGCTGGCGCGAATCCTCGACGTGCCCTTCACCATGGCCGATGCGACGACGCTGACCGAGGCGGGTTATGTCGGCGAGGATGTCGAGAACATCATCCTCAAGCTGCTCCAGGCCAGCGACTATAATGTCGAGCGGGCGCAGCGCGGCATCGTCTATATCGACGAGATCGACAAGATCAGCCGCAAGGCGGAAAACCCCTCGATCACCCGCGACGTATCGGGCGAGGGCGTGCAGCAGGCGCTGCTCAAACTGATGGAGGGCACCACCGCCAGCGTGCCGCCGCAGGGCGGGCGCAAGCATCCGCAGCAGGAGTTCCTGCAGGTCGACACGACCAACATCCTGTTCATCTGCGGCGGCGCCTTCGCCGGCCTCGACAAGATCATCGCCATGCGTCGGCAGGGCACCTCGATCGGCTTCGGAGCCGAGGTGAGGGGCCCCGACGATCGCCGGACCGGTGAGGTACTGCGCGACCTCGAGCCCGAGGATCTGCTGAAGTACGGCCTGATCCCGGAGTTCGTCGGCCGCCTGCCGGTGGTCGCGACCCTCGAGGATCTCGACGTGCCGGCGCTGGTCAAGATCCTGACCGAGCCGAAGAACGCGCTGGTCAAGCAATACCAGAAGCTGTTCGAGATGGAGGAGGTGAAGCTGGGCTTCACCGACGACGCTTTGGTGTCGGTTGCGAAGAAGGCGATCGAGCGCAAGACCGGCGCGCGCGGCCTGCGCTCGATCCTCGAGGGCATATTGCTCGACACGATGTTCGACCTGCCGGGCATGCAGGGTGTCGATGAGGTGATGATCGACAAGGACGTGGTGGACGGCCGCAAGGAGCCGATCCGCGTCTATGCCGAGAATGCGAAGAAGAAGGCCGGCGACGCGGCGTGATCGCCGCGCCGGCTGAGTGAGGAATGAGGCGGGCGTCGCGGGAGCGGCGCCCGTTTTGTTTTGGGGCGTGGGGCGACGGCTAACGCCGCAGTTTTTGACGTTGAGCGCCGTGTGCTGTGGCCGCCATTGCGGACATGCTTTCTCGATGGCACGATCAAAACAATGTAACATGAGCTAGAGGCGGGAACGACCTCA
>Ga0209922_103460_pt1 | contig 12491 bp, 9 predicted proteins | sample ThiBiot_500_biof_FD_183946 | JGI IMG/M metagenome (GOLD analysis project Ga0209922, IMG submission 183946) | Wastewater bioreactor microbial communities from Cape Town, South Africa - Thiocy_expt_500_biof (SPAdes) | ecosystem: Engineered > Bioreactor > Thiocyanate-remediating > Anaerobic-Aerobic ...
ATAACAAAAAAAGAAAGAGAAAATGAATGAATGAATGAAATAAAGCGAAAATATTTCATATGTTAATTTTATGTTAACAATGCACGAAAGACGAAGAGAGAGAAAACCGACATCGAATTTAATATTTGAAAAAAGATAAATCTTTATTTAATCCGCTTAATATATATTTTTTTATCTTTTGTATTGTTTAGATATGTAATGAAAAGAAACGAAAGAAAAATGGTCAATTATCATAAGAAGCTTTAATGATAATCCAAAAAGATCTATAGACTTTATTTCCTTCGTTTTTTTTTGTCTTTGTATAATTCATTGTTAAAATGAGAAAGATACATTAAACATGCATGAGAACATCTCCGGAAGGAACAAGACAAAGTTATACACGCGATAATGAACTATTTTTTCAAAGTCTTAATTTTCTCAACGCTAAATATCATTTCAACTTCACTGAACAACACATTTCCATAGATCGTTAAAATGACAGATGAGACATGTCATTTACATCCGATCAGCCCTCCGCTTTCTATTCCTCATTTCGATCTGTAACTACCTCCAATACATCTAATGTTCGCATTCATTCATTCATTCTCTTTTTGATTTTGATCAATAAAGGATGCGTTGACATGATTGTTTGTTGTTGCGGAATGATCTATCAATAGACAACAAAAAAAAACGAATAGCACGCAATCGACTCTTTTTAAATAGATCTATAAGCATATGGCGGAAATCAAAATGTGTATCGTTCTTTTTCTTTTCTATTCAACTCTTTTTGATCTTCATTTGCTCAATGAGTTGAATACTTCAAAGCGCACACGTAGATCATATTATGACAGTATACAAACGAAATGAGTTTACATAAAAAAAAAGAACGAAACACGACGGGATAAACTATTGAAGTACTACTTGTACCATATGGGCAAATATATTGTATATGCATATATGTATATGTTCAATATGCTCGAGAATTGATTAATGACAGACTCAAGAGAAGTATTAATTTTTGTTCTTGTCTTCATTGTTTGACATGTTAAATTGACAATAGTTTTCACATATATTCGATCCCATGGGCAAATAAATTTCTCGTTCATCGTTCTTTTTTTTATATTTCGTATTAATATCGAATTTGTTTTGTTTATCAAATAAGAATATTCTCGATTTATACTTGAGCGTCCCCCCCCAAAAAAAACTATACAAATGATCATTTAGATTGTAAATAAGACCTTTTTTTTGTCTAATGATTGTTGACATTTATGGTCGTCAATCATCATCATCATCATCATCATTTATTACAGCTGCATTTGTAGTTTTTCTTCTTCAAATGCATGCATTCTTTCTTTCCTTTTTTTTTGAAGATTGATGCAGAACAACTCTTCAAGACAGGCCATTTTTTTCCTGTCAATGCCTTTCGCCTTTTTCTATGTACATTAAAGATACAATGACAGTGTTCTTTTGAGCCTTATTTCTAGGGCAACCTTCTCGTTTCTTTTTTTTTTATTTATATTTAATAACCATCTGTTCGCTGTTGTATAGAAATAATGTTTGATTCATTTCAATTAAAATACTTGCCAACGAAATCTATAGAATATAAAGAAAGTTAAATAAATATGAAAAGGACACATTCGGATTGTTATTTCAACTGTTCATATTTAATGTCTAGCATTCCACTGATGATCTGATATGATATGTTGATTTATTTTCTCAGTGCACTTGTAATTAGATAGAAAGAATATTTAGAAATAAAATTTCTAATTAATTCGCGAAGATTTCCATATGTTCATTTAGTCGATGACTGAGTGTACGCACTTCAAGTTTTTTTTTTAGTTTATTGAGTTCGAACGAATGGTCTCGTTTATACTTTATGCTCGATGACTTAAAAGAATATCAAAGAGAATAATGATGTTATTCTAAGGAATTGAAAATTTAAAATGCACGTGCATATCAATTTGAAGAAATAATGTAAAGTGGTTCAATAAAAAAGAAGAAAAAAAAGCAATAAAAAAGAACGATAAGACGTAGAAAGGTTTCTCAATAAATTTGTTTGTCACTCCTATCGACGATTGTGTTCATTAAGGCGAAGCTCTATGAATGAATCCTCACTCATCGATTTCATTTCTTTGAAATAAACAATTAACTCTTCAACTAATGGATCGAGATTGCTGCGTTTCGATTAGAACGAAAATGAACAATTATTGATTTTGACCGATAATAATCAACCATCGAGATGACTGAGTTGTTCAACGAAATGAATGTTTTATATCTGTTATCTGTCAGCCAATATCTTGTTTCAACATCTCTTATGTAGGCAATTAGAAGATAATTAAGAAACAGACAAAACAAAGTAGATGGGCTGAACTAAGTGATATGCTTGGTCATTGAATTGATTGTTCCGCTGTTCGATTGTCATATTTTACAAATGATTTTTAAAATTCTTTTGATAGATTTATTTTTAACGACAAGAACGACAAGAAAATAAAAGAAAACTATATTCATTAACGCGATTTATATAGAAGAAAAAATAGCACAATTTGAAAGAAAACAATAGCTTCTAAATGGTATCGAATTTGTCGATCATTATTACAAGCATTTGTATAGCAACACCAAAGTGAACCGGTGTCATCATCCATTGAATTACATTTCATTCGTGGGCCACGAATTGTCACACCTCCGTAAATAGTTGCTAAAATAATTTTCTATTGAATACAAAGAAAACAAAACAATGAAATCAATTTCAATGATGTTAATTACTGCACAAGCTCGATAACTCGAATTGAATGTTGTCAAATAGAGTTGCTTGTTCGTTGGAAACGGATCATTACAATCATTTCCATGAATTTTCGATGAACAATAATAACAGCTAATTGCATTGATCATTCGTTGAGAAACTAGAAGATTATTTAGCTTATTAAGATTCTTGTTCTTTTTTTTTGTGTCGAAATAGCAATTGAACAGTGAAGTGAGGGGATTAATGAATAGCATAAGAATAAGTTTGATTAGAAAAAAAAACTCGCATGTCTCCGACTCATTATTTCAAGTACTTTGAAAATTTCGCAGACAAGGATAATTATTTGTCTCTTGAAATAAACTCGTAATCGTTGGGATCTAGGAATAATGAAACACTTACGTAGACAAACGAGTATAAAGAATGTGATAAGAAGATTTGGCATGTTCATTATAAGTTGTTGCTCTTCTTCTTGTTCTATTCTTAATTTGTCTTTGGAGAAAATGCTAAAGCGTATTTAGATATAACTAGTACTTCTGATGAACTTTGTTAAGATTCGTCGAAGGAAGAAAACATTTTGCTTTTTATGGTTTTTCTTTTTCTCGAACACAATGCCAAGGCATGGTAATAATACAGACGATTTAATCTTTTTTCTTCTCTTCTTCGCCTTTTTCCTCTATAGAGCACTAGAAAAAGCAATCGAAATCTTGTCGATGTCATTTTATTACAAAATAGTAAACAAAAAAAATAAAAGAAAACTATATAACAAAAAAAGTAATTTCTAAGAGTTTCCGTTGCTGATAACACATTTGGCTTCTCATGTCAAATAGACAGGAAAATGTCCTAATGAAGAATTTACCATGAAAAACTAGGTGATAAATTTGCACGAACGCAATATAAGAATAGAAAAACACGTCAGTTTCCTTTAGTTATTTTTCTTATATAAACAGTTCGTATTTCACACACACCGGGACACCATATGACAATGACGAAAATTCTATTCTTACTCGTGATTTATTCAGTGATAGTCAATTGTTCGACAATTCATGCTGCTCCAATGAATGGTGATTAGTTTGACACAGAGAATTTGCTCAGATTTCTCATTGACTGAGATATGTTCATTTTTAGGTTATTTTGATGATTTGAGTATTTCGTTCAGAGATTTTCTTAATGACAATAGTCATGATGATGATTATTATTACGGGAACGAAGAATATACGGGTAAATATTGAAAATATTTTCATTCAATGTTTTTATTCGCATTCGATTTTAGATGAAACAGTCGCAGATATCGCCGAACAATTGATGAAAACTTTTAATAACCATCATTCAAATCATCATTCTTAACAACAAAATTATCAATTGAATGAAAAGAAAAAAGAACTGAGTTTATTTTTCTTTTTTGGAAGATCCATCTTCGTTTTGTTCGCTTGTTGTTCAACAAAGAAAGAAAGAAATAAATGGCGAATTTCGAATTATCTGTCTATTTTTCCATTTTTTGTTTGTTTCCACAGAAAAGAACACACAATGCTCAATGAAATAGAGAATTAATATCCTGAAAATAATATATCTATCTATTTATTCTTTATTTGAAAGACTTTGTTCTCATTTGACTGATCCTTTTCATATGTAAATGGTATTTTTTTTCTATCTAAAATAGTTCATAATTACTATTAATGCGTAGCAATCACATTTATATCCTGTTTCTATTCATTTTCACTTCGCCGACGACCCGAAGGCGTTAATTTCTATTTTCTAAATTGTACGTTAAACGTTTTTTTGTTTTAAAATAATAATCAATTGTATTACATACGCACAAATTTTGAGAGAAAAGAGTACAGCTTTTCTTCCGTGAATATATTTATATTATTATTATTATAAAGACAAAATGAACACAATATTGAAATTGAAAAAATATAATGTTTATTAATTAGAATCATAATTATTTAAAAAAAAACGACTAGGCCATGCTTGATATAATCTTAAAAGAATTTCCATTGAAATTTCTATTATTCATCGATGTTGGAAAATCCGAGAGTGTTGATAGATGATTGAGAATTTCGATTTGTTTCTCAATAATTGACATGTTTTCTTCGAGATCTTTTGCGTCCATTAATAATGTTGATTTCATTCGAATGAAATGCTCGTAATCATCGTATTGTTCATTGGAGAGATATTTTCGAAGCATATTGGTTACTAAACGACCACGACGATCGATGCCATCCTTTAATATCTTCGCTTCGTCGTGTTTTTGTTGTGCTTTTTCACGTCGTTCTAATAGATTTGCCTGAAAAGGAAAAAAACAACACGAGTTTTCGATGAATAAATATTGAAATTGAATATTTACTTTGAGTTGATCGTTGTTTTCGGGTAAAATGAGTAGATCATTTTCGATTTTTGCTAGTCGACTACTTAATTTGAGAAGTATGGATGTGATAGTATCGATTTCATTGATATGTAATTTAAATTTCTCGATTTCATTGGATTCACCAATGGATTCAATTGTATTTGATAACTAGAAATCAATCGAAATACGATGAAATATTGAACTGAGACAATCTTTGATCAACGTACTTTAAGACCGAGAATTTTATTATCTTCACTTTCGTCATTAATTGTTCGTTGATTTTCTTTTAAAGTTTCTAAACGTTTTTTCAAATTATTGATTAAATCTTCCTGAAAAACAAAAAGAAATTCAATAGTCGAATGAAACGAAGACAAGGATTGTGTTTACCAATTGTCGATAGGCATCATCATCATAAACACAACTATCGTTCGATACTGTTCGATGAATATAATCCGATGATGAATTGCTTGATGTTGTCAGTGAATTTGTATCTCCGTCCGAACTATGTCGCGAACGGGTTCGTCTTGATCGATCAGGTAGCGGAAAAAGTGCTCTCGTATATTCGGTACTGAGATGATGTTCATTGGAAAGAATCAAACGAGAAATATCGGTGAGCAGTTGATGTTGCGGACAACGAGCAATGAATTCTTTGAGACAAGTTTGCAGGTCGATTTCATCGCGACGAGGCGGCGGGTTCGATGGTTTACTTGGAGGTTTTTGGAAGGAATTTATTGGTGAAGCGGAGAAGAGACCGGGTTTAGCGAGTAAATAGGTTTTCGATGTTGATAGTGGACGATTGAGAGGATTGAATTCGCTTGTTGTTGTTGTTGTTATTGATGACGGTGAAGTGGAAGGAGCAGGAAGAGGGCGTGGCCGAGGAGGCGATTGTTGAACTACTTTCACAATTCGAGCAGGTTTTCGAATGGTAGGTGGGTGTGAGGGCGGAGGAGGAGGAGGAGGAAATTGAATTGACTGTGATGACGCAGGCAAAGGAAACGATGACGGTGATTGTTGAGATGATAAATCATTCCATGAACGTCTAAAATTCACACATAAACGTTGAGAATACGTTTAAATCAAGGAAATCGTCTAGTGACAAATGTTCGATTAATGTCTGATCTTTTTTCATTCACCTGTCTCTAATGATCGTCAATATTTTTATTTAAACGCAAAAAAGAAAAAAAACGTAACTTGCTAATCTATTTGTCAACAGAATAAATGTCGATGACAATGAACGAACAATGTGTTGCCTTGTCCTTTTCAAGAGAAAAAAATCATTCTTACCTTGTATTATTCCGTTCCAATTGATTATTCATCGGACTTTTCGATAGATGAATATTAGTCATTTGCGAATTTGATGGCGATAATGTGTATAATTTTGGTTTTGTTGGAAGAATATTCGTTTGTATCGAGGTTAGAGATGTGTTTGACGTCGATGTATGATCTGTATAAATACGATTTTCAAAGAATTCTCGTTTGGTTTGAAAATCATTTTCTGTATTTAATGTTGAATTCATTTTCAATTGACTCGATGAATTGGTTCGCATTGGTTGACCGGCTGATTTCGGTCTCGAAAGATTTTCATTGGTTTCAGAAATATGATTCAATCGCATATGGCTATTATTCAATGCGTCCTTTGATATCGATCGTGTTAAAAACGTTTGCCGATCATTGGCACTAGTATTCATTGTGATTGAACGTGATTTTTCACGTAAACGTTCAATATAAGACGCTTGTGTGTCTTCCAATGAAGTATTACTTGCTAAATAAAAAGAAAAAAGAAATCAAATAATGTCAATATATGCAAATTCGAAAATCTAGTTGTGTTGGGCTTAAACACTGTGAATAGAGAATAAAGGAAAGAAACGTTGTAGTCCAATCTGACGCCTTTCTTGTTCTTTTTTTTAATATAAAATCTATATACTTTACATTTAAACGCCACGAGAGAGAAAAGGAGAAGAGAAAAAACGCGATCGATTCTCTTGAATCGAGATTAAAAAAAAGGCTCTGTGTTTTGTTTCGAAGCTAAACCTACAAGTATTTATTGTATATAAATGATGGGTGATTGTACGTTTCAAATCTTGTTTAACATAATATCGATCAGAAGTTAGAACATAAAATCGTTTTACATACATATGTAAAAAAAACAACTGACTAAGGTAGAGAGAAGAAAAGGAGCCGATTCGATTTCTTTTTCACAATACTCTCAAGGGTATATTCATTTCAAAAACAATTAATGTCATTGAGATAGTTGCGTGATGATAAGTAAAACGACGAAATAGATCTTATTTTTTTTCTCTCTTTTTCGTTCGTTCTATGAAATAAATCAAGGTTAATCGAACGTACCATTTCTTAGACAACCGTTACTGAATAAATGTTGTTCAGAATACGAACTAATTTCTTCTTTGATCACATGATTTCGTTGCGGTGAATTCGAACTAAACGAAATAATAATAATCATAGAATATTCAATGTTAAATGTTTTTTTATTTGAATTCTGTCACAGCACCTGTTGATAGAAAAGATTAGAAAACAATGAGAATTTTATATGCAAATGAGACAAGAATTCAAATCAAGTGATTGATGCATCGGATGTGTTTTTCTTTTTCGTTCGAGTTTATTGTAGAAATCAACTCAAGAGGTTCATTTTTTCTCGTTTGCTTTCAATCATAAAACACGTTTATAGTAGTAGCATTGATGAAAAGAAAATATTGATAAGAGAATTTTCTTTTTCTATTCACTCGAACAAGATTGATTAATTATTTGTTTATATAAAACTTGAATAATTGAAAAAAAAACGAAGGCCGTCTTTTTTCTTTACCTGATATGATTAGTATTTGACATAAGTATTGATTCAGATTGTTTCGTCTAAAATAATTTTATTCTTGATTCGAATTTGTCAATAAAATATCGGTATGAATCAACCTGTTCGATATTGAATGTTGTTGGTAAACTTGAATCTTTGTCGATTGTTACAGGTGACGGAGGTGGAGGCCAAAAAGCTTGCACAGAATCTGAGAGAATGACAGGTTTAGTTTTTGCTATTGAATCTTGTGGATGTTCGATTGTGGATGATGGTGATGAAGATTTCGTTTTCCAATCGATTAAAGCCGATTGAACGACTTTTTTCTGTCGAATTTTTGCATTCGAATGTGAATTAGTCGAACTCGATGGTGTTTCATCTTCGGCATGAATTGGTATTTGACTTGATTGTTGAAAATCATTATCTTGCATTTGAGATTCACATGACGGATAGGATGACGATGAATTCGTGCTCACACTATTAATACTAACATTGGATATGGTACGATTGGTTGTTGAAATAATTTTCGAGTTCTTTTTCGATGATGATGTCGATAATGAAGTTGATGATGACGATGATGACAAACGATTGGAATTATTGACTGGAGGATAGAGATAATAATGATATTGTGGAGGTGTAGAAATGATAAGTGTCGATGTTTGCATCATCGTTGGTTCATCATTGTTCGATAATAATTTCGGTGGTGAGAGAAAGAATGGTTCTTTTATTGTTGTTGTTTGATGATGATGATTATGTAAAACATAGTCACATTTAGGATCAGTTACCGGTTGAAAGAGAAGACCATTATTTAATGAATCTTCGGTGTTCGATTTAATCATTGTCGTTGTTGTATTCGTTGACATTGATATGGAATTGTTATGGATATTTGTACATAGCATATTCGATGAATCTAAATAACGATATTACATAAGAATGATGAAGAAATGAGAATACAAAGAGAGAACGAGAAGAAGAGAAAACGCCCAAGTGAAATCAAACAACCTTCGAACAGACTCCATCTCGACGAACGTGTCACCATCATCAACGATTTTTTTCTTTGCTATTGACCTTCTTCTCTCTTCTCTATATACTAACCAGTATTTGTTGAACAAGTAGCATTGATATTCTTGTCTGATTGTGTCGAGACAAGAGAAATCGATGTTGATGGTTCGATATTCGAATTTGTTGTAGCCTTGTCAAATATCTGTGGATCTTGGTTTGATATTTTCAAATGATTGTTATTGATTGATGATGATTGTGTTCGAGGAAAAAAAGATTCAACATCCGCACTGAGACGTTTATTTCCGTTTGTCCCTGTCGTTAATGTCGTTTGTTGTTTCGTCTTTCGTTGAGCACGTAGTTGGGTGGACGATGTACGTCGCAATTGTTTATTCTCCTCGGTCGATGTTGACGCTTTGCTATTATTGCTATTTGATCGACCAATAAGACTTAAAAGACCATTACTGATTAGTTTTCGGGCTGTAGTTGCTGCTGTTGATGATTGTTGTGGATTTGTTGGCGATTGAATAATTGTATTTAGTGATGATGTTTTCACAAGTAAACTATTCAACGGCATCGATTTGTGAACAGATGTTGAAGATGAGGGTCGATTCAATAAATCTGCATATCAAAAAAGAAAATAAAACAGACAGATTGTTTGAAATACACAAGCAAAAAAAATCGAGGGAGAGAGGTCAATCATACTTGTATTTGAATTGTTCGAGCTATTCGATTCTTTTTTTTGCGAGACGTTGTTGATGCCGTCATTGAAAGTGACTGTAGTTGTGTTAGTAGTACAATGAAGGTGAGTAGCAGCAGTTGTTACTCGTCGACTAGTAGTAGTGCAGTATGGCTGTTCGTCGACATTTTCTTTTTTTTCTTCTTCTTCGTCTTGTCGTCGGCTATCGTTGTTACTCTCTTCTTCTTCTTCTTCTTCTTTCGATAGCGGCGATGGAGAAAGAGAAAAAGAACGAAGAATTGTATTTGTAGTGTTGATGGTGGTGGTCATCGGGTTAGGAGAGATTGTCGTCCTCGCTGTTTCAATTTTTTCTTTTTCTTTCAATGTCTCGACATGATGTTGTTCATCAAACAGCTTCTTTTGTTCGTCAATGTCGCTATTACTATTACCATTGGACAGAGGAGACGATGATGATGATGATGATGATGAAGACGCAATTGTGACCGACGGACGACAATTATTAGGAGAATTGATCTTGACCGGTGATGATGTCGTTGATGTCGTTGACCGAATTTCTTTCGGTAGATGCCAGTCGAAGTGAACAGATTTCTTGAGTCGATTATTAATATTTGTATTTGTCGGTGATTTTAAACAGCCGTTAGTAGAAACAATTGGTCTATATCGAAAGAAATAGATATGAGACGTGTGGTGAGCGTTTGTATGCGAAACGAATAATTAAATTCAAAATGAAGAAAGAGAGAAAAAAAGCGGACGAGAATGGTGAACTGACAATCACTTGCCACATACGTTTTGATTAGTATTTCATGAGAGAGAGAGAGAAAGTAAATATAGACGAAGTCTAATGTGAGATTCACTTACGATTCTGTTTGATCTTGTTGTTGCTGTTGCTGTTTTAATCCATTGGTATTGTTCGGTCGAAAGGTGACGCTTGCAGAGGAAGAAGATATTTGAGATGAAGTGGTGATCGCTTTTGCTGAACGCGTTTGATTATGATGACGATTAGGTGACATTGACATTGTCATTACCGTACGTGTCGTACTCGTTAATGATGGTGATGGTGGACCAATATCGTCTCGAGTTGTATCAGTATTTAATGTTTGTAAAGTAAACTTTGTATATTGATTTAGAGATGAACTTATGGGAGACGACAATGGCTGTTCATGACCTTTTGGACAAGTGTATGTCGACGAAGCCGTTGAAGGAGTTAATAGAGAAGAAAACGAGGAAATTGGAGATGATGATGATGACGAAGAAATAATATTTGTTTGAGAAACAACTGGTGACGATGATTTGCAATCGATATGTATGGAATTTTGTTTTTGTTGTTGATGATAATCAGTAATTAATGGACGTTTTGTTGATGGAATTGTCGAAGCTAATGATGTGATTGTATTAGCTGTCGTTGTTATCGATGATGCAGCAGAAGTATCACTAATAAAATCACTATTATCGATTGAAGGTGATGCACGTGCTGCAATTTGCACGATTGTATCCACCGATGACGATGAAGGGGATCGTGAAGGTTCACGTCGTTGAAATGAAAAACTACTAGTGCGATTCTATTGAAAAAAAATTAAAAAAAAACGAAATGTCTTTATCAGGTAATTGTGTCCATGAGAAACAACACACACACACCTACACATCCACAGAAAAAAAAATTATTAAAATACACCTATTCTTATGTAACGATTTTGCGATCGAATTATAATATAAGGACTTCTTTTCTCTTTTTTTTTCTCCTATTGAAAAGAATATCGACACTTACTGCTGATGGACTGGAACATTTTCGTTGTTGATATTCGAATAAAAGACGATCATATCTTTCATTAAATGAAATAGGTCTTCCATTGGATAGTTGTTGCGATGATAGTAATGGTGGCGGTTGTGGTTGATAGTATCTTGCTACTTTAGGTCGCATGCGTACTCGATTAGAATTTCTTTGTAATGGTATTTGTTCATTATCGTTACGTTTTCCTGATGGTGGTAGACCATGTTCTTGAAGGACAGCTGGACTCCAGCTCGCGCGTTTTAGCAAACGTTTGTCTCCAATAAATTCATTATTTCCAATTGCTTTAACAATTTCTGTATAAATATATTCTGCAGATGGTGATGGTTTATCTATCGAGCATGGCATATGTTCTTTTCGTAAGGTATGACATTGGATAGATGAATGCGATTCTCGTTTTGTTAATGGTGATGATGATGATGAACATGATGTATTCTCATGCTCATCAATACATAATGTTGTATCATTATTTTTCGAATTTGAAAATCGCATGTTTTGTTTTTAAATATATTATTCAATATTTAAAAATCCTAAATATATACAAAAAACAATAGAGTTCATAAGCACTTGAATTTTTTTCTCTCTCTCGCTAAGTGTATCGAACCAAGAAGGTTAACTTATTCGAATTATCTCCTGTGACACGTAATTAGCTCGAATATTGTGCCATGTATTTCATAGATAAACAAATAGACATGCAAACTAACGCGACAATGATGGGAGAACAAACAGTGAGAATATAATAGCAGTAGATAAGAAGAAGAAAAAAATCGAAGCGAAATTATTGCATGCATTTTGATGTGTATCTATACCTGATTAAAAGAAAAATCATGAGATAAATAAATAAAAGATTTTTCCAAAATGAAAATATCTTTCATCGAGTTTGTTTTGTAATTTGTTTGTAATAGAAAAGAAAAAAAGACGATATCAGTCGTCTTTTTTTCGAAGAATTTATAATAATAGAGAGTGAGATATTGATCTCATTTAATAACTAAGAATCGACGACGAAGAAGATTCTCTCGTAGACATACATAGTCTACACAAAATGAATACATAACATCTAGATGTTTATCAAACATTAGCCCATTTTTGTTCCTATCCGGTATTGCTTGTATTCTTTTTTCTCTTTCCTCTCTTTAGCTT
>Ga0209922_103463_pt1 | contig 12486 bp, 20 predicted proteins | sample ThiBiot_500_biof_FD_183946 | JGI IMG/M metagenome (GOLD analysis project Ga0209922, IMG submission 183946) | Wastewater bioreactor microbial communities from Cape Town, South Africa - Thiocy_expt_500_biof (SPAdes) | ecosystem: Engineered > Bioreactor > Thiocyanate-remediating > Anaerobic-Aerobic ...
GTGTATGTATTTGTCATTTCTCTCATTTTCTCTATCAAAGTTTTTCTCTTTGTGTATCTTCATCTTGTTTTGTTTGTGATTTTTCAACACATACAACAATAAAAAAAAGAAAGGATGAAGATTATAGTATACTCATTCATTTATTTGCTATTGCTGAATTTCAAGAAGCATATTAATTGCACGAAGACTTTGCTCAACACCCTCAAGAGAAAAATAAAGTAGTCTATGTTGTTTTATTTGAAATAGATATTAGCCTCTTAGATAAGAATACAAAATAAAACTCATGAGTTGTTATTCTTCAATACAAAGTACCATATCGAGAGAAAATGGATGATTTTCAATGTTAACTATCGAATTGACATTAATATGTGTCAATGAATGTACATAAACACTTTCGACTGAAAAATTCTGATTCAATATTCGAACTTGATTATCTCCATTTTTATATGTATACGAGCCATTATCAGATGTTGTGACAATTAAAACTGAATAATTCGTTTGTAAATCACATTCAATTGGAATTGATAACCATTTCATGGTTCGACTCGATGAATAAGTCGTACTTTTTTGTATAACCGTACCAATATGATTCACAACAAAACCAGTTATGGATCCAGCATGATCGGAATGTATTTGTATTGATCGTAATTTCAATGGTTTTTTCAATGTTAATTTATAACCTCGAGCACAACCATTTTCTCTAGTTAAATGTTCGGTATTACCAACAACTCGTGATATGTCTATTGATGTTGTTTGAACAGTTACACTATCACCTTGTATCATCCATGATGTACTATTAAAATGACCAACTTTCAAAATCATACTCGTGATATTTCCTATGTCTTTGTCATCTTTTTTGAAAACATATCGTTTAATAAGATAACCATCATCGATTCGATTGTAGAGTTCAATGAAATCATCAAAATTTTGATGTAAAGTAGATTTTAATTGTAAAACTTGTATTAAATCATTTGAATGCAACATTTTCTGTATGCAATCCTCATTGACAACAGCTAGATTCAGTAATTGTTGAATAACGTTTTTCTTTCGTTCTAAAATCGTTGTTGTTTGACATGTTTGATCATCTAATTGTTTAAGCATTGCACATTTACGGTCTTCGATTCGACATTGTAAATAATTAAACGTCTGTTCGATTTGAATTTTACCTTGTCGAACAAGTTCACGTTGTTGCTGAATTAAATCTTTGGTTGTTTCCGAAAATGTTGTTAGATTTCGTCGAATTTGACTCATTTCTTGTACAGTCTCTTGAAATTTCATTCGTGCTTCTATTGCTGCGTCTTTTAACGACGAATGAAGATGAGATTTATGTTCCTCATCTAGACAAGAATCACAAACGAGAATCTTGCATTTTTTACACCAATATTTAAGCATTTTCCTTGAATGATAAGTACAAAATGAAAGTAATTTCTCAGCCGATGATATCGTTGTATGTGATTGAAAAGCTTTATTCGAATGTATTTTTGTTGAACAATATTCACATAGATAACATTCACATTTTTCACACCACTGAACTGCCGGTTGTTCATGTCCTTCATCGCAATTATTACAAATCGGTGTACGACTTTTATCGGTCGATAGATTTGAGTTCGATAAAAATTCGACCGTATGTTTTTCAATGCGATCGAGTGATACTTGTGCAATATCATTCTGATCGAAATGAATGTCTGAATTCAATGAACTAGTTGAAAATGTTCGTTGAATGTTAAGTTCTTCACGTTCTCGACTAGGTGATGACGTTCGTACATTCGAAAATCGAGTTAATACACGTTGATTTTGTGTACAATGTGAACAAGCACTAAATTCATGTTCGTGCTTTGCTTGTAATTCGTTGAAACTTGCCATTGAAAATAATCGAGTTGTACTTTTTTTATCAGGAGACTTTAAATGATAAAAAAAACATGACTTTTGCGAAAATTATTCGAGATTCTTAGTAGAATAAATGATAAAACAAGACAAAATGCTGATGTCACTATTAACATGTTGTTCTTTTTTCGGATCGAGTTACATGTATCATGTTGTTGCAAAGATAATGAAACAATTTTCAATCACATGATGTCTATAAAAAGAAAAGGGATTTCTCTTTTGCGTCGATCATGGTTATAAATCATTCTGAATTGAATAAATAAGTTTATGAGTCGAAACGATACTTGATATTTATATTTTTCATTGTGGAATAATGTGATACATGACATTCATTCTAATTCTTATTTATTTGATTCATTCTGACATCATAAAATTGAGAAACTATTTAAGTGCTCGATGATTGACGAATCTATTCATTTCTACGACTTCACTTTTCACGAAACGATGAGTTGCATTCGTACAACTTCGTCTTCACGTTCAACAAACGATCAGCGTACGCAATACAAAGTCACACGAACAATCACCGATGCCAATGGAAAAACACGAACAGAAACTGTCGAAATGACCGGCGACGACGATAATGCCATTAAAGTAAGTTGACTTAGTAAGATGATATCTGTTGATTTCTGTTTAGCTTATGCGAGATCTTCGTCTAGATCAGAACGAGAAGGCCTCGACAAGCAACACGAAACAATCGATGGTTGTACAAGAAAATAAAGATTTTACTCGTGAAGCTCTACAAGTTCATAATGATCTACGAAAGAAACACGGCGTTGAACCGTTGAAATTAAACAATGATCTGTCGAAATTAGCTCAACAATGGGGTAATACGATAGTATTTCTCTCACATTTAACCTCTTGTTCTACTTTTTTAAGCAAATCATCTAGCTGCAACCGGTTCACTTGTACATAGCAAAACAAAATATCAAAATTCTCATGTCGGTGAAAATCTCCGTTCACAATCGTGGCCAATAACTGGCAAAGAAATGACCGAATCTTGGTATAAAGAAAATCAAAAATATGATTATCATAGTCGTCAAGTATATCAATCAGGTACCGGTCATTTCACACAAATCGTCTGGAAAAATACTCAGGAAGTCGGTTTTGCTCGTGCTCAAAATGGTTCAATGCACTATGCAGTTGCAATGTATTATCCCGCTGGAAATTTTATTGGTGAATTCGATAAAAATGTTTTTCCTTCACGTTGAATGTAACGAAGATTTTTTTTCTTATTTTATTTGATTTTATCGTATAATAACAAAATAAATCACGAGAAAAACAAAGAAACAAAACAGAAATAAATATAAATAGATTTTCCAACTACCCGATCGCACTAGAAGAGTCACACGTCGACGTGCTTGAGCAACGAGACTATTCGTACCATCCATATGATCATGTATTTCCTTGAGAGAAAGAAAAATAACAGCAAATACATAATCGACTTTCAAAACTAAATCCATTGACTAACTTTTAGATATTTATTTTGATACCGTGTTTCTTCACCAATTTGTACAGCTAGATGTTTTAATTGACCGACCTTGGAATTGAGCTGTTGAGTTCGTGTGTCATTTTGTTCTTCAATATAAGAATAATTCGATCGTCTTGAATGTGCGTCACTCATAATCTGCAGATTAATAAACAAATATTAAAACTGATTGATTAGGAAAAAAAACGAAACGATTCTAGATTTTATTCGGATTTATTTAATTATTATTATTTGTAGAAAAGAAAAAACGACAAAATGAGATATTCTAAAACATTATGAGATCAAGCTATATGTTATTAATGTACAAGAGAAAAAATAGCACACGCAAATATCACTTCAAACCAGGAATGTCAGAGAATTACTGTTCATACAAATAAACAGAAGACAAACGAACAAGGACGGATAATCATTTAGAAATTGTCATAGAAATGAAAACAACTGTTGCTCTCCTATTTTCCACCACTAAAAAATCGACGTTCACGTAAACGTGTTAAACTCGTCGAACGAATCCGTTTGACGATCGGATTCGATGCGGAAGACGATGATTGATTGAGAAAACGTTCACGTAAATGATTGAGTTCCGTATGTTTGAGTTCTTTTATTTTCGATTTCAATTGATCACGATCTTTGCTCGATTTTATTCCAATAGCCTAAATTCAAACGTTTATGTACACATGCAACTACATTCGAAAGCAAATACCTTCATTTTCGAACTATCTAAAACCAAGAGTTTTTCGCCGTCGATATTTCGGCTGAGAAATATCGGTATGTAACTCGACATTCGTTGAGCTGTTAACCATTGAATACATTGATCAGTCGTCCAATCTTTGATTTCAATGTAATCTTCAAGTGTTTGATCGGCCGATGTTACTTGTGTTTTTGCACTAGATTATGAACAAAATTAAGATTCTATGACGAATGAAGATTTGTCGAATTACCTTATTAAATCAGAATCATTCGAAATGTCGCCAAGCGATGGTGTTGATAAATGTTTGAGAGGTAATTTTGTTCGATTGGGTGTAAAATTTTGATCGAGTTGATCAACGGATTTATTTGTTGTTAAATGTAATGTCGGCGCTTGCCAACTATCGAATGGCGTATGTGCAGAGATTTTCTCTAATGATATCGATGGAAGACGAATTGTTGCTGGAGTATTTCGGATAGGACCGGACGAAGATATTGAAACGATTCGTTCGAGTTCTTCGATCTAAATTTTAGGACAAAAAAAAAACGTCAAACGAATATTATTCATTCAATTTTGAATACGAACTTGTTTCAATAGATCATTCACTTTTTTCTCGTGTTTTTCATTCGATTCGATTTCTCTAAATTAGAAAAAAAACCAAACAAAACGCAACATTATGACGAAATATCATTCGAATAAATCGATGGATGTGCATTGTGATGTAAAAAAAGCATGATTCTTTTTGGTTTCTACTAACACCTCGATACGTACAAAATCGATAGATTAAGATTTTCTTTCTTTTCACAAACCAATAGTTAAAAACAAATGTTTATATTTAAATAAACAAACATGAGATTATTCCATTCAACCTACCGATCTTGTAATTGTTGAATGAGAACTTTGGCTTGAACGTATTTTTCTTCTAATTCTTTGAAATCATTCAATGTTTGTTCGTAAAGTTTCTAGAGAAAACGAAAGATGCGAGATAATTCTCTCGAATTCGGTTTACTTGATAGTTTTCTTTTTCTTTTTCAGTATTATCAAGAGTTTTTTCCAATGATTCATAACATTGTTTGAGAATTTCGATTTCGAAATCATTAGTAAACTTTTGTTTTTGTTGTTGATGTCGACTATCATCGTCCTCATCGTCGATTTCATCGTTATTCTCACTGAAAATCTTTTCATAATACGCATTTTGATATTGTTGAAATGTTCGAGACATTTCTTCACGTTCTTTATCTAATTGTAACGAACGTTGAATTAAACCGAGTATTTCCGATTTGGAAATATCTTTTTCACGGCCAATAACAAATCTGCACATTAAAGATTTTGATAGAAAAAGGAAAAAAAACTGCAAATGTGTTTTTGTACCTAACTAAACCCGATGTATTTTTGAGAACATTGGTTGCATAGACATGTGTCACACCGATGAGCGAATGATTGTCTACTTCGATGATTTGATCACCGATTTGAATTCTAAAGTAAACGAAAGATTCGAATAGATGGAAGCAAAAAAAAAGAATCATCGTACCGGCCGTCTCGCCCAATAACTCCATCAGGATTCATAGTTTTAACGAAAATACCTAGCTTTTCTAAACCACTGTCGGCACCGACACCCATGCCGAGAATACTAGATTTATGAAATTCGATTTCAAATGCACGAAATCAATCGTCATTTTACCTTATTCCAAGTCCATCAGGTCCTAGAACATCCAAACGAAATTGAATCTTTATTTAAAAAAAGAATCCCAATAGTTTTCATACCTTTTTCAATATCAACAGTGAAAACATCCATTTTTTCAATTCGTTTTTCGAGTTCGTATTCTGCTGATGCAGCAAATGGATCGATATCAGGATTTCTTCGATCATATTCGCTCGGTGCATAAGTCGGATAGACCTAACAAATCATTTGTTCCTCTGTGTTGTTCGTCAATAAATCTTTTCATACTCGAATTGGTGCGGTACTAAATTTGACACGTCGAACATCATTTAGCGAATCGTCTTCATCTTCATCGTCGACTTTTGGTAAACCTTCAGTTTCGTAGAAAATCGGTGATGATGATTGATCGACATCGTCTTGAACATAATCAGGTTCTAAAATCGAATTCAAAACAAAATCTAGACGTGTGTGTCATCGAATATTTACCATCGATCAGGAGATTCTCATCGGATTTGTTCTGTTCTTCAAACGAATGTTTCGATAGATTATTAGTTTCGATCTTAGTTGGTTTAACAAATGTTGTATTCAGATGATTCATTCGTTTGACCATATTCGATGGCAGAAATGCCGGCATTATTTGCACATCGTTATCTTCACGTTGTAATTTCTTAAATTGTTCGACAGCATCAGCCGGAAAATCGTAATGTTGATCTGAATTCGAGAATTTTCTTTGTGTATTCATATTGGAGTGTTGCTTCCTTGGTTGTTCATTCGAATTTAAAGATTGTTCAGTAAATACATTACGTAATCGTGTTACATGACCAGTGTATTTATTATGATTATTATTATTATTATTATTCGTTTGAGTATCGGTGGTTTGATTGTCAATAATAAGATTCGATGCCGATTCAGTTTGTGTAAATAACGATGGCACTGTGGAATGAATGAGAATGTCTGCCATTTATTTATCTCGTTTTTTGACTTCTAATTGTTTATTTGGGCGGAAGACAAGAGTTGTCGTAATGCTTGTTGTCTGTCGTTATATTTAACTAGCAAACGTTCGATATATCAATCAAGTAAGAGATCGTCTTGTGCGCTATAATTAGAATTCGTTACGATTTTGTTGATAAACATGTGCGATAAAGAAACTAATCTGTTGTTGATCTGAAAAAAAAGACTTGACTTGTTGTAAATTTTGTTTTACTACTGTCATCGTGTCTGCTGCTGCTGTTGTTGTTGTTGTTGTTGTTGTTGTTGTTTTATTCGAGTAATTAGAAAGAAAAACTGATCATAAATGAGCTCGGCGTTCTGTCTATTTCTCTCTCTTTTCCTCTTTTTCTCTTGAATAGCTAAAGATTAAGGACGAATGTTTGAAATAAACAATGGGGAATTGTCTTAAATAACAACAAATGTCAATTCCTTACAGCACAAATGGTCTTTAGATTCATCGTCAATGGCATGCTGGAAGCATTATGTGCATAGACACGCATACAAAAAAAGAAAAAAAGAGAATAGGAAAGATAAACAGAAGCATTTATTTGTTAAATTCAAACGCCAACCATATACTTTTCATATCAATGCCAGACTTCGACGACCTCTACACGACCTATCAAATCGAATGTGTCTGTATGCGTAACGCTTTCTTTTTTTTCTTTCTTTCTTATTTAATTTTGTCGTCATATCTTGAGATATCAAAATATTTTCTCGTATTGAAATTATTATTCACATATGTTAGCTTTTTTTATTATTATTTTTCTTTGCTATCAAATGAAAAAATAAATAATATCAATGAATTATAATTTATTCACAAGAAATGTCAGGCAGCTTTAGAGAAACATTGTTCGTCTCATTTCTACTTGAACATGCTAAATTAACTAATCAATAAAAACGATACTCGAGTTTCCATGTCATGACAATATCGATTATGTTGTCTATGAAATGATTGCAGATCAAAATTGATTCAACAACAATCAAATAAGACCAATGTACTCGTTTCATGTACCGCTCGGTACAATACGAAAAAAAACTTTGATTGTTATCTCATTGTCAAGGTCTTCTTTATTATACAATCATCGACACTTAACTAGCCCATTTTTGTCATTGTAAAACAAAAGACAAAAAAAGCTGAATCATAAAATAGTAGTAGTGGTGGTAGTAGTAATAATAATATGTTATTTAGTAAAGAAACGATTGAAGAGATAAAACAGCAATTAGTTTATTTATTTGAGAACAAAAATATATATATATCCTTCTATCCAATAGAATCATCGTACTTTTAAAAGCCAGAAAAACGAATGTATCAATTGAAAAAAAACCGGTGGGAGTGATGATGCTTTTTATGTTCGGTGTATTTTGATAACTAATAAAAAAATGTTTTTTTTTTCTTTCTTTCTCTCCCTCTTCCTCTCTCTCTTTTCTCTGCTTATTAGGCATGTTTTTTTTCTTTTTTTTTTGCCGTGCAGAATATTGTGTGCTCTCTTGTGACTATGACTATTTATAGTCTTTTTTTCCTTTTTTTTTCTTCTCTTCTATTCACTCATAGAAGACGAAGAAAAAAAGGTATATAGGCGTAGTTGATGTTGTTTCTTCTTTTTTACTATTCGTACAAAGAAGAAAAAGAAAGAACGGAATGATATTACCTTTAGAAACGAGAAAGAGAGAGAGAAGAAAAAAAATTCGTTCTCATACAAGAGACATCACTACACATGCGTTTTTTGTAACAAGTTCACCAATGTAGAAGAAATAATTTTTATTTTCAAGTGTAGTTATGGTGAAAGAATACGATTGAGTATTTGCAGAAAGTACTTTTTCTTCGCTCTTCCGTTATAAACAAAAAGAAAAAAACAAATGATTGAACAAAGTAGGTCGATGATAAACAAAGTAAAAAATAGAATGATGACGTTTATGGAAAGAAATCTGTTCTTAGCGTTTCTTCGAGGTAGTCAGATATGATAACCTTTTTCATACTCTCGGTTTTTTTCCATTGTAAATCATAAATCGCATGTTTTGTCATGTTCCGAGCGTATATATATATTTATATTCATATATATAGATTTTTTTTCTCTTCTTTTTCTTTCTTCGTCTTGTTATTCGGGATTTTTCTTTTTTTTTCATTCATCTCATACGAAGGAAAAAAAGACGAAGAAGAAGAAGAAGAAGAAAAGGAAAGAAATATATATATCTTCAACCAAAACTGACTGACAGACACCATCCAAGGAGATAAAAAACAAAACTAAGTGAGAGTAGCATCTGCAAACGACGAGTATATCAATTTGCTTTTTTTCCTTTTCTTTTGATAATAATAATAAATAATCGTTTTCGTTTTAATATAATTTTAGAAAAGAAAAAAAAAAGTTATCTTTCTTGCATAACACATTTCTTCATGGTTGACTTTTGTCGACCATCATCTTTGCCAGGCAATAAGACACTTGGTTCTGGCAGTAATAATAATAATAATAATAATAATAGTTCGAATACAAGTCTAACACAAGAAGGAAATTCAAATCGTATATTCCCATCTGTTTTTGTAAGTTTTATGTCCTTCATATTTGAAGTTTTGTTAGTTTAGGGCGAATTTTGTTAAGAATTTATTGAGCTGCAAAATAAATAAATTCTATTGTAATTCAAAATTTTTCTTTTCATTTCTTTAGCTTCCTTATTCGCGTGTGATTGATCCTGATAGACAAGATTTCATAGCAACAACGGCCGTTTCATCAATCACAAGTTCGACTTCATCCAATTCACCCATGGATTCAGGCGAAGACAAACCACGTGTACCAACAAAAGAGAAAAAAAATCAAAGTAAAATACATTAATCGAAAACAAAAGTGAAAACAATGAACTATTAATTCGTTCAGGTGCAAATGCTTCAGCTGAAGTAAAGAACCATTTGAAAAGTTTTATTTGTCGAAAATTACAAAAAGAAGGAAAACTTGAGTAAGAAAATAATTAAATTTCGCAAAAAAAAGGAAAGAAAAGTTGGTTATTCACAGGGGTAATCCGGATTCAATCGAAATGCTTCGACGATTTCAATCTGAACCAGTACTTGCTAATCCTCGTCTTGAATCAGGAAATTTTAAAATCAAATCAGATTTACGTCAAAGTATTCTCTATCGCCATAAGCAAGTTACTCCTATGTCAGATAAACGTCATCCGATCCGTTCAACAAATCTAGCTCAAAAACCGACACCGAATGGTGAGAAAAACATTTGTTTTTTTTTCTCGATATGAACAATTATTCCAAACATTTTCCTTTTCAATTAGTTCCAACATTTCCATTATTACCATTTGGTTCTCAATCTGCTCAAGTTCTTACGCCCGAACAATTATGGTTTCCTTATCCGCGTTCACTCTACAGTTGCAATTCGGCGGGTAATCTAGGTGAACATCGTCTAACACCTAATAATGAATCGCCTCATCATCATACGAATATTCTCGGTCCTAATCATTTCATTGTCGAAGAAGAAAATGAAGCTTTACTAGCAAAAGAATTGCAAGAAGCAAAAATTCAAAGTACACATAATAGTCAGAGTTCAATGCATAGTAGTCAACCACATTTATTGAATATTGAAACCAACGATTTCTGTCTACGACATCCCAACGTAAACAAATTTGATCATATCTTCAAAATCGAACTTTGTTTTTTCTTCTTCTTCTTCTTCTAGTTATTAATCGATCGTTTAGCATTACATTCCAAATCATTATCGTCTTTGTCCGGTATTGCTTCGCCTGTTGAGAAGAAACTACAGAAAAGTCTCTCCGGTTCGATACGTTTACGTTTTACAACAGGCATTGCCTATGATGATGAAACATTGAAACATGAATGTTATTGTAAACGAGCAGATATTCATCTTGAAAATCCTCGTCGTTTACTTGTTATCTATGATCAATTGAAAAAATCGAATCTAATTCAAGATTGTGAAGTCATTCGTGGTTATTGTGCAACCATTGATATGCTAACTGATTGCCACGAGTAAGACAAAAAAAAACAAACGAAAATAGAAAGAGAAAACAAACAACTTGTTCTTTCAGTCCTGGACATGTTTATCTCTTTGGTTGTGATCAACGTCAACGAAGTCAACAATCGGCAGCTATTCTCGCCGAACGATTGAATTCTATCGTTCAATTACCATGCGGTGGCTTTGGTATTATTGATGATACAGATACAATTTGGAATGATGAGTATACAGCACGTGCTTGTCGATTAGCCATTGGAAATACAATTGAACTTTCGAAATATGTTTACGATGGTAAACTTAAAAATGGTTTCGCACTTGTTCGACCACCAGGCCATCATGCGACGCAGAAACCACTCGGTTTCTGTTATTTCAATACGGTTGCTATAACAGCGAAATATTTGAAAAAACATCGAAATCTCGAACGTATCGCTATTGTCGATTGGGATATACATCATGGTAATGGTACTCAAGATTTGACCTATGATGATCCGAATATACTTTATATATCACTTCATCGTTATGATAATGGAACATATTTTCCAGGCGGTGGACGAATTGATGAAGTTCGAGAGAAATAAAAATGAGTTTGTTGCTTTTTGAAATGAAGTTTGTTTGTTTGTTCTAGTGCGGATGTGATGATGGTTTGGGAAAGAATGTGAATATTGCATTTTCCGGTGAACCACAATCGGTGATGACTGATGTCGAATATTTAGCTGCATTTCGGTAGATTAAATTGAAGATTTTCAAAGTTAAAATTCCGGTTTTTTTTTCTATAGAAGCGTAGTCATGCCAATTCTAGAACAATTTCAACCTCAAATGATTCTTGTTTCATCTGGTTTTGATGCATCCATAGGTCATCCTCATCCACTCGGTGGCTATGAATTAACACCCACATGTAAATTCAAATTAACAACAAAAAAAGATTTTAATAGACTATTTTTTTTTTGTTTGTCCAGGTTTTGCTTACATGACGGAGCAATTAATGAGTCTAGCAGATGGAAAAGTTGTCCTGGTCTTAGAAGGTGGCTACGAATTAAATGCATTAGCAGAATGTGGAAAATTATGTATCAAAGCGTTACTTAATCGAGCTGTAAACAATTTATTTTATTTATATTTTTATAGATCAATAAAATGACTTTTGCTTTGTCTGATTTAGATTCCGACGTTTAGTAATGAAGTCCTCGAAGCCGAACCAAATGCAGCTGCCGTACATAGTCTCGAACAAGTTATCAAAGTTCAACGTAAGTTCACTTTGAAAGTAGATTTTCCAATATCGAGATTTATCGTTTTTCAGGTGAATTTTGGCCAATGATCGAACAATATGAACATTTAGTTTCTGTATCCCAAGCCAAAGCAACTGAATCATGATTTGAAAGAATCTAATCAGACATAAAACAAGCCCACACATCATATTGATGTTATTATTTCTTCTTGTTTGGTTTCGAACGATGAATAGATTTTATCTCATGAAATTTATTTGCCGGTGATTGTCAGACTGTATTTAACGAAACCCGATTATCATCTGTTCATTGTCGTGGAGTTTTGTGTGTGTGTAAATTTCTTTTTTCTTCGTTCATTCATTTTTCTTTTCAAATGCCTGCTTAGCAGTTATTTGATTACTATATCACTGGCCTTGTTCTTCGAAAATGCAGCCAGATTCTTGTTTCAACTTCTTAAATACCTTTCTATTGTATTTCTCTCTCTCTCTCTTCTTTTAAATTTCAAGCTGATATTTCGTTTGTTTTCTTCTTCTTTTTTGTTTTTTTTGTTCTCTCGCTGGAAATATATACATATATTTGTCTTGATTTCTTTT
>Ga0209922_103477_pt1 | contig 12450 bp, 8 predicted proteins | sample ThiBiot_500_biof_FD_183946 | JGI IMG/M metagenome (GOLD analysis project Ga0209922, IMG submission 183946) | Wastewater bioreactor microbial communities from Cape Town, South Africa - Thiocy_expt_500_biof (SPAdes) | ecosystem: Engineered > Bioreactor > Thiocyanate-remediating > Anaerobic-Aerobic ...
TGTTTCGATTTCCTAGGATGCTCTTGCTGATAAAGTTCGACAACTAACTGAATTATCATTTAAAAAACCATTGATTCGTATCAATACCGAACGTTATAATCAATATGTTAAATCTGGACCACGAAATTATTCGATAATTCTCATGTTTACAGCCTTGTCTCCACAACGACAATGCGGAGCTTGCAAGTAAAAATCTTCGAGGATACGAAATGAGTTTCTATTTTTGTTTTTTTTTTACAAAGACCGGCACATGATGAATTTCAACTTGTTGCTCAAAGTTATCGATATTCCGATGCATTTACAAATAAACTCTTCTTTGGTATGGTTGATTTTGATGAGGGAGCCGAAGTTTTTCAACAGGTTAGTTGAATGAAATTTTTCGAGAAAAAAAAACTGTGGAAATGAATTCATCATAGTTGAAACTCAATACGGCTCCGGTTTTTATTCATTTTCCGGCAAAAGGCAAACCGAAAAAGAGCGATCAAATGGATATCACTCGATCAGGATTCGCAGCTGAGCAATTAGCTAAATGGATTCACGATCGTTCGGAAATCACAGTTCGTTTGTCTTATTATTCATTGATCTTCGAAAATCAATTGATTTAGATTCAAATCTATCGTCCACCGAACTATACTGCTGCAATTCTCGGTGGTTCACTTTTGATCGCCGTCGCGACTCTTCTTTATTTTAAACGAAATAGTCTCGGATTTCTTTTCAATACGATCATATGGGGTTTCTTTGTTATCGTAAGCATCCAATTGTTCTTTGTTTCTAGAGAAGATTTTCATAATTCAACTTCTGGACTAACAACAAGCCAACGAATGCATTGAGATATACGTTATATATGTATTTTAGTTTTGTATTTTAACTTGTATTTCGGGACAAATTTGGAATATGATCCGTAGTCCACCTTTTGTTCATCAAAATCAACAAACAGGAGAAACTGTAAGTGTCTGTATTTTATCTATTTAGAGTGTTGTCTGTTGTTTCATCTCTGGACAAACATGGAACTACATAAATAGTCCACCATTTATGCCAACACACAGACATATTAGGGTAAAAAAAGCAATTACATGCGTGTAGAATATCAAGAATATGTCAATATGATTGAACGATTCTTTTCAGGGAATATTTGCCGATGATTCGAATATGCAATACATTGCCGAAACATATATAGTTTGTTGATAGATGACATTTATTTTCATTATTTTGACATAAACAGTAGCAAGATCAGAATCAAAATCGATCGAAACAATCATAACCATACACGCATGTAATTGTTTTTTTTTCACCAGCAACAAAAAAAAGAGCACATGTTCTCTTTGGATTGATTTATTTATTTTTTGCTTTGAAAAATCGAAATTCGATTGCATATCGATTATTTTCATTGTTTGTAGGGTTTATTCAGTGGAAGTTCAGGATTTCAATTTGTAGCTGAAACATATATTGTAAGCATTACTAGTGAGATTGGTGTGTGAACTTGTCGATCTCTTGTTCTGTGATCTTGCTACTGTTTTTGTCAAAAGAATTTTGATGATGAATTATTAAAATATTTGTTTGTTTTTCATTATTTTCTAGGTCTTCTTACTCTATATCCTTTTTCTATTGATTGAAGTTGTTGTTTTTGTTTTTTCGAAATTTTCTTTTTTCAACAGAAATTTATTTTCCTTAACTTTGTTTCTCACATTTCGGAGTTTCAATCGGCGTTATTTTATTGAATGAAGCACCCAAAGTAAAATCTCGAAAAGGAAAACGTCAAGGTAAATCCATCCGATCATTTCCTATCAAATAAAAACCTTTCAAATTGCAGGCATCGTCGCTATTCTTGGCATCGCAATCGTCGTAGCATTATTCAGCTATCTTTTGTCAGTATTTCGAGCTAAATATCAAGGATATCCTTACAGGTATTTGAATATTTCGATTCAATTCAATTCTTATCATTTATTTTAGCTTTTTAATCAAATAAAAATCTGTGATAAATAGACTATCAACGGCAAGCAGCAACCAGCCGATTCTTGCTTGTCTATGTGAAATGTTCAATGATATTTAATCTTATTTAGTTATTTAACTTTCATCTTATTATTTTATTTCCATAACATACGTAGATAACTTTATATTGGTTTTGTTGTTTTCTCCTTCTTCTTCTTCTTCTTGTTGCTTTTCTGATATTGAAAAAGGAAAAAAAAGATATAATAAAAAAATTGGTATCGATTGATTGTCATACGTAACTCTGTGATAATTAGATCTAATTGAACGTTAGATATGCGTGAACCTTGACAAAACGTTCTCTTATTTTATTTCAATATTGCATAAAACAATAGTTGATAGCAAATGAAATTCTATGCATACATGCGTTTGAAAAGAACAGAGAAGCATTTAATTGATGAAGGTCAAAAGTTGAGTTTTGAATATGTACATATAAATATATGAAATCAAAATGTAAGTTTAATGACTATTTCGTTGTATGATGAATGGTCATGATGGTTTTTAAGTATGTCGAAAAAAAAATGTTTGGATTTTATGAGATGTTCGAGAACAGAACAAAAAGGGAAGAAATATTTTTCGATTATCGACAGATAAAGAATGCGTTAGTATGTATGTGTGTGTGCGTGTGTATCAAGGTCTTCGTTTTATCTTCGACTTCTACGATGAAAATGTAGTTATTATTTCTAAACGCAAATGCATTCTTCTCTTTCTTATCTTCGTCTATATATACATTTTTTTTGTAGTTCTAACCACAATGGATTTTCGTAAGTATTCACATTAAAAATTTGCTTAGAAGATTATTTAATTATCCATAATCGATTTCCGATTATTTTTTGTTGGCGTTCGAGAACGAAACTCAGTAGACTCGTAAATTAAACTCTAATACGCGTCATTAAAGCATAGATGTACGTATATAACTGATTCAATTGAAGACTGTTTACTATTATTGTTCGTTTATGGTAAATAGACAGAAGAAGAAGAAAAAAAACAAAGAACTCATTTATCCCTCAGATAATTCTTTTCGGTTGAACAACATATAAACATTGATGTCTATTTAGGGATCACTGATATCCAATGAGTTTTCTTTCGTTCCGATCGTCGATTGATAATTGTACTTCAATAAATCTGATCGGATGTCAACAAGAACTTTGCATACATACAAAAGAAAATTTCTAACTTGCCGAAGTTTGCCTTTACAATATGCAGTGTTTAGTTTTTCCATTAGCATGTTCCTCCGATCTTTTTTCTCTTCGCTTGTTTCTACCATACAGACATAAAAAAAAGAGAAAGAGCGAGAAAGAAATAGAACGTAAGCAGAAAAAAATAACAACAATAACATGCGGCTTTATTTTGTGCTTCTAGAAAAAGAAAGAAAGAAAGAAAGGTTCCATTTTGATATATTCGTGAAATAGGTAGCCAGCTTGTCGGTTTTTTTTGCCGAATGCGGAAAGAATATTATTATCCCACGATATTAGAAATAGTTGCTCGATACGTATTTCTCACAAGAACAAAAAAAGATATTAACTGTTTCCTGACAGTTGTACTAATCTTCCAATATTCGAAGAGTGAAGTATCATGTTACATTAATATTTAAACGTAAGTTGATCGGGCAATTTAAAATTTTCGATTATCTTTCTTTTTTCATTACGATATGTATATTGAAGTCAAAAACGAATATGTCAATTGAGTTTAATGAGCCGTACATATAAGACGATAACTTTGAGAGCAAAAAAAAATGTAACTTTGACATGAACTAACAGATAAGTAAAATATAGAAACGCATGATTTGTTTATATATTCTCGTATGAATAACTGAGATTGACAAGGACATTTTCATTTTCAAGTGCAGTTCTGTCGTGTATTTACATACAAGGCTTTTTCTTTATGCAGTTACATTGAAAAAATGTACAGGAAGCAGAAGAAAAAAGAAAAACGACTGTCATTTTTTATGTTTATTTCTTTCTTTTCTCTTGACAAGCGTCTTAATACTTGAAATGTGCGAAGTTAATAGAGATAATTCTGGTTAGTACAAATTTGTTTTTTTTTGTATGCATTCAGTTAATGAAGAACTTGCGTTTTTTTTCTCTTTTTCTTATCTCATCATATTGATTTTATATAGTAAAACTTGAAACTTATCTTTCAACCGTAGTATTTTATATATTTTATAGCTCAAATAATATTTTCTTGTGTACGCACTTTGAAATTAGTTTTTTCTTTTATGATCGAATATGAAAAATATCCCATAAGAGGCGTTTGATTACCAAGGTTAAGTCTCTATGATGGGAACAAACTGGTATTATCATTATCATTTTAGACATAGAAAGATAACGTTGTCAAGGTTGAATCTTTTACAGATTTCTATATTAGAGACTGATTATTATTGTTTATAATACAATGTTAACATTTTTGTTTTGTTTTTCTAATAGTTAATCAACTGATAAATGAATTCATAAGATTAATCAAATAAAATGACAGAAAATTTCATCTCAATTTGCATATGTTCTGGGCTTTTTTTCTTGACAGGTGGATAAAAGAAACAGTTGTTTGTCTCAGTAACGAAATATGAGTAGTTAGTTCCATTGACAATCTTCCATTATCATTCCATTAACATTCCTAATGTGTATATACGAGTTATGTATAAACGATTTCTTGTCTTCCTACAAAACATTTAAGCCACTTAGTCAAATGAATTTGTTCTGTTACTCATCTCTTGAGTACTCGATTGCATATATTATCTCAATTAGTTCTATTTTAATTTCGTTCAAGAGATAATCCACAATAGATATTATATAATGTAATATGTTTTTTGACGAGAAAGAACTTCATCTAAGTATCTCTTCTTCTCGCTTCTGTTCAAGTGATAAGTGTATCATCCTTGTAGAACAAGGCTATTTGACTTCTCCTGTTGATTATGCAATTCTCGCTTCGGTTTTTTTTCTCTATTCTCGTTGTTTATTACGCTTGACTATTTTTTAAGATCAATTCTTATGCATACATATGCACATATATGAAGAAATATGGACAAAAAGAGAGAGAGAGAGAGATCAATCTGTATCGATTGCAACTACTGGCATTTAAACGAGAGAGAGAGAGAGAGGAAAAAAAGTTTTTTTTTCTTCTTTAGTTGGAGAATAGTAGAAGTCGAAAGACAATTGTTCGTATATATACTCTTAGGAAAGGAGAATGTGAGGTAATTTACGTGTGTTTGTGTATATGCGCTTGTCGTTGTCGAGCTTAACATCGTTCTATTATATTTGAATTGTTCAATATGCAAGTATTTGATTACCAAATGAAGTGAGATACTTATTATCATCTTTCGAAAATGATCGATGATCCACGATTGCATCAGACGATTGTAATAGAGGTGAACAAGAAAGAAATATTTCGTCAGATCATATCAGAATCTTGAGTTAAGATTAATATTTTCAACCAATTGTTTTCTCATCAATAAACATTATTTTATCATTATTGAAATATGTGAAAATTATTTAGATAATTATGAAAATTTATTAACATTATACATCATCATATTTGACCATGAACTTGCATATGTCCATCAATCATTTTCTTCTTTTTCTTTAGATCAGTTCTAATCCAGTCACTATTCATTGAATATGACTTCTCAACGTTTTCTATTCTCGATTTATCTTTTGATTTCCCTTCAAACATATGTTCGTACAGAACCATGCGAAATTATTGAAAATATGTCATGTGTTTGTCAATCATCAATGAATAGTGATACTGATCAATTGTTATGTAATAATCAAGAATATCTTCCACTTAATTCAACCATAAAATTGCTCACTGAACGCAAAGAAACCGGCCGAACATTTGATTCAATACATTTAACATTTTTCGATAAAGAAATCAATGTTAATTCAATGTTTATCAATGAATTATCATATCTATTTCCTCGAACATTAACGCCTTCAACAACGACAACAAAATCAAAATTAGCCATTAAACTTTCATTTCCCTATTTTGTTGAATTAAATTTCGAAGATTATTCATTTTATCAATTATTTCCCGAGAAATCAAATTATGTAACTGTACTAACATTAGAATTAACCTCCAATGGACAAATAACATTTTCATCGATGGCATTTAATCAATTAACTGTTGATCAAATGTTTCTACATAGTTCATCATTAGAACCGTATACATTTGAAGAAATTTTCAATAATACTAATATTGGCGAATTAACAGTCGAAGGTGTAACGCCTCGAAGTAATCAAACGTATCAAAGAAATTTTCACGGTAAAATTGGTTCGGCTAAATTTGCTAAAATGGTCGAAACTGTATCGAGCGAAGAATTTCCCGATTATCCCGTTCGATCATTAACCATTGAAGCTCATGAATCTCGACGAATTAATGCAACATCATTTGTTGACTACCGAAATTTGCATGGTCTTCATTTAATTCGACCGAAATTCTTCTTTGACAATCGTTCATTCGATGGTCTACAATATTTAACAAGTCTCGAAACGATCGAACTCGATGGCGAAACAATCAAAGATCATACATTTCAACATGTATCACGCATAAGATCGTTTTCATTTGGTTCCAATGTTCGTCATCTCAGTGAACATTCACTTGATCATTTAAATTATTTGACACGTTTCGATGCATCAAGAATCTTACTCGATCAATTGTATCCAACATCGAAATGTGTTCTTGCACGTTATATTAAAAAACAATTGGAAATCAATCCATCGATTATTATTCTTCCACCGCAAGCTGAATATTGCGATTGTATACATGATTTTATTTTAACATTACTAAATCTTCAACCAGATCAATATTATTCGGATGCATGTGCCGATAATCAACGCGAACGTTGTCAATTAACTCAATGTGATGTTGTGAAAAAGTTTCGATTTCCAATAAACAATCCTGATCAATTTCAACCATCGATTATCGATGGAAATTACGTCGACAATGATCAAGATGCACCAACACCATCGTATGTTCATCGATATCCAGATGATAGTCATCAAGTTGATGGATCTGATCTTGATATACAAGTCATTATCTATATTTAAAAAAAAAACAAACAAACAAAACGAAGATATTTTCATTTTTTTTAGGATTCAGAAACGTCAGCGTGGAAAGCGAATACACATCGAGATCCTAATGCTATACCAGGAGATGATTACGATGAAAATCTTGCGTTAACAACGACTGTTTCCGATGAAGCACGTTTAATTGCACTACGAAATGAAGGTCTCAAATGGATTGCTATATCATTAATTTGTATAACTATTCTTTGCGCATTGCTTGTTATTACATTGATTTGGTTATTTACTTATCGTCGTGCTCAACAAACAAATAAAAATGGATTTAAACGTGTACCACAGACGGGTACCAATGTTTAGTTAAATCTATTTGCTCGGAATTTTATTGCAACGTCTTTCAATGAAATAGCAAGCAAATTAAATGAAACTTTCGTTTTTTTTCAATGCACAGAACAAAATTCTTTTTCTTTTCTTTTCTTTTCTATGAAATTTTTCATCCGGTGACAGACATATCCTTTCTTTTCTCTCTCTTTCAAAATTCTATACACGTATAGTTACATGATTAATGAACAGTAATGTTTATATAGAACTTATCAACGAAGACCTACTACACAACAGTTCGACACGACCTTGCTTTATATGGGAACAATTATCAAATGGATGGCGTACATATGTTCTTGTTTTGTTTTACATTCACGTTATTTAGTCAACTCAGGGATGAGATTTGTTCAAACAAGTACTAATGCATGTATGTATTCAACATTCCCATTAATTATCAATCGATAAAGAGCTTTTATATCTCAAGATATTTATTCAAAAAAGAAAGATGAAGAAGAAAGAAGAAGAAAAGTATACAATGCTTTTTTTCAATCTCGATTTTATATATTCATTTTTTTCCTTAGATTTTCTACTTGCATGAATTTCCTTTGCTTTCTTTTTTTTTCTCCGTTTTTCATTGTTGTTGTTGTTATTTGTCAGTTTTATTTAACGATATAGTTTAATGCACGTCTTTTTTTTTTCTTTCTCGTTTATTCATACACATTATACAAGATGTTCACTCTGTTACGTATTCGAGTATCTTTGAAGAATATCAATTTCGTTTGTTGTAATTTTTGGCATTGTTGGTTTGATAGTTGGACATAAAATTGTGCGAGGATTTCGTCGTTGATAATTATTAATTCTTGTTTCAAATTCGTAAAACATACATTTCGATGGTAGAATTGTTTCAATTGAATTCAGTGACGCATTGGAATTTTCATGTTCAGATTTTCCATTCGAAATTGGAATAGGTATTTGAGCAACATTGTCATAGTACGTGTCATCATCATCATCAGAAAATGATGAATTCAATGTGTCATCATTATTTAATTCCCAATAGGGATTTTCAGTGTCATCAACAGATGTTTCAGTGAGTTTTGTTTGTTTTTGATGGATTTCAGGTGGAGGTGGAGGAATGAACGTATCTGTTTCATTCAATGGTTCATCTTGTGAAATTGAAGATGGTTCAATTGATTCATATTCATCTGTACTGTTTGAAACAGCGGGAACATCAACTTGTGAAGGTATTGTTTCGCTTGATGGTGTATCTGGAGATATAGAAGAGGATGACGATGGCGACGATTCTTCGTCAACACTTTTGCTGCGCTTTTCTTTAGCTGAAGGTGGTAATGGTACTGGTGGTTTTTTACGTGTATAGATGGGCATAGTCGACGAATTATGAGGAACGGATGATGACGATTCTGAGGTGACACTATTCTTTCGTATTGGATTCGTTGGACGAGGTGGAGGAATAGGTGGCTTTCGAGAAGTTGGCTTTCGGTTCTCATCTTTCTGTTGCGATTGAGTTAGTATTGCAGCAAGCAATGCAGATGCTTCATTAGGAGGAGATGATGATGCTGCTGTATTATCTGAAGAGGATAAAACTGGATTTCTGATTAGTGAAGCAACCGAATGATCTATGAAAATAACAAATTAATTCAATATTCGATTCATAGAGAAATAGTCAAAAAATGTACTTTCAGGTTTTTGTTTCTCCGAATGTGAAAGATCCTGTGGTGATTCATTGCTTATACTCGAAGATCTTGATTTCGATTGTGCTATTAAATTTAATTTATTAAATTTGTTTCGTAATTCATGAACACTCGGCTGAGCACCTTCCATTTTTTACTAAAACTCCAATAATATCGTATTGTTGCAAACAGAAATATTCTACCGAAATGACTAATATATATACAAGATATTTTACTAAATAAATAGACAAATTCCTCTTACAGATATTATCTTTGTTATCATCAATGAAAATGAAAGTCTTTTTCGTTTTAATAAATAACATATCATATCACCGATTATCTTCAAGGAAAAGCAGCATGATATTTTATGATTATTGTATGTCACAGAACAGAAAACTACAATATTTTCATTTTGATCTCTTATGAACAATCTAGATGTCATTAATGATCATGATTGTCTTATCGAAAAAAAATTTTATTGGACATTTTCTTACGTCAATCGAACATTTTCTCCTCCTATTGCAAGACGTCGCGTGGCGTGGCGTGTCCTTCAATCAAAAACAAAAAATTAAATCAATACTAATGACTGTCTATTAATCAACAATCAAAACTGTGCAATTACCTTCTTTGTCCTATCTCGTGAACAAAAAAAGCAACAATAATGTCCATGCATTTCTCGTATTTTTCTATTTTTTGTTTTGTCTCACTTTTTACAATTGCATTTATCCATGCTGATGACACTGGATTCAAACGAGAAAAAACACATTTCAATAAAGATCCACTCGATTATACTGAACGAGATGTAGACAGTTTGTATGACGAATGGGAGGTAATAAATAGTGAAAAAGAGAAAAAAAATACGATATTATTCGATTAATTTAGGATAATGATGCAGATATTTTACCGGAAGATGAACGACATGATTATTATCTTAGTGGCAAAAATCGACCAAAAATTCGACCTGAAGATTTAGTTGGTAAAGAACCTGAACATGTGATGAAAGTTTCAAAGAAAGGCTCGACATTAATGATGTTTGCAAGTGTTTCTGGTTCGCCAACACGACGAGAAACCGAAGAAATCACACAAATCTGGTGGTTAGGTTTAAAAAACGCTTTATACGACGTTAACCGGTACAACAATAAAAAAAAACAAATGATTTTCACATCAAGTTTATTGATTTTATTTCAGACATGTCATCGATGATAATCGTATTTTATTGGTTATGACTGATGGTTCACAAGCATTTGAAATAAAAGATTTTCTCATTAAACAAGATCGTTGCAAAGATGTAACTATTGATAATCGAGTTTATCCTGGTAAAGGTTCTCTAGTAAGTCAATTGAATAGTTTCTTGATTTAGATTCATTGATATATATATATATATTTGTTTTCTAGGATGCTGAAAAAGATAAAGATAAAAAGAAACAAGATCTGTGAATAGTTCATTTCGTCCAATCTCATTTACATAATAATCATTTGATTTCTAGTCTTACGAACTTAGTTAGTCTGCTTATTCTTATTTTACTAATTTATAGCAATCGTATTTCGTCTGTAAATTGTGATCGTACCTGCTATTGTCTTTCTTTCGTTTTTCATTGATTCGAATAATTTTCATGTGATTCATTTTACTAATAAATTAATAAATAAATAAACTCATACTTTATTACGAACAATCTTTATTCAAATGTTTTTTATTTTCTTTTGCCGATATTAGATGACTAAATAATCTGTATTCAATGTCGAAAAAATCATGGTTTAATGGAGAATAAAACAGAAAGAAAAAGCTAAAAGTGAGTCCTGTTGCTTGCTCGGTATGTCATAAATATGTTTATGCAGACAGAATACGATGAAAGTTAAAATATTGATTGTGTTTCATATGATAGAATAAATATTCGTTTTTCTTTTGACATTTATGTTGCGAAATATTTTCATACTCATGAGTCAACAAAAGCAAATGTTGGCGTCTCTTGACTTTTTATCAAGTATGTAACGAATCAGGATGTCTGTGTATAACGCATATCCCGGAGATACTTTTTTCTTTCATTCATAAGTAAAAAAAATACAAAAAAAAGTCTCCAATCAATAGTCTTCGGTTTCCTGTGACAACAATAGGCAAACAAAATACAGCTTGCGAAAAATCAGATATTTACATCTTGATTTATAAATGAGATTCTCGGTTTTTTTCTTCTTCTAAGATTTATTTGCTTTCAATAAGTATATTTTAAAAAAAGTTTCACTCTGTTTTCTAGTAAAATAGTTCATGCCATGTTGAATGAATAGTTAACATTTAAAATCGAAATATATGGATATTGACAACAAGGTAACGTTTGTATCAATCTTAAATTTGTATGACGATTGTTTGTTTTGGTACTTTTTTAAGCATGCATATCATAATCTCAAATATCGTTTGGCAATTTTGTGTCTTGAAATTTTCTATCATTTATTGATCAGTTGTCTTCTATTTACGTACATTCTAACAACTGTCTGGTTTTTACAACAATTTTGGTCAGTTGATAATGACAAAACGAATACTCAAATGAGTAGTACAACTAACAAATTCAGTTATTCTATTAGATCATTATTGTTCATATTTCATTTACAATAAAAAATCGATAAAATTATATGTATATTTTTTTTGTTTTATCTCAAATTTAATAGTCAACTAAAAATGAAACATGAAACATGAAACTTTCAGATTTTTTTTCTTTTCTTATCTTAATTTATGTCGACAAATAAACGAACTTCTTCATCGTTATTGAATGATGATAATGAAACGAAGAAACTTAAAACAGATTCATCAAGTTCTACAATAACTCCAACATTTATTGATAAAAATACGACAAGTAAACAGATTTGTCCATATGGTGAATCATGTTATCGACAAAAAAATTCTTCACATACAGATGAATACAGTCATTCATGTAAATAAATATTTTTCCGTTCGACTAAATCTATTCTCATTTCTTTTAGCTGTACAAACTAAACGATTGAGTCCAGTTGAAAAAATTGAACAAAGTGAACCCTATCGTTTTTTCCTATCGACTGTTCATGGCATACCAGATAGTTCGAATCAAACAAACGCCATTAGTCTCAAAGGTTTTTCTTTCCTATTAACATTATCAATTCGATGAATTTCATAGTTCGTTTATTTTTATTTTGACTGTAGAAATTCTATCTGCTGATCATGGTCAATTAGTTCGTTCGGTTCAATTCAATTATATGTTTGATATCGAGTTTCTTCTCGAACAATATCCATCTGACTTTCGGTATGCCTATCTTCTGAATTATTTCTTCAATAGAAATCATTTTCTAGACTCAAACCTTTGCTAATTATTCACGGTGATTCACCGCATGATAATCGTTCATTAAAAGCTCAATGTTCACCATATCCACAAATTGAATTATGTCCAGCTTGTTTGGATATTCCATTTGGTACACAT
>Ga0209922_103484_pt1 | contig 12442 bp, 11 predicted proteins | sample ThiBiot_500_biof_FD_183946 | JGI IMG/M metagenome (GOLD analysis project Ga0209922, IMG submission 183946) | Wastewater bioreactor microbial communities from Cape Town, South Africa - Thiocy_expt_500_biof (SPAdes) | ecosystem: Engineered > Bioreactor > Thiocyanate-remediating > Anaerobic-Aerobic ...
ACTTCCAACTTCATCACATTGGCTAACAGGCGAACGTGAAGATGAGATTTGGATGGCATTTCGACAAACAATTTCATCATCAGAACGCTCGAGCTAATTTTCTTTCTCTCGACTATAAATGTTTTAATAATAATAATAAAAAAAAAACAAACAAACTATACAATATCAAAAAGTCGGCGAACCATCGCCAACATTACTTTCGATAGTAATCGAGTTTAGCAATAGTCGAGAGATGCTTTGCCGAAAATCATAATCATCAATATAGAAGGTATAAATAGCGAATATCGCTGGTAGTAAAATGAAAACACTAAATAAAAGAAAATAACCACAACATTTTGCCCAACTGCTTTTCGTGGTCGGTGTTCGACGATAGGGCCGAATGACGATCGGTGTTTGTCCGTAATCTTCATCGGTCAGTTCGATTTGTTGTTGTTGTTGAACACGATCGAGTAATGTCGGTCCATTGGGCTCGCTAGTTGCCGACGGTAGATTGGGAAACAAACGTCGGCCAACTGTCGAGTCTGACGTTGTCGACGATGATGAATTGTGATCTTGGTCGATTCCACTGTCGACATTGACTTTCGATGTATTATTCACCGGCGACGGAGTTCGATTGATAATCTCATCGTCATCATCATCATCGGATGTGTCAACGGTTCGATGTGAATTATTCGTTGTTGTCATTTTATCGACTTCAATAACAGTTTCAATGTACAAAACTTTGCAATCATCCGATATGTACGATGTCGTACTATGTTTGTTATCACTTGTTGTCGTTGTTTTTTCTTCTAAATAGGAAAAAGGTATTTCGTTATCTTTATCTAGTTTATCAAAAGAGAACGCGGATTGGTTTGACGGTCAATCGAATACGTGACACGAGAATAGATGACTTACGTTGACGTTCTCGAATTTCATTCTGTTGTGCTTGATGAATGAGACAGAGCGAATTGTTGTTGTTATTGAAATTCTCGAATGACATGAGGTTCATTCGTGTTGTTAATTCGCCGAGAACGAACCGATTCGTTCGTAGATATTCGTCGAGATTCAATTGCAACGACGATTCGTCGGGAAATAAAAGTCGATATTGTTGAAAACGTTGATCGATACGTTGAAATTCATCGATAAAATGTTGAAATTCAAGTCGATGATGTTCATCATTGAACAAAACGAGTTTCCAATGTGAAAAACGTTCGTGAAAATGCAAGAGATCGTAGGCTAAACGTGCGAAATAGGAGGCACGCGTTCGTTGATGATTGATTTCTTCTTGCATTGCATGCCAATTGTTTAAATACACTAGAAATGAACATGAGATGAGACGAATAACAAGAGAAAGAGAAAGAGAGAGAGAACGAAGGGGAGGAGAACGAGCGATATGTTCTGATTACTCTATTAAAAATGATCAAGTGGAGATGACGAGAGTGTTGTTCATATGTTAAATAAACAAAGGGGTTCGATTTACTTTGTAATAATTCAAGAGCTTGGTTATTATTCAAACGAACATTGTTCGAATGATGGAGATTTGTTTGAATTTGTTTGAGACATTGAATATTCGTTTGACAAGTACGAAGAAATTCATCCTAACAACACGAACAAAGTTAAACAAAACAAAACAAAAAAAACTTGAATTAATTACATGTTTTCCTTTTTTTCTAGTGTTTGAGTTTGGTGAATTGTTTTTCGGTTTGGCTTAGAATGTAATTGAAATCATCGAGATCAGAATCCGAGGATAATGAGCTATGGCTATTGTTGTTGTTGTTCTAGGAACAAAAGTGAAATTGAGCATTTTCCTGAGGGTGTGAATCGAGAAATAATTAATGAATTTTATTTGCTAAGTGAAGCCTAAAGGTGTACGCGAGTTATTTTCCTATTAACATCGCACGCGTTCAATCGACCGTAAACAACTAATTTGTACACACGAAAAAGTCTTATTAGAACACGGAGAAAGAAAACAGTGCATCTTCATTCGACATTGATCGATGTGCGACTATAATCTGTCTGCAGAAGGGAAAAAAGTGAACGTTTGACCTTTGCATAAAAAATTCTACATTGCGCTGCTTGTTGATATCTGATGCCGATGGGGAAATTCCGATTCAGTCGAGATAAATTTTGTTAGAACAACAAGATATACTGTCCAGATCATCTTTACTCTTGAGAGTTTGCAGAATTTTATTCTTCTGCAATTACTGGAAACGAAATGAGATTTTCTCGAAAAAAAAATTTACACTCAGACAGACAAATTTTCTTTAAAAAAGCGTTAGAATTTACATTTCTCAGCACGTATAAACATTTTTTGTTTCGAAAAACACGTTTTTTTTTTAAGAGAATTTGTTTCCTTAGGCATATCTCTGAATTTCTCTATAATTTCCTTTGCTCAACGGACAATGATCGGTAAAATATCTGTTATTTCGGATTTTTATGGTAAAAAAAAAGAAAGCAAACTCCAAATTTAGAATCTGAAATGCTAATATTAAAATAACTGAAGCAGATTTTGAATATTTCAGGCGCTTTTAAATCTTCGTTTCGTCGAATGAAAATGCAAAGATCTTCTGTAAAAAATAAATTTGCAGTTTATGAGGTCCGAATAACTGATTTTACTGTTTAAAAAAAAGCGTATTTATCTGTATTATTACTCGTATGATGTGGTTGAGATCCTCTTCGGATGTTGATTGATGCATTTCGAGGAATTGCTCGTCCCATTTCAATGTTGTTTCAATTGAATCGATATCTTGAGAATTTAATGGATAGTAAAGTGGATTCTATATAAATGAAAGTCGAAGTTCGTGATTGATTTTAACGAGTGAAAAGAATTTTACTTGATAACCGTCCCAACATGGTTCAGCAGAGTTTTCGATTGTTTTTTCATTGAGAACTAAAAACAAAACGAAAACTATTCATTCAATGATCTTGTTTTTTTTACTAACTTAATCGTTGTTCATCGAGATCGGTCGTTTCATGTTCGATATCTGATGAATAACCAGTGGTTGCTGTACTATATCGATTGTAGACCGATTTTCGATCGAAATTTATCGATGATGACGTTAGATCAAGATCATTTTCTGATCGTTCATCATCCGTATCGTACGAATTCGGATATTTTCTTTCGTACATAACAAACGACGATTTCGAGTCGATCTCAGGATTCGACGAATATTTCGTTTGCCGATGAATTCTTTTCACTTTTCGATCGAATTCATCTTCACTTGCGTAACCAATATCTAATCGAAATTCATCATCGTAATCATTGATATTCGTCAATGAATAATAATAAATCGATGGTTTACAACGTTTCGCGATTGACATTTGCAGCTCGGACGATCTCGATCGTTTATGAGTCGATGAAATTTTCACGTATTCACTTGGATGAAACGGAATTATATCGTAATCGTCGTCAGAATTTAAATCCTACAAACAAAATTACTTATGTGTCTTTTCTCTGAGGACGTATAATGTTCAATTAAGCGCAAGCGAAGGAAATTCGATGATGACGAACGTAAGTAAGAAAGAAAAAGAAAAAAGAAAAGAAAAGATGATTATGCAATCAAATTCTACTATTCACTTCCTGTATCAGCCTTCGCGATAAACAAAACGAGATATACATATTATTGTTTTATGCGGCAAATCAAACGTTTTGTCTTCAATGCCAATTGCTATTTGAAAAAAATTACATTTTATGTTCGTTCGATATACGCATACGCACCCTTGTATCGAATATATGTGTCTGACGAGACGTTAATTCTCGAATGAAAGCTATTGTTCGGTTGTCAAAAGAATCTTACAGCACGCACGTACGTACGTAAATGTGAGAAGATGATTAGTTTATTGTTTATCCAAGTGATTGAAAAAAAACGTTATTTTACCTGCTACTATAAAATAAAACGAAACGCCTGACCTATATAAAAACGTATGCCAACAAGCTGACACATCTAAATGTCAGATGAACATCTTTTCTTATAGGTCAATCGCTTGTTAGAGGGCACCAGATCGATCTGTCTCATTCTAGAAGAACTTTGCCAGATACTTGTGAATCATTCGAAGACAAAAGCGAACAAATGTCTAGTGAATGATTATTCGAGAGGTGTAGTCGTTCGTAACAAATGAAGCAAGAAAGGACAAGTTTATTATCATTAGCGAAAGAAGAAAAAAACGAGAGAGGTTTCTTTGAAGTGTGCTATCAAGCACACACACTTTCTAAATGTGTGTTTAATTTCATGTTCTGATTGAACGATGAAAATAGAAAGAAGAAAATGTTGACACAGATCGATCGATCAATCTATTAAAATGGAAAGCTGACGTTTGGTTTCTTTCACTATATATATTCAAAAGAAGATAGTGTCAACAGACGTGAGAACTCTCTCAATTTTTGTTTCGTCGTACGCAAAGAAGTTCATACTTTGATTTTGTCTTCGAATTTACATTGAATTTCAACTGAATAGATCCAGATTTGATGCCAACGATTTTCGAGTTCAATAGCGTAATCGATGGGGATCGATTCAATTTGTTGGCTATAATCGTTTTTTAATCGATCACAAATTTCGATGATTGATGAAACATGAATATTCTTTGATTTAATTTCATTTTGTAATTTCTGAAAAAGCAAACAACGATACGTTTTGAGTTTAGATTCAATTACAAACAATCAATACGATTAATTCATCGAAATTCTCAAGAAAAATCTTCTCCAATTGTTCTTCAATGTATTCAATCCATTTTTCGAAGAGAATTAATTCATTATGAAGTTCTACATAAATAGAAAAAAAAGGCTCTTTCTGTTTTTTTTCTTCTTAATTCAACCTTGAACGATCCGATCGAAATCTTCGTCTAAATAATTAATCAGATGTCTTTCAAATTCATTCCAGATCGTTTGAATATTCTCGAGTTTTCTTTCGATCACGATTTGTAAATCCGGAAAACGTTCGATTAATTTCTTTGCATACTGATTAAACAATCGTAATTTCATTAGACCTTGATCATACAATTCTTCGTAAGATTTCTTAAAAAAACGAACAAATTTTTTTTTTCAATTCAATTTCTCTTTCGTTTTTTACTTGTCGATGATAACACGTTAAAATATCGATTGTGCAATTTGTCAACATCTTCAAATTTCTTTCACACCAATCGAATAAATCCAAATACTGTTTTTCGAATTCATTATACGAAACATGATGAAGAATCAAATCATTGTACGAACAAAATGATTCGCCAAGAGAATTCTTCAAAAACGAGATTATACTTGATTTAAATTCATTTTCAAACTCACTTTACACTGGCAGATGAGTTCTTCGGACATGAGATAATTGTAATGATCAATTAATGTTTCATTCCAAAAGTCTTTTTGACTTCTATAACACAAAAAAAAAACTATATGTATGTATTCGTTTAATGTTATATAAAAATTGTATATATACACTAATGAGCGACACACACAGTCAAAAAAAGAAAAGATGATGAGAATACAATAGATTTTTGTAAATATAAATCGAAATGATTGATGACCTCTGTGTTAAGAAATTGTTCAAAAAAGGAAAGCGAGTAATGATATATGCGCAAAAAATTCAATTGCCTTGCCGTTTTAAATACGACGACCATTTAAATGGTTATCTATATAATAAACCTTGTCTTATAGCAAAGTTTCTTTTTTTTATTATTCCCATATGAGACTAGACAACTTTATCTCAGAAATCGTCGAACAAGGACATCGAGTCATCGGAAATTATACCTCGTTTTTCTAATAAATAGAGTGATTATTAAAAAGAAAAGATGAGTGTACGTACTTGGTTGCTGTAAACGATGAATTGTGGTTATTCATCATTGTAAAAAATATTTTCAATGGTGAATATCAAGAGTCATTGAATAATCTGAAAAGACAAAAGCTATTTTATTGCCTAATATTCTTCTTTCGAAATGATGAGACAACATTATGGTCATTAAAAATACCGATAGACACGAAATAATATGATGAACTCAATAATTGACATTTTCAATTCGGGGGGATAAATTAATGTTGAAAGCGTTTCACTAAGTGTAGATAAATAACTTATTCTCGATTGATCAATTTTGACAGTGTCGCAATTTGTATATAAAGAACGAATGAACAAGCAACTTTCTTCTTCGAGTTATAATTAATTTTTTCTTTTTCTTTTTTTGTTATAAAAACATTCATTGACCTTTTCTTTTCCTTAGTCCCGTAACTGATTAGCAGTTAATCAATTGATGTTCGAAAACAGTTGTTACTTGTACTTTTTATAAGATAATTATTCAGTTAACGGGAACAAACATTCTCAAACAGCGCACTGTCAGTCAATAGAAAAACACACATTCCGGTGACATTTCTGTATTTATTTCTTTCGAAAGTTGTTCAACAATAGAATGATGAAAAAAATCGACTTTATAAAGTGTCAAATGGAAAACATTTGCGTAGACTGCGTACGGATAATTGTTTGCTTGTTGGATAATCATCGGTTTGTTTTTTCATCAATGTTCGAACGCATATTTTCGGCCAGAGAACACTTCGAAGTTTGAGATTTTCAGAAGTTGGTTTAGTGTCAATCATCTGCTCTTCATGTAATCGATAAGCATCAATTACATTTGAACAAAATAAGAAAATGCCAAGTAAAACGATGATTTCTATTTGACGCATTGTCGTATTTGATGAAAATGATTACGAAAGAGATAGTTATGCTGCGTATTTATATAATATTTTATTTTTCATTAGTAATTTTGTTGGTTTTTTGATTAAAATCATTTCTAAGATTTGATGAAAAGTCGCTGAGATTAGATAGAATATCAATAATGACAAAAGCCAGAAAAATCTCGAGTAGAATCATCGGGATTGATGTTTTTCTGTTGTTATTATTATTATTATTTACTGTCAAATGCCAAGAACAAGAAAAGAAATATTCAATTAAAACACACACACACACACACACACACATGCATACGACTTTATCCTTGTTTAAGTTTTTAAACGTTGTCTCTTTCGATAGTAACCAAAAAAAGAATCTTTCCAAAAGCTTGCCGAAAATCAGGTGCAAATATTGTATAAATCACAGGATTTAAAAGACTATTCAAATAACCCAACCAAGTCAAAACACTGATGATTTTCTCGTTGATTGTTAAATGAAATATTCCACAAATAGTTTCTTCGATAAAAAACGGTAGCCAACAAAGAATAAAACAGCCCATAACAACGCCGAGTACTTTCGTTGCTTTACGTTCACGTTTGATATCGATTTTTTTACGTGATTGAATAGCTGATGATTTCATCACCATCGTTTGATTCGTATCAGTTACAATAATATGTGCATGATTGAGATTTGGCGATGCTGATGGTGATGAATTCGTTGATGCCAATGGATTAGTAATCGTATTCACAGGTACAGATAGATCATTGTTATGATTATGTGTTAATAAACGTCGTGCTAACGGTATCGAATGAAAATCTTCATCGGATTTTTTGAAAGTTTTCAATTGATAATCATTGTGATGACTAGCTGATGACGAATAAGTCGAGAAATTATCCGGTTCAATATCATGATGATTGTTTAAATGTGTTTTTTTCTTGAATTTCAAACGATTTAACGGTGATTTTTTCGATACGGTTAGTTCGTTTTGTTGATGAACTAAGACGGGTGATGTTGGTTGACTCGTATGAAACGCTTTTCGACGTATACGAAAACGAGCTGCTTGAAAGATCTTCCAATAGATTACACACATGCCAATCAATGGAATATAAAACGCGCCAACAGTCGATATGATTGTGTACGGCACATTGCCAACGAGATGACATTGATCCGATGGACGTTCGATTTTCGTTCGAAAAATACGGAAATTATGCGAACTAGCTATCAGTATCGAGATAATCCAAATAATACAAATTAACATTAAGATTCGACTAGGTGTACGTTTAGTTGCATAGTCCACTGAAAACAACAACAAAATGCAAATGCAAAAATCTCTTGAGAATCACAAAATTCAACAACGCTCACAATTTGTTATTGCCCAATAACGATCGAGAGCAATAGCAACAAGATGTAGAATCGATGCTGTACAACATAACAGATCGATCATAATCCAAATATCGCATATAATATACCCGAGCATCCATGAACGTGTGACCTCTTTGAGAACAGCAATAGGCATAACCTAAACATGAATATTTCATGAACGAATTGGTGATCGACATGTTGATTCAAGCGAGTCAACACGAATGCTAATTTCTTTTGTTTTGTAATTTATCGGAAAAAAGATTTTCAAGGTGAAATTGATTCGATTGAATAAATAACTAACTAACAAGATTTGTTTCCCTATAGAATCTACGATAACCAAATCATCGGTCGAGTCTCTTCTGATTTTTATTATTTTTTTCTATTTAGAGAAGGAAGAAAAAAACTAATAAATATAGCAAAAAGAAAAGATCGTGTATGGTATTGAATAATAATAAAATCAAATTGCAACTCAACACAACGAAAATAGACAAGAAACGAGCCGAAACGAGAGTTTCCTTTTTCCCCCTCAGTCTAGTAATAACTGACTGATTTATTCTCTGGTTTCTGTCAACCTTTGATTTTGATACTTGTTTCGAATAGAATAATAATAATAATAAAAAAAAAGGAACGTCAAGGCTGAGAAAATTGTTTTTGTCACATCGTTTATGAGTATCAATTATCTATGCTTGTCTTGTACATATAAACCTATCGAATAGATTTATTTATTTATTTATTTATTCGTAAACGATCATGACAGGAAAGAAATAGATAGATGAAAATGAAACAACTAACTATTCGTCGGAAAAATAAAAACCTCATCGAACAACACATGTACGTTATTAAAAATCAATTTTTTCAGTTGTTAATTTCGTAATAAATGCGTATGTGTGCGTAGCACATGTGAAATGTTTTTTTAAAAAAAAGAAGAAGCAAAACACATCGAAGACTTTTCATTTATTTGTATCAGCAAGAGATTTTTTGACAATAGCATTAGTACATCGTCAAATTCTCTGCGGACAAGAAAAAACCGTATTCAATCTAATTGACTGATGGATAGGCTTTAAATGCATATCACAATGTCTATTAACAATCAACTGTGTATATTTAATAAAAAGAGAGAGAGAGAGAAAATCGTTCGACTTACCATCGAAGCGACCATTAAGTCAGCAACAGCTAATGAAACAAAAAGATAATAGGCAACTGAATGAAGACTTTTTTCTCTTATAACAGCAACAATAACTAATATGTTTCCTGTAATTGTTGTGAGAATAATTCCTCCTAGGATAATTGCTGTTATGATACAATGTTGAATTGAAATTAGAATCGGTGTTGTTTGTATTGTTTGACGTGTTGATGTCAATAGATCATGATTGAAATTATCTGCTAATGTTAATATTGAGGGATGAAGTGCATCACCGAAAATAATCGATGACGAATTGAAATGTGTAAATGTTCCATTGATACACGAAAGATTGTAGGTAAGAAAACAGTCCATCGAATCGACAAACATCGGTGCTACGAATATCGAAGGTATTGTGTTTGGATTTCACACCTTCGGATCATTTCGTTCTTCTGAAAAAATATATTATATAGAACTGAAACAATAAATAATACTTCTTCGTTTGTGTGTTCTCTGAGAAGAGAGAGAGAGAAAACTAAAGGAAGAAAAGAATAACTCTGACTATTACTAGCCCTATCTCATCGTTCTCTCGCTATTTCTTATGCCTTGTCCTGAAAACAATAATTGTCGTTCGAACACAACGATGACACGTTGTCTTAATGAAATATACAACAAAAAAAATTAATGTTTTTCCTTTTGGTTTTCAACATGCAATGGAGAGAAAAGAGATGCTTTGTTTCTTCATCGTGTACAACTGTTCTAATTGACAAAGTTTTTTCTTCTCTTGGTAAACAACATTTTTCTATGTCGATCAACTCGAAAAAGAAAAAACATTAACCTTTTATTTCATCGGTTCGAACTCGTTGAAAGACTATTGAGTCAACTTCATGTCGAGATAAATTTCTACAAACGAAGTATTTTCATAGAATTTCTTTCGAATCAAAAGATAATAATTAATGCTATTAAGATGATAGATCGTATGTTGCAGACAGACTCATTCAATCAAAATTATGCTTTCACACAAGTAATCAAAAGAAGAAGAACAACAACAACTGAGAAACAAAGATATTCATATTTGTATACATATGATTTAACTTCGTTCGATCGACGCGACTGTTACAGACATGTCAAATGCATACTTACATATACGTTTACAGAATCGACATACTACTAGTCAAATTTCTTTTCTATTTGCCTGTCTCTTATTTTTAGCAAACAAAAAAAAATGGCAATCGACAAGCAGTTATATGCTGCGCCTCTCTTTCTTTTTCTATGTTCCATAGAGACTACTTTCTGTCATTTGTATGCGCCCCAATAGTGCAGTAGTATCTGTCATTGTCGAGCAAACGTCATCGATCATCACCTACAGTTACTTGTCGTACTATTTAATTCTTATCAAATGATAGTTAGATACATTTCTCGACTTCATTGATCTCAAACATGAGACACAACGACTTCATTTATTCTTTTCTCTCTCTATATATACAAATACACCTGTTATAATTCATATTTAAAATATTGATCGGTTGGCTTAATTAATCAAATTTATTTTATTTTTGTCTTTTGTTTCGCTTATTCGAATCAACGAATTCCCTATTGAACGGCAATCAGCCGAAGAAAAAAAATTTTGGCATGCACAAGCATGCTTAGATAATTATGATTCATTAACAAAAGACAGATCGACGGTATCTTAAGAATATCGAATAAAAAAAAAGAGCCCATGGCTATTGTTAATGTATCGAGAGAGAGAGGGAGGAGAAAAACCAAATACTCGATTCGAATACATCTCTCTCTCTCTTCTCCGACCTTTGCTAATGGTATTCGAGATATGCTATTACGCAGAACAAAAAAAACACATTTTCCATCGAATTAAGAACGAGAAGAAAAATAAAGAATACTTTTTCCTAGTTTTTTCATTTCATCCATATATTTATATATATACACACACATGCACAGACATGATCGATGACTATTAGTAGAACTCCCAAGTGACATACTGAGACGTCATGAAGTCATTATCACATTCTTTTTTGGCCACAGTTTCATTCGAACTTTGATTGTCGAAAATTGTTTGAGAGACAACCATCGGTGTTCAGGATATTTCTAATTGAAAACTCATTCATCTTGTTCGTTTTCTTGTCATAAAGAGAAAAGGAAATGAGAACGGATGCTGGGTATGATTAGACGAAAAACAACCGAATCCAATTGTTTTCTCGTTTGACACCTACTGAGTCCGATGAGTCGTTTTCGAATAGATATATATTTGAAAGAGAGACAAACAGCAGGATATTTTAATTTGTAACAAAGACTCATCGACAACCGGAAGGAACCACTCGAAATCTATCTTTCGTCAAATGTATTTTTATTTATTAGTATAGTAAATTTTGAGAAAAAAAAAATGAACGTGCCACAATAAAAACTAAACGAAAGATCAGCGCATTAGGGCTAGAGATACAAAGACACACACAAAAACAAACAAAAAGAAAAAAAGAACGGGCTATTTTGTTTTATTTAATATCTATACATAGCGCAAAAAAAATCGAAATCATGGTCACGATTAATGAAATGAATGAAGAAGAATTAATTCATATGCACACACACACACACACACATCATCATCAATTTTCATTCACAACAACAATCAATCGATCTAAAGTTTATATGTGTTGGTTGGTTTTTTTGAAGAAGAAGAGAGAGACGAGTTCATGTACACACCACAACCAGGCAGAAAGATATAATATTATATATATAGATAGCTAAAAGCATCACACGCACAAGAGTAAACTACAAGAAGAACAACGAAGAGAAAAAAAACGATTTTGTTATTTTATTTCAGAGAAAAAGAACGTTTGTATTGCACAGTTTAGCAATAATAGATCTTGGATTTGGTTCGTTTATTTGTTTTGTCGATATGAAGCTCGGCTGTTTAAATAATAAGTACACAGATCACACACACACACACAAATACATACAAAAAAAACGAGAGAGAGAGAGTTTGGATGGTACCGGGAGGGAATTCTCAGTGCAGCATTTGTTTGTTTTAGTCGACAAAAAAGAAAGTTTAGATACACAAATAATGAAAGAGCGTGAAATGTAAATATACAAGATTGTAATGAGAAAAAGAGAAAGAGAGAAAATGTTTGCTTTTTTGTTTTCGAAATTATTATTATCATTTCACTGACTGAATTTTGGCCGAGAGAAGAACACGGTTGATTACATGTACGGTCGATATCCAGCACCAGCTCCTCCAAACGACGGATGAGGAGGTGGCGGTGGTTGTTGTTGTTTTGATGTATTTCGATATTGAATTTGTTGTTGTTGTTGCTGTTGTTTATTC
>Ga0209922_103489_pt1 | contig 12430 bp, 10 predicted proteins | sample ThiBiot_500_biof_FD_183946 | JGI IMG/M metagenome (GOLD analysis project Ga0209922, IMG submission 183946) | Wastewater bioreactor microbial communities from Cape Town, South Africa - Thiocy_expt_500_biof (SPAdes) | ecosystem: Engineered > Bioreactor > Thiocyanate-remediating > Anaerobic-Aerobic ...
AAAATTAAATCGCACCGTAAGATCACTACCACTTTATATATATCCAACTGGCATGTCTACAAATCAACACAATAGCTCAAGTACACGTCCAAAACCAATACGTACAGGTAAATACTTCCATAAAATATTGACATAATCCTCGTATATTTCATTTTTACTCTTCAGATACCTCATTAACAAATCCTCCAACAACAAATTCCACTTCATAGCATCGCTTTCCCAAAAAAAGCAAACAAAATATAGTACCTAACATACATCTTAAACTTCTTTTTCTTCCTATCGAGCAATAACCTACACACACCTAGGAAATCAATCCTTCATATCTCAACGCATCGATCAACATCCATCCAATATTCACCGATAATATCCTTACTATTTACGTTATTCATCCTCTCATTCTTGACCTTATTATCCTTTCATTACTCATGTTACATTACAATGTTTCGTTTCGATTTATTATGTATTTCGTTTAATTTCATTATTTATTCCATTCCGTTATTCGTTTATTTCATATTTAATTAATCTTATATAGTTGTTATTCTATGAATTTACTTCTTACAGTCTTGTACTGATGATGACCTGATATGCGATCAGAAAATAGGTCGAAAATTCTACACTTTAATTAAGATCAATAAAGTTTAAACATATGAATACAACTAAAAATAGATGTATTTCGTCAATTCAACTGCTTATACATTGATATTCTATCAAAATTTCAATAAATTCTCAAGATTAAGATAAAACTTCGTAGAGTATTATTAAGAATAATATAAAATGATTTTTCTCTTGGTTGCCATTCCATTGAATAAAGTATGATTGCAGCAGACTCATCCGTTGTTAAACCTTCTTTTGGTTGACTACATTTCTCTTTTACTTGAACAACCATTTCCTGAACTTCGGGAACAATTGAAACAAGTGGTTTCACAGCATCTTCGAGCGAAACAACTGTCACAGTTTCGAACTTTTCAACTGGCTTCACCATTTTTTGTGATGGATAAATATTTTCAAGAACTCGTAGTGCAAAGTCCGGTAAAACGGCTTTGAAGACAGTTGTAGCCACATCGGTTAACCCATCCGTAACCTTATTCGTAACATTTGTAACAGTATTGAATGGATTCATTTTGAGAAGATTGTTCACTTGATAAATAACTAGTTTGTATATAATCTTAATCTATACTACGTATTTATGATTGAGATGAGAAAAAATAAATCGTAATTATCTATGCTTCATTATTATTCTTTCTCTTATTTATCTACAAAAGAAAAGAAGAAAAAAATATATAATGAAAAGAACAATTATTCTTTTTGTTTTTTTTCTATCTAAATATATCATATGATTTGAATATAAGCTTTTGTTATATTATGACATGCTCAAGGATATATTTTGAATATTAGAAATTGTAAATTATCCTTAATAACCTATAAACGAACGAAAAAAACATTCATCCATTCTTTCTACATTATCAAATAATATTATGTATAACGATCGTTTTATACTCAAACGAATTAATCCTCTAAATTTATTTTATATATATATCAAGATCAAAATTATTATCTTTCTTACGATTACTACTATTGTGTGTGACTTTCAAAGTTTTTTCAAGCATTTAAATGTGGTATAAAATGAGAAAAAATTTTTTTTCAAACTTTTGATCTTAACATATCCAAATTATTGAAGTTGAAAAATCAATTGTCTCCCTAATTTTACTTTGAGACGCATCATATAACCAAACTCTGCTAAATTTCTCTCGTTTTCCTTTATTCGAAGTGAAGAAAAAGAATAGAGGAGAGGAAAATGTAATGGTGAGAGATTGTACCATTATACTGAACACTTATGGAAACTTGAAGAAATATTCTTTTCAATATAGACTGAAATTGAAATAATATTGTAAACACTTTTAATATGATCTAATAACAAATAATATGCATCATACAATGATTGATCATTGGATTTGACTTTTGTCGAGAGAACTTTATTATCTTCAATCAGTGCTAGGAAGAAAGTATTTGTACTTTTACTTGAACTCTCTGAAAAGTACTTAGTGCTTAAGTTTCAAGTGTGAAACAATGTCGTGTACTATGATCAAAATATCTTTTAGTTTCATTGAAATATTGATAATACTTGTAATGATGGCATGGCGGTCATGATTTTCAATGGTGACACGATAAACATCTTATCGAATTTAGAACTGAATTTTGCTTATTGCTTATGTGTAGAATGCTGAACATGTAATTGAACCACTTCTTAGTTTTATAAATATGTAAAAAAATAAATTAAGATATAGTCTTTAAACAATGTCTTAGATCAAGTTCTGATTCATCCTTGAAAGTATCAAGTTTCTAAACACTTCTTCACGCAATAATGTTCGCCTCGGTGACACGATGACACCGGCTTGACTAAAAACTCTTTCGATAGGAACAAATGATATGTGCACCGAAAAGACACTCATTGAGAAATTTTCCAATACGATAAAAATTTTCTTCTCACAGTTTCGTTGATATTGAAGGTGGTAAATTGTACTTTGCCATTAATTCCTCTAAAATAACTTGATTAATTTTTTTGTATAATCTGACACGTATATCATCCTCTCATGAAATTAAATCTGGAAACTTCGACTTTTCATATTGATTGGAGTGTTTGCGCTTTAAATGTTCATTAGGGTCTCCAGTTGATCCAATATTATCTGAATAAACTTTATTGCAAATTTTACATTCACCAGACACTGCCCTTTTCTTCTCATTAGAACGATTAAACTCGAAAAATTCTTTTAAAAAATTCATGTGCACAGAAAAAATTGATTCAGAATAAATTAAGATTGTTTTCTTGAATATGCAAATGGTCGCCAAATATATACGATCAGATAGAGAAAACTCCTACCAATAGAAAGGAAAATCCTTTGGAAAATTTCAAATAGAATGTTTGGAAAATACCAGACGAAGAGCAGAAAAAAAAATATAATATTTTCTCCGTAACAGCCTTATTCACGCAATTCACTTTCACATAACCCGAAGATCAGTATTAAGTACAATATTTTTACTTGCGGTACTAGTACTCGTCCTAGCTCTGTCTGTCGTCAACGAAGAATACGCTTCGAAAATCAAAATGTAAAAGCTTGAAATTAATTAATGAAAAAATCAAAATCTTTATTTGGAATCGACAATAAGACTATTGATGGTAGCAATTATTTATACCACATTTGATAAAAAAAAGGATCAATAAACAAGTAACGTTCATGAAGAATCACTTTTTTTAGAACCGCTGAAATTTCATAATAGGTTTCAATCAGATATACTCATCTACACTCAGTTAAACCAATTAAACCGTTCATGTTGCGTGAATCACTTAAACCATAATTTCATGAAATTGAACATATGATCATCAATTAATCAATCAAATCATGAATATGCTCAAAAAAAGAGGGTGTTACTAATTAATAGTACTGATAACTCATACAGTGAGCTTCTCTACTTTTCAAATAACTAATAAATTGTGTTCGTCGAATAGGATGCACCATTAAAATAAACAGACAATTGACAAGACCTTCTGAAAATCTTGGACATAAAGTACTGTTTGATTGTCATCAAAATGAACAGTAAGCTGTTCTGTATGATCAGTAAAACGAGATGATCCATATTCACCTACTCGTAGATTGATAGATATATTCGTTTGTGATGTTGGATGATCAAAACCAATGAGAACTAGTTTAGCTAAATAATTATCTGATGTTGTATTTAAATCATAATACCATGAATGTGAAAGAATATAATCAATATCTGCTGATTGATTTTGATGAGTTTAAGTTTCCCATAATCTTATAACATCATTAGCCATTGTTTTTCTCAATGATAGAGTAGCATTGATTTGTTGATCGAATTGAAGTCTATTGGTTAGTTTTGGACATTTTAGTTTCATCATATATATCAATTTCCAATTTGATGTATTTTCTGTGAAATATCCATAACGTGATTTATATAAATTATGCCAAAATGAAGATTGATGAATCAGTTATATTAAAGATAATCTTTTGTATAGCAAGTTCAGGTAATTGTTCAAAGAATCGATGATTATTGATTTGATCTTGAATGATTGGAAATGATCGTATATGAGTATTGCTTTTGAATTTTTCATTATGAATATTCATCCAATGTTCAATAACAAAATCAGCTAACCATGGTGGACTTTTAGTACAAATATCTTCTAAACCGATGAGTAGATCTTCGCAGATCGATAATTCTTTTGCTACTTGATAAACACATGCTATTTGTTCGTCTTCTTTCAATTGAAGAAATTCATCTCGTTTGATCACTATTGTTTCTTTATTTGGAGATGATTTAATAATAAGATGAAGGCTTGTTAATAGTCAGTAATTGTCGATAATCGTTGGCTGTTTTTTGCCATTGATGTGGATAATAAAGCATATATTTTTTTAATATTAAAATAAGTTTACTTATAGCATATCGAAGATCTTCATTTATGAAATAATATTGTTTGTTTTCAGTATATGTCCATGTTTGAATATTATTCAATTAATAAGCTGTATACGATGTTGTCGATTGTGGAATAACAAAATCATATTTTTCACCAGTTTTCCATACATAATTGATATACAAATCTAATTGTTCTCCATTAAAAGTTGGTATAATCATTTCTATAGTATCGATTTCATTGGATGAATCTATATTTTCTAATATTTGCAATAAAACTGTTGAAGAACAAATCATATCATATTCAAGTGATACTTTTTCTTTCTCACGAAAATGTGGCAAAAATTTTAAAGCCGCTTGTGAACCAATTAAAATACATTTAGTTGATTCAGTTACATTCGAAGTTTTCTTTATTCGACGTATTTCAGTTTGTGACATACTTCACATTTACTTTATAAGAATACATTTTATAGAACAAACATGTAACCTTGGTAGATAATAGAAAAAAAAAAATGTGTATTTTTTTCTTTTCTGTTGATTTTATGTCTCTTTTTTCTTATTTGTGGAGAAAGTTCACTTGAATAAAAAAACAACATTGAAACATTCGACAGGTAATGACATCTCAAAAATAGTATTGTATTTGTTGGAAAAAATAAAGATATTCTCAATTTCGAAAAAAAAACTTATAGTTATTTTGAAAATTGTTTCGAAGTATATATATATGGGTAAGAATTGAAGTTGATTATTTTTATTTTAATGATGTTTAAATGATTTTTCTAATTAAAAAATTTGAAGTGCTATTAGGATGTATAATTAATTTTCTAAATAAAATATTTTTCTAACTTATCTAGAGCACAATTACAGAAGTATATACATGCTTGAGAATAAGATCAAAAACGCATGTTCATGTTCTCTCCATTTTATTTTTGACTAATGAGAGAAAAATGCAGTTAGGATAACTAAAAGCACGAACAACAATTGAGATAAATTCTTGTTTGAACTGTTATATAAAAGAAGACACCAAAAATAAATATTTACTGATTGTACACAATCTGAAAATGTCCTCTTCTGATGTTGCCACAATTGAAATTCTAAATCATATTATTATTTATCTTTATCAATAGATTGGCCCTATAATTTTTGAATTGGGTAACCTTGGAGAAAAAAAGGTATGGATTTTATATTTTAATGGTTGTCTTATCTGTAACACATGTTTTATTAATTCTACTATTCTTGGCTCTACTTTAATTTTTGGTTTTCATATAAATGGTATTAATTCAAGTGTTTTTCTATGTAAAATATATTATTATGTATCATTTTTTTTCTTTACTTTTTCCAATTATTCTTATTCTTGATTCTATTGATCGTTTATTAATATCATCTCAAAATGTTTAGCTTATTTTTCTTTGAATGTATTCATAAGTATTTTGATTATTTTCTGTTCTCATCTTCTGATCAAAGTCGATATTATACAATTTGGTCCATCTTATTTTGTTTGTTACTATGATATTTCATCATTTTGTTCAAAATTTGTTTCCTATTCTATATTTATTTTAACTTGTTTTCTATGTTTTATTCGAATGACGACACGAAAATATTTTCAATTACTTCATTGTCTATATGTTCATGATATTATTTAGATCACTTTTGGTATAGAAATATAGTTTTTTTAATATTTATCAAGTAGCAATAGAAGATCAAATATCGACACCATTACAACAAACCATTAATGATTTTGTCTACAATCTTTGTATATTTGTTGATCATATTCCTCGTTCGGCTAGTTTCTATATATTTTTCATCATTTCAAAAGTTTTTCGAAATGAAATCAAACGAATGTTTGACAAGATGTGTTGTAGAAATAGAGCACCATTAATGCCTGAAGAAGAAAATGAACAAGACAATGTTGAGGATGTTGTTTCATGAGATAGATTGTTAAATAAAAAGAATATATGATGTTGTGCTGTCAAATTTTTTTTTTGATTAAGTTTGATATAAAAATCGGATTTTAATTGAGTAGCTTAATTAAAGTATTACAGGGATATTTTATTACAAAAAAAAACCTTTTAAGAATTTGGTAATACGTTGATCATTGTTCTCTACGTGTCACCACCTAAGGTTAAATATTTCCCTTTATGATATGTGATATATATATAAAATGAAGTTGATTATTCACAACATTTTGCAACCTGTAAAAGAGAGACTTGTAATTTTGACATTGAATTTCACCTTCATACGTAAATTGATGGTAAACACAACCCTTTCTGTTTTACCTGTCGGGCTTCTCTATCGAATTTTTGATTATTGCGATGCATTGACTATTTTGAATTTACTTCGTTATGTTTGTAAGTGATTCAATCAAGCATTAATACCCAGGTCAAAAAAATCGGATGGTAAGATCTTGCAAGAATCGTACAACATTTTCTTTAAAGATTCTGGAAAGATTCTGTTATGGAGTTAAATATTACTGTAATATATGAATTAAACTAATATGTCCCTAAAATATTGCTACAAATTTTTAGTGAGAATAGAGTGTATGTAAGATCTGGGTCTCCATCAAACACATCTACTTATCTATAAGAACTCTTACTGTTGGCGTTTATTTTTTATATAGAGGACCATTAAAAATTATTTGATGAATGATATATTCTTAAACAATCACTGATAATTTCTATTAGTAAACAGTAATATCGAACTAAATATGGCAAAATTAAAAACAACTGACGACATCCATAAAATAATATTCGCTCTTCTATTTTACTCTTCAAGCTATTTTTCATTTTTCATTAAAAAGATTTTCTTTCTATGTCTCCTTCTTATACTCCAAACAATATCTCAAAATATTCGTTGAATGCGTTAAGAAACTATCAAATTACTTATCTAAATAATAAACTGTCGAACGATTACTTCTTAATAACAATAATAATCAGTGTGAAATATTTGTTGATATTCCAAGTTAGCATAGAAATCTTTCAGTACAGATTGATACAATAACAGTGATTACTTTTGATGGAAAAGAATTATCTGCTCATAAGTGAAAATCCTTCAAATAGAAAACATAATTTTATTCATTCTCTTGTTTATAGTTACGATAAACAGCATAACAACGTCCACATAAGTGTTTCATCATTTAAATTTACGTATTTAGAAAATATTGACTTGTAATCTCATAATAGTTCAATAACTACTACATCTGCATTCAAAAATCCATGTAAATGAAAGCAAACTTAATATTAAACACATTACGATTATTCATATATAAACTCAGATCTATTTTTTTTAAATATGCTATTTATTTATTAATTATTTCATTTTTAGATGTACCTACTGATTCACTTTGGAATATCACAACGAAAACTATTCTTAATTCGTCTCAACTCTCAAATGTGGCGAATGTACATGTATATTTGGTTAATATGCTGGGAAATAATAGGGCTACATAGATTTTTTATTCTGTTTGTGGAAAAAAATATTCTTCACAGAGGTTTTATAGAGCTTTTCATGACACATTTTCCAAAAAAATCTAGATTTTGAACAAGATCAATGGAAACAGAATAGAAAAATCCATATGACGTAATAAGAAAGCGACATCGTGAAAGAACAAACTATGAGAATTTTTTCTGTTCTTCCCTTGAAAACGTACAATAAAACATTTTTGTTTTCTTTTCGTTCTGTCACATTGGACAAAACCCTCTTCGTCAAATTGTTCGTACAGTGGGAAAAAATGATGTATATAAGATGGTTCGATCATAGTTGCTCTTTTATATCAATTTAATTTAAATTTAAAAAGAAAACAATATTTCATGTGGTCGAATACAATTTTCAATCAATATTCAACTTTTCAAGGTCAATATGCTTTGGAATTACTTCATTCATGCGATTCACATTTCGATAAATATTATTTTGAGAATGAAAATCTTCGCAACAAAATGATTGATCTTGCTAATCGAGATGATCATTGTTTCTATCAATTAGCATTACATGCTTATCAATATTTGCAACAAAATAATCCTTCATTTGACCTTCTTACTGTTTTCAATGATGACATGTTCTCCAAGATGCAAGAATCTCTTCAGACCAATGATAAATCATATCTTGTTGCTACTGTATATGTAACTCCAAGTACAACACGTGTAATGCCTCTCGAAATTACTCAAGGTCATCGTGCTCTTCGTCATAAAGCATTTAATGGTCCTGAAGATTTCTGTTTGGTTTATTTAAAACCAGATTCATCTGATAAATATGTAAATAAATGTCTTCGATACAAACACATATTCGAGAATGGTATTTCAATTTGTAATAATCAATATTATCTTTTCGGTTTATCGAATTCTCAATTACGTGAGCATAGTTATTGGTTTATTCGTGCAACATCTTCAGAAGAAGTTCATCACAAACGACAATTATTAGGAGATTTTAGTAAGATTAATAATATTGGAAAATATGTTGCTCGACTAGGTCTTTGGTTTAGTAAAAGCAATCCTACAGGAGTGAGTTATCGATTAACTTTTGCCTTTTATTTGTACAATTTTTCGTCTTATAGATTACATTAGAATATATTGCTGACTTTGAAGAATTTAATCACCGTGTCGAACAAGGTGATGTGTGTGTAACGAAGATGGATGACATCGAACGAAATGATTATAATTTTACCGATGGATGTGGATTGATATCTAAAGGATTAGCAAAACTAGTTGCAGAAAAACTTGGTTATCTATTCAAACATGAGGAAAACGTATATTGACTTTTTCATATATTCATCTTTCTTGATAGTATTCTTTCGAATGATTTAGGATTTCTATCCTTCAGCCTATCAGATTCGTGTAGCTGGTTGTAAAGGTCTTGTTATTCTCGATCCTCAATCAACATTCGAACAATTCTATGTAAAAATTCGTTCTTCAATGAAAAAATTCGAGTCAATTCATTGGGATTTAGAAATCTGCGACGTCAGTCAACCAAGTATGTTATCTTTCTTATTGATTAATCTTATCAAATTGCCAAACTATTGTTCTTCTTAGTTCCAACTCGATTGAATAATCAAATCATTATTCTTATGTCTGATCTTGGTATACATGATTCCATATTTCTTCAATTGCAAGATAAATGGTTTGAGGACAAAACCCAATTTCCAATAAGTAAATTGTTAGTGTATTCAGTTTCTATTCTTTTATTTAAAATAAACGAGAAATTTTCTAGAAATTTATTGAAAAATAAAATCCCATTACCCGTCAATGAATGTCGATATATATTTGGTTGTGCATTAGAATCGAGATTAAAAGAAGGACAATGTTTTATCCGATATCAAGTGTTGAATGATAAAGAAGAATCGTCAGAAAAACCAAAGTTCAAAACAGTTCTTGGACCAGTAATTGTTACAAAAAATCCTTGGTAATATTTGATCACTTTTTTTTCTATTCATCAAGACAAATAGATAAATATTGAATTGTAGTCCATATGCTGGTGATATTAGGATCTTAGAAGGGATAGATCTACCAGAACTTCATTGTATTCAAGATGTTCTTGTTTTTTCCATTGAAGGCAACCGTAGGACTTCTTATTTTATCTACAAATTCTTTTCAAGATCTTATCTAACGTAGGACCTGATTGCAATAAAATCGCTGGATCTGATCTAGATGGTGATCAATATTTTGTATATATTACCTGTCTTTTTTTTCTATTTACCACTATGTATTTGTTTATTGATAGGTTTATTGGGGAGCAGAATTACAATTTCATGAAATAATCGAACCTCTTGCCTATCAACCTCAACAGGTAATAATTACTTCAAGATCTATTACACATGAAGATTTCATTAATTATTGTTATTCATCATTGGGTGCAACATCTTACGGTGAAATCTATAATCTTCATGCAATTATTGTTGATCAAAATAAAGAAAATCATTCTCGACGAACATGTCAAAAATTAGCAATTAAAATGTCAGAAATGTTCTCGGCTGCTAGTAAAATACTTACGTCTTTTTTTGAAAATATCCAATTATCTATTTCTGAATTTAGTTGATTCTGGTAAAACTGGTTACATAATTGATCGTGAGCAAATACGTCAAATTCGTAAATTAACTGGTTCCAAATATCCAGATTTTTTGATGAAAAAGAATTCCTATTCCTCGGAATCAATCTTAGGTATACTCTATCGAAAAGCACTTCAATTCATAGAAAAAAATCCAAGCTTATTCGATGATGAAGATCTAGATAATCCTTCGAATTGTTTTTCTAAAGTTAGTGAAAGAAACTTTCGTTTTTATGTAAAAGTTCGTCTTGCATTACATATTCCCATACTAACTATTCATAACGAATTACAAACTATTTTTGGTGAGAAAGCTCCATCAGACCTTCAAATTCAACAATGGTATTTATATTATCAAGCAAAATCTCAAAATAGCCAAAGTACTCCATTAGAATGAAATCTTTATTTATTTTGTTTCTGAAAATAAAATTCGATTTACATGTTAAAATATTTCGAATAGTTTTAGTTCGACTTTTTTTTCTCGTATTGACCAGATCTATTGGGAAACATTTTATAATAGATCAAAGTATAAATGCAAAAAAATGATGCATCAGAGTAGAAAGAGATGAAAACCTACTGATGTTACTGATCTAATCATTTGACTGCGTCGCAAATGACAAATCCATAGAGATTCGCTTCGTACATATACCTTGATAAAAAGGTCTAAAAAATGGTTAAATATAAAATTTTTATAGAGTGAACAAAATAGACACGAAATTTCTGAACACATATTCAAAATGAGCATAAAAATCCGCTTCTTAACCAACTTTTCACAATCATCTGTAATAATCTCGGATGACTAAAAACTGACCAACCATTTTGTCCAGAAACTTTCGTACAACGCATTAATAGAACGTTCTCTATTAGGTGTTTTTACCTTCATGATGCTAGTTTCACATCGTTTAACTACTACATACATCTGTACTTTGCATCATCTATAACTTGCTAAAATCGGTATTGATCCAAGACTCTTTTTTAGGAGAAAAATAATGCAATCATTTTTTGTCAGGTCTTTGGTAGGAGATGTTAGAATCACGCATAACTACTATCATAACTTCTCAGATAATAAGAAGTTTCTTTACAAGTAAAAAAAAGCAGTTGGCAAAATGAATTGAATTGGATACATCATTCATTATACGCTATTATATAATATACTGGTCATTGATCAACAGTAATCGTGAATAAAAAAGTATTTTTATGTAAGATAGAAACTTGAAATTTGTGCATACTTGTATCAGGGCTACCGAAAAGCAGGGAATGTAATGCAAAAGATTCACATAGTACATTGACTGTCATAATTTCAATGACTGAAAAAATTTTCAAGTCGATTTACACGTTACTTTAAACTTACGGTCAATTCTACTTATCGAAGATCAAACAGTTATATTAACCACCATTGAAACGGCCTAAGAAATTTAAGTGAATATGTACCACTTACCAGGTAAGTGGAAGTGCAAGTAATAGGAAGTGTGACACCTCTACTCAAGATTTGTTGTATGTTAACTTTGACTGTTTCGATCCATGATTCCAGAAGAAATTTTTGATGCTCTATCAATCGTGTTGACATCTGTACTCATAAATTCGATGATATCGAAGATTGAAAAATACTTCTCAATAACGGTCAAATTCATCAACGACAAGCACGAATTTATATCTAAATTATTCTACATGTTTTGATGAAAAGATATTCATTTGTATCATCACGCATCTACTCCCCATGTAAAAAATCATATGATTTTGACCTCTCTATCATTTTATTCGTTTTTGTACACTTTATTAACTTTATCTCTCACTAGAATGAATAAGCGAAAAGAGGCGGTTTGAAATAACTAACGATGTGCATCAATGCGCACGTTTATTATAAAAGATAAAATGCTTTATATTACGTTTGTGCAGAGATATAAATAATATTTAGAAAAAACACACTCATTGGCTTTCAACGATATTATTTATATCTCTGCACAAACGTAATATAATG
>Ga0209922_103492_pt1 | contig 12419 bp, 4 predicted proteins | sample ThiBiot_500_biof_FD_183946 | JGI IMG/M metagenome (GOLD analysis project Ga0209922, IMG submission 183946) | Wastewater bioreactor microbial communities from Cape Town, South Africa - Thiocy_expt_500_biof (SPAdes) | ecosystem: Engineered > Bioreactor > Thiocyanate-remediating > Anaerobic-Aerobic ...
CTTCGTATCTATTGTGCTGCATGTGGTGAACAATTACAAGGCAAAACAGTCGAACAAGAAACTGTTGGCGTTCGAACAAACTATCCGAATATTGTCACCGATGCTGAAGGCGGTACGTCAATTTGATTTGCCAAAAATGAGATAAAATCAAATTCATTCTCATTCTCACGCTCATACCTATTCGAAAAAAAACTAGTCCATAGTTTCTCTCCGATGCCATTAGTCACCTTGAATGTTTATTGTATATGTATTTCAGCCTACGTTCTCGATGATATGCGTAGGTAAGATATCAACAAAAATCACCTACACATACACCACACGCTGCCGACAACAAAAATCAAAAAAATTCATCTGCACTAAAACTCAATGTATACGAAAATAAAAGCAATCTTCTAGTTTGCATCTGCTCTTTGTAGAAATCGCACTACGTACTTGTGCCTATACTTGTTTCTTTTCTTTTCTTGTCTTTTGAAAACAAAACAAAAGAACATGATGAATATAAAGATATTTATTGAAACTTTGTTCTTTTTTTTTTGCTTTTAGCCATCGTCCCTATCGAATATTTCAGTGAACGAAATGGCCTTAATGGAAATGCAAATGGAACGAAATTCAAATCACTAAACGAAGAAAATCGTGTCTGATTCCTTTTCTATTCTCTCTCGCTCTTTTTTTCATGCAATATGCCTTATTTACACATACACATACCGACTATTTTTTGTCAATAGTATCATTCAAGAATGATCATTCTATCATCACTATGATCTTTTTAACAGTAAAAACCACTAGAATTCTCAAACGAAAATCTCTTTCTCTCTCTTTTGTCTTCTCTCAATCTCTATGCGTAATATAAATTTATATTTCAAAAGAAAAAACTAGCTAGTATGTGTATGATCAAAGCTTTAAACTCTTCTTTTTTTCTTGTGCTTCTTCTTCTTCTTCTTTTTTTTACAGTATTCTCTCTCGTTTTTTTTTCTGTTTTTGTCATGTGTTAATCTGTCTATTTTTTTTTCTCTGACAATGACAATCAAAATGTCAGAAATAACTAGATAGATACTTGTTTTTATTTCATTTTGATTACAACTATTCTATCTTCTATTTATCCTTTAAATATGTTCTTCTCTACGAATGTTTTGTCAACTTTAAAATAATTCTTTTCGTTTTGTTTTCGAGTTATGACACATTCCCTTTGTTTGTTTATCTCGAAAATTCTCATTGTATGCGTTTTACGAATCGATCTTTGTCTCGTAAGAAGAAATAGAGGAGTTTTCACTTTTCAGCCTTACTTATTTTAACTCTTGTTCTTTTGTTCATGCTCAAGTTCAATATGTGTGTGTGTGCTTATTGAATTCAGATTCGTGTTTTTTTTTCTTTGTCTTCTTCTTCGTCTTTAATCTTTGTTGATGTTCCATTGTGTTTGCAGTTAGTTTATAGGCAAATAAATGTATCAAAATCATGTTCAACAATGAGATCAGTTTTATCTTTCGAGTATAATATCTCGTTTATTATGAAACAGTTTCTTCATCTTTTTAATGAATAGATCAAGGTTAGAGAAGACAAGAAAAGAAAAGAAAGCCTTGAATTTGAGAACTTAAGAGATTATATATCATGAAGAGAACAATGAATTGTCTATGAAAAAGATGATAAATGACTTTTCTTATGCCTTTGATAGATAATTGAGCTAATATTAGAGAATATTGTTTCAAGATTTATATAAATACGTATAACATTATACAGATCAGACATCAATCGATTCAGATGTATTGCCTAGAGCAACAATCAACAATTATAAAGGCATCTAATTTATATATTGAAGAAAGAAAAAGTCTGACTAGTTCAGCTCAAATAAATGTCATCATTATCGAGAAAAAAGAACAATCATTCCATATTTTACGATCTCTCAAGATTCGCATTGTTCATTTAATTATTTAACACCAAGGTGAAATTATCTATTCTCTCTTATTATTATTTTTCTAGTCTTGAGAAAAGAAAAAAAAGCGAAATAGTAGAGAGTACCGACGACTAGTCGTGATTGTCTCGTGTAATTGAGTTATTTTGAGAGGAAAAAGTATCTGAATAACATTGTCGAAAGGAATGTGCCGAGAAAAAGAAAGGACGAAGAAATACTCTATTAGTAAATCAACAGGGTGAGAAAAAATTATATACGTTCAAGTTAGTTATTAATTTATTTTAATTAAGTACCTGAGAAAGAAATTAACCGACAATAAGTAAAAAGATATTTATTTATTTATATTTAAATAGAGTAGAAAGAAAAAAATGACGAATAGTTTTTGATACGTCTGAATATTGTTGCATAGAAAATAATTAGTCGTAGAAACAAACGATGACAACAAGATAAGAGTAAAACAGTCATTAATGAATGATAAAAAGTCACCTAGAGACAATATTGTATAACAATTCGATTGATTATTGTTTTGAAAGAAACGTAAATTTAGTACGATTATTTCAGTATGTCTTAATGATATCGATATACAGATTATTGATGACATCATCTCTGTTGGCATCACATTACATATCTCATCTGTTCATTCCAAAGAATTACCATCATCACATTGATGAGAATATTTTTCCTACTGTAATGCGTAGTCATTTATCTTTGTTTGTAGTCAATAATCTATATTCTTCGTTTGATGTAATTTTACGCTTGTGATAAACGTTTACTCAGATAACCTACTGAGAACTGACAAAAAAAATGAACAATCTATCCGTTTATTTAGTTGACCATAAACATAGATATCTTTTTCCTTTTCTTTTTGTTTTCATTGATTATCGAAATCCTTGTTTAAACATCTGCAGAAATCTGATCCTCACCATCATCATCGACTAACATGATAAATTCAATTCGAGAGTGTATTCTCCGCCTTTCATTTTTACATTTTATCCACAATATAGAATTGAATGAACAGCTCGTCGATAATGCTGTTGTCATTCTCATTTTCTCTTTTTATTCTATTCTGACTTGCTTATTCACTTCATTTAACATCAAATTAGTACATAGAGAAAAAGAAGCAAAAGCAAAGAAAATTAAGTAATAGAACGACACTAAGCACATCATCGGTTGTATTTCTATGTTTCTTTAATACATTGACCGATGCACACGGTTGCATCTCTAATCAGTAAAGGTAGAAGATGTCTATATGAGCACCTAAGGAAACGGATGTTCACAACGGCACGTAGTTTTTCCCTGTTGACTTTCGTAGACTTGTTTTATTCTTATTAAAAAAAACGTAAAATAAATCACTTTCATTTCCTTATGATGAGCAAATGATATGGTTCGTTGAACTTGAAAGGTCGTGGGAAAGACAAACTCATGTTAATTTCTTGTGTTCATATCAACGTTGCACAGAAGTCAACCTTGTATTACTTGTTTATCGTAATGAGGTTGCTGTTTCTATTGCTGTCGGGTGAACGAACCGGAAATGGGTCACTTAGATGTGTATGGTGGTGTTGGTGCAACACGATTCCGTTCCTTTCTCTCTCTCTCTCTCTCCCTCTCTCTTTCTGTATTGCTTTCTCTCGTTCTTTTTTCTTATGTGTATGTGTGTCGTTGTGGTTCATCAAGGCACATTCAAAATTTGAGCCTTAGAGAAATTGAGAAAGAGAAAGAAGAAAGAATCTTATACACATGAATTCGCTTCGTATTCGTATCCTTGAGCACGAAGACAACGTACGTAGGGTTTAGTCGAAAAAAAAAGAAGAAATTGAGCTAATTTTTTCTTTTCGATATAACATTGAAGATATCAACGATTGAGATCTCAAATTACATACTTTTTTTCTTTCTCTTTTTCCTTCTTCACTCGTTTTTTTCCCTATTCTCCATGACGAACAATTTGTGTCTATCCAGATTAGAGTCGTCTGTTAATCTTATGTAATAAATGTATGTATATATGCATGGTCAATTACATTTGAATGAATGAATCAATCTAAGCTCTATGTGAGAGATGAACGGAAGAATTGGCTAGCATTTCCTTTCACTACTATTTAGGGCTATTGCTGATGGTGCGTGACTTTCATGGACAGCACGTTGCAGGTTCAATGTCATCTCTTTCTTTTCTCTGTTCTCTTCTCTTCTCTCTCTCTCTCTCCTTTTGTGCTCACTTACTGACTTCACTTTTGTTGTTACATTAGATTGTATTCATTCAGTGAAGTACTTCTTTTACTTTTACTATAGCATTCGATTAATAATATGTGTGTATATGTATGTGTAAAGTGTTGTTCAATCATTGTTCATATTGAACAAGAAAAAAGCGAAAGAAACAAACCAAAAGTCGACAGTGAATTTTGAATACATATACATTGACATGCTATCAATCTTAGATTCTATTTCCCTTTTTTTTTTCATTTCTTTTCTACATCTTATGTTTCCTCGTCATAGTCAATGCCAAGTAAGTACTTCGGGTATCTTGATTTTTCTTTCTCGATAGTAGACTTAGTTCGATTTTGTCATCTCTGTTCTGCATCTAACCACTTGAAAAATAGACGGAAATCCATGAAAAGTATGTCATGGTGGATTATTAAGTATCGAGATGAGAAGTAGTGTGATGATAACATAACTTCAAATCTCAAGATTGATTATGTACTTGAGATCACACTATTTTTTATTGAATGGAAAATGACTAATATTAGTAATTCATATTTTTCTCACTCGCTCTCGTTCTCTTTCGGTAAGCTTTAAAAAAGTCAACTATTCATATTGCGTCATATCTTGAATGCTATAGTATTAGGAATCATCACATCAACAGTTGCTCGCCGTTTTTCTTTTCTTGTTTCACTTTATCTAAACAGTACAATGTACGAAATTCCTTTCTCTCATTCTCCTTCCCTCTTTTCTCTCTTCCGTTTGCATGTATTTGTTTGAGTTCAATATAAAACAATCACACTATGATGAATCCTTGTAATTGCCACAACGACAAGAGACCATGGTTGATGCCAACCATTTTTTTTTCTTCTTCTTCTTCTTTGCACTTTTATTCTTCCATATCTTTTCTTTCGTGCTTCTCAATATGTATGATCGATCACTCATTAGACTTTTGTTAGTTGTATAGTCATCGTTATTGTAGTAGATCGTTGGCCGTGTCTAAACAAACATATCTCTACAATAGAAGTTCGATTATGTTCTATTGATCAGACTGTGAGATAGCAGGAAAAGAATTATACAGGTGAATGATGTAATCGTATCGATTAGTATGCCATCACATCCGGGCGCATGTGTATGTATATATGTTTTTCGAGATGTGCCGATGTGATGCCCTCGAGTAGATAGACAGCGCGTGAAACCTGTCGTCGTCTACTTTTTTTTAGTGTACGCATCATCCATAGATATGCATATACGCATCGACAATGACAGAGAGAGATCGAGAATTGCGTGATTGTCGTAATGAATTGAACGTAGGCAGGCGAAAAAAGCACACGATAAGACATGCGTATGTGTATGTATAAATGAGTGACTGGAAGAGCTCGTTAGACTCACCATCGAGATAAGACGACGATGAGCATTGAAGTATGTATGTGTGTGTGTGTATGCATACGTTCTCAGAAGACAACTTAATGAAATGCATCTTTCAGCAAGTGATAGTAAATGAGTTGTTCTAGTCCGAATAATATCTTCTTCTTCATCCCTTGCGACTATCTATCGAGAAACGAAGATTACAGGTACAATTTTCTATGACGATTGAATGATAGCTTATTCTCGTTGATCTTTCTTTTCTTCTTCTTCATCTTTTCTCTTTGGTTAATCGAAGAGAGAGAGAGAGAAGAAAAAAACGAGAGAAAATCTAATGATAAAAATGACTCGGCATGTACAATAATATTACACTGACTCTTCTTTCTTTTCTTCATCAGATCGTTGAATATATACATGTATTGTCTTCTCACATCCTTTGCTTTCAATGTGGTGGTGTGTGTGTGTGTGTGTGTGTGTGCTCTCATGTTAATCACTATATATATATTAAGAGTATTCATTTTTTTTTCTTTTTTCTCTTTTCTTTGTTGTAGACGAAGGCATCTAATGGTTTAATTGTATTATAACGTCGTTCGACTGACTACAACGACTCCTATTACCATTATCATAGTGAAAATTATCATTCGAAATAACGTCAATGATTTCGACACATGTCCGATTATCATTCTGATTGAACTAGTTATTCGAACGGATTAAATTCAATTTTCAAATACAATTTCTACACATATTTATACATTATCAAGGCAAAGCGCAAACGAGAGAGAGACCACGAGCAAAATTAAACATTAAGAAACAGCGTCAATTGTTTTTCTCTCTAACTAGAATTCATTTACAATTCATTTTCATTCGAATGGAATGTAAACAGCAGACACTAACGGCTGTTACTCTTGTCCGGCAAGCAGCATTTGTTTGTCTTCTATATTCTATTGTGATGACTTTACTTATCGGTAAGTGTGTCTAAATACATATATGTATATTCATTTAATAAGTTTTCTTTCGAAAAAAAAGAGAGCGAGAAAGAAACAGGAAAGTCCTTGAGGCGAGATATACACAGCTGGATGCATCCTTCTCTTGATTCATGTTCATTAAAACCAAATGACACCTCTGTTCTCTTTTTTCCAATTAATAATTCGAAGATAAATGAAGAAATCGGTTTAGATAGGTTTTATCTGTTTGCTGATTTCTCTATCATGTTTGACTGATCGATCGATTTGCATCGATCAATATCATGTTATGCATACGAGTAATATGTCACTTTTCTCGCCTTTCTCACGGGAACATATGTCACTGACGAGATATTATAGTTCAGACTAGAGATAAAAAGAAAATTTTGACATCGTTGAACTTTAACTTGCTTTCATATTGCATCATAAATCGACAAAATGTACAGACAGAGGCCTTGTATGTGTTCAAGTGTTCGTCTTTTTTTTCTACTACTACTTCTTCTTTTTTCTTTTGTCTTAAGTAGATGGTACATTAGCAAGTTCAGGAGCAGAAATTGTCTCAACACAAGATGAAATTATAACTTATGTTAATCATACCGCTAAATTATCCTGTATTGTTCAAAATAAAAATCGTGAACATGTAAGTTTCAAATGAAAAATCTACTAGGAAAAATTCGTGAAAACTAATTCCGTTCTTTTTTTCTCCTTCTTTCAATCTAGGTTACATGGTCTCGTGTTACATTTCATAATGAAACACAAAAATTAACTTATCTTCTATTTGTTGATCTTTTAAAATATACGCCATTGAGTCGTTATCATCTAACACATACGATCGATCGAGATAATCGAGAATATTGGAATCTTGAAATTCGTAATGTTCATCAAACTGATCAAGGCTATTATAGTTGTGTATTAACAGCAATTAAGCCAATATCAAAAATATTTCATGTCAAGGTTTTGGGTATGTAACATGCTTGATCAGATCACGACAATAGGCGAAAAAATGATGATAAAACGAACTATTGTTCGTTCTCAGGGGATTTGCCTTCACACACATACTTAGTCAAGCAAGGTTTTCTCTTTTGTTTCGTTGACGACTCTTAATGATCATCTAGATTCCGGTTTAATGTCGATTAAGAACTCATTAGAACTAGTGATTCTTTTGTTTTATTTGACTTGAAAATCTATTTCGAAAATTCTAAAAATATGTTTCTTCTTTTCTTTTTTCTTGAAGAGAGTGCACGCAATCCGTTGTTTGCGCTTCGTTCAACATCAGATGCGAATATGAACAATATGCAACGACGATCAAAAGAAGTCTCGTATTCATCATTATCATTATTATCACCATCGATATTAACAATAATTTTAACGAGCCTTTTATCAATAACCATCTGATTTATTATTGTTTTTTCTCTTTTTTTTTTGAATTGAATGAGTTGTTTGCGTGTGTGTATTTCTCTGTGTGTGTGTGTGTGTGCGTGTGCTGGAAGAGTATTTTCATTCTTATCTTTTGTCAATCAACAGAAGAGATCTAACAGTGATGTAACATTGACTTTTGCTTTTTTCTAACTACTAATAATCATAATTTAGCGAACAAAAACAAAGAACTAAACATATGAACCTAATTGTTGTAAAATAAATAATGAAAATCATTTTTATTGTATTTATTTTAATCTTTTAAATAAACTGGTGAGATAAGAATTATACTCAATTATTAATATAGATGAATATATTCCCTTTTGTCTTATGCAAATTCTATATTTATTCATCAATATAAAATGGCAACATTGATGTGTCTACATTTAATATGGATAAAGGAGTAAAAGTCACGATTAATTTATGAATTATATTCAGATTTAGATATAAGACACTGACATTTAGAGAGATAGAAAAAGGAGAAAAGCGACAATTTCCTATGACAAAAGTTTTCAAAACCTTAACAATATCGATGTCATCCTTGACATGTCCTTTCATCTATTTATACATACATACATCAAAACTTATTTACTGCTACTGAAGTTTTAGATAATATTTAACAATGATTTTTCTTTTTTTGGATTAAATTAATACGAGTATATGTGATATCAATCATATTACTTTCAAATACGTCGACGAAAAAAAAACCGATTTTTATCTCCTGTCATCTATTCAAAAATAATTATGATGTTAAAAAGAAAGAACCGATGATAAATTGTAAAAATAACAATATTTAGTTAGATAATAATTATATTCTTCTTTGTAATCGATAACATTAGTTGCAAATCTCAAATGAAACAAATGCGAACTAGGTCGAGATTTATTTCAGTCATCGACATAACCATCGAATACACACATGGGTATTAAATTGACAATGAAAAAGCCTTGCTAATATGAACTCGATAGGTCATGGACGTATATATGGTAGACCATCAAACAATGCATTTAGATATTCAATATCTATGCTTGATTTACGAAAAAATTCTTCGTTATTAAATAAGTTAAATAACTTGCTTTTTTTTCGTTAAAAAAACACAAATTTCTTATTCAAACAATCACAGTCAATAAGAAAAACGGTTTCTCTCTTTTTTTCCTCCTTTTTCTCTCGCCTATCTTTATTTGGTTGTGTGTCTATTTCCTCTCCATGGAAATACTAAAAAGAATTTATTCGTGAGCATGCCAATTAAGTTGTCTTTTGGTATGTGTTTTCTCTTTATCATATTTCGATTATATAACAGCAAAATAATCACTCATCGAAAATTGACGAAGACAAACATTTGTTACACTCATGAAGTCGTATAGAAAACAAATTAATTTTCAAGGAGAAATTTTGTAGCAAAAACAAAAAAAATTATTTATAGTAACATAAAAGTGTTTTATCAATTGAGGTATATGAATTGTATTCTATACCATTGATGTACCGTAATCTTTTTGTAATTACTTATCATGTTTAATCCATCGTTTGTATTTCGAAAACAAGAAAGAAAACGACAGAACTTTAGTAATCTTTTATACACTTTCGAAAACAAATATAATCGACGTAGAATTTATCAAATATTTCAACAATGATAATTATCAATGACATAAGAAGAATATCAGCAACAACTCAAATAATGTCCTTGGTGCGAACTACATTTTCTCCATTCAGTAACGACATGATATTTCAATCATAACAGCATTCGATTCGGCTGTTTGTTGTCGAGCAGAAATGTATACACACATAAACTTTTCTCTTCTATCAATCTTGAATTTGTATTCAAAGTTCTTTTCAATTGTCAATATAAATATTTATCGAAACAAAAACAATGAAGAAGATTCTTTGCTTTTGATTTGTCGATCTTTATTATTTTATGAAGCTTTCTTCTTCTTTTTTTCTTTCTTCGTTGTAACACTCGAACAAAATCGATTTGCGTAACGTCAATTCGATCATTGAATAAACAATAGAAACTTGAATTTAATCGTTAAGATCTATTCGACGAAGAAAATAAAGGCAACCTACAGATTATACGTTCATTTTAATATTCAAATCGGCTTAGAAAACGAAATAACAACAATAGGAAAAGAAAAACGAATAGACGTTTGTTTTCTTTTATATCTATATCATGAGTTCGTTATGCTAATTAGAAAATAAAACCCCCAACTAGATCGATATCGAGATCGGAAATCGAGAGATAAACTATTTTCTTGAGTTATCTGAAAATAATCCTCATCCAACATCAGTAATCATTGGCAAGAACAGGAACGTTGATGCTCTATTGCAATATATCGTCGTCGCGTCTTGCGTTGTTTCTCATTTGACCATTTTGTTCACGAGATCTTCTTCTTTTTGCCAAAATTGCCTTCGCGTTTGAACGACTTCGAAAAATTCGAGTGAGCCATCCGATAGAAGACACTTTTCTCTATCGAATCCTGGGAAAAAATTCGAAAAAAAAATTTCAAATCTCGTTTAAATAATTAAATATTTGGCAATGATTCGGTAATTCTCATCTTGTTCGTCGTATTCTATTGTGTTTTTTGCCATGTTAACGAAAGAAACTTGTCGAAAATTTTCTATGATTCAATAGAAAAAAGTCTTGTCTATCGAATAGGAGAAAAATTTCTTCGTTATTTAATAAAATTTTATGGAAATAATCGTGATTTTTCGAAGAAGGCTTGAACAATATTCGATTTGTTCGAACGACAAAAGACGTCCTATGTGCGGTTCGACTCGTTCGGGAGAGAGGGAAGAAGAGGAAAAAAAGGCAACGTCGACGACGACGCATATACACCACCAACATTACCACCATCATTCTCATTCATTCTATCGACATCGTTCTGTCGTGCGCACACGCATACAACGTTTTCTCTTTTTTTTTTCTTGCTCGGTATTCACTTCATCTCTTCAATAATTCGAAACAATGACTGATTCAAATACTGGTTCATCAGCTGCTAATGCATCACAAGGTGCAGCCGCCAAAAAAGGCAAAGCATCGGGAGCTAAAAAAGCTAAAGCCGCAAGCACCCATCCAAAATTCTCCGTTATGATCAAACAAGCATTAACACAATTGAACGATCGTAATGGTACATCGAAGGCTGCGATCTTGAAATATATCTTAGCCAATTTCAAAGTTAATGTTGCAACTGTTAATCAACATCTCAAATCAGCTTTACGTGCTGGTACAAAAAATAAAACATTGAAACAAACCAAAGGTATTGGCGCAAGTGGAAGCTTTAAATTAGCTGCACCAGCTAAGAAAGCTGCCGGAGCCAAAGGTACAAAGAAGACAGGCGCCAAGAAAGCAGGCAAAGCAGCTGGCAAATCGAAAGGTACGAAGAAAGCTGCCGGTACAAAAGCCAAAAAAGCTTCGCCAAGCAAACCAAAAGCTGCAGGTGGAGCCGCCAAACGAAAACGTTCAGCTTCGCCAACCAAAAAAGCCGGAACAAAGAAAGCTGCAACAGCCAATAACAATGCAGCTGGTGCATCAGCCACCGCTGCAAGTGCTGCTCCCGCCGCCGCTTCAGCCGCTGCCCCAGCAACAGCACAAAAGAAGAAAGCAGCTGGACCAAAAAAAGCTAAAGCAGGTTTGTTGAATTGAATTGATTTTCAAGAAAAAGAACAGTATAATAATGTGTCTTTTTTTCTCTTCTATTTAGCTGGAGCCGCTAAACCAAAATCAAAAGCAGCCGCCAAACCAAAAGCTGCCGGAAAAGCCAAAGCTAAAAGTCCAAAAAAGAAAGCCGCTTCACCCAAGAAGAAAGCAGCTGGTGCCGCCAAACCCAAAGCTGCCAAATCACCGGCCAAAAAAGCAAGCAAACCAGCCGCAGCCAAAAAAGCTAAAAGTCCAAAGAAAGCTGCCGCTAAAAAATGAATTTATTTAAAACAAATAATTCAAGAACATTGTACATAAATCGTATAACATCTATTTTTTCGTGTGTGTATCCTGTAGAAACAGATGTTTGTTTTCTTTGCTTTTCTTTATATCTCATCATTCATTGCAGATACTATATTCCTTATTTGGTCTACTATCCTTCGTTTTTTTTCGATGTTGTTTTTTGTTTTCTCTTTTTTGGTTTCGTATGTAAAGCGTATTATAGACGCTGAGACTACTATTTGCTATGTCACTGAAATTATATTCGTGTGTTATCTCTTGTTTCTGCTTTTGTGTGTATATATACATATAGACGTACATTCTTTTTTCTTGTCTCGCCGCTGTCCGAGACGAATAAAAAAAAGGTATATATGAAAAAAAACCACTAAACAAGTACCATCGATGCACTATCTCATTTCACACAGAATAGTTCAGTAAAAAAATGCAACACATCGCATATATATATATATATAGGTGATTTAACATCTGAATGTTGACATGATGAATACGAAGAACGAAAGCTCATCTCTTCTGCTTCGTTTTTTCTTTTTGTTTTATAATGTTGTTCAATATATATTTATCTATATGTGCATTGTCTGTTGCATTTAAACAAGAATAAACGAACGAGTGAGAAGGTCAAAGATATTTCATTTAGCTATCAAATAAAATTTC
>Ga0209922_103493_pt1 | contig 12417 bp, 10 predicted proteins | sample ThiBiot_500_biof_FD_183946 | JGI IMG/M metagenome (GOLD analysis project Ga0209922, IMG submission 183946) | Wastewater bioreactor microbial communities from Cape Town, South Africa - Thiocy_expt_500_biof (SPAdes) | ecosystem: Engineered > Bioreactor > Thiocyanate-remediating > Anaerobic-Aerobic ...
CTTCTCCGAACCGGACGCCGACCACCGGGCACGCGAGGCGCGCAACAAGCGCGACCGCCGCAAGAGCCGCATCGCGGGGTGGATCGTTTTCGCGGTCATCCTCGCGATCCTCGGCGGGATCGTCGGCGGCGGCTTCTTCGTGTGGAACACCTACGAGGACAAGATCCGCGCCTTCATGGGGTGGGAGGAGCCGAAGGACTACGCCGAAGGCGAGGCGACCGGACAGGTCACCGTGACGATCGTCTCGGGCGACACCGGCTCGACGATCTCGAAGACACTCTTCGACGCGGGCGTCACGAAGACGCAGACCGCCTTCTACGACTATCTCAGGTCGTCGGGCCAGGACCCCACGTTCTTCCCCGGCGCCTACACGCTGCAGCAGAAGATGACGTCCGCGGCGGCCCTCGCGGCGCTCATGGACCCGGCGAACAAGCAGGAGCACACGGCGCAGCTGCGCGAAGGCCTCACCGTCGCGCAGAGTCTCACGATCCTCTCGGAGGGGCTCGGCATCCCCCTCGCAGATCTGCAGGCTGCGGCGGCCGACCCGGCCGCCTACGGCGTGACTCCGAACCCCGAGGTCGTCGCCGCGGGCGGTGAACCGCTCGAAGGGTGGCTCTTCCCCGCGACGTACACGTTCGATCCGGGCGTCACCGCGCAGGATGTCATCTCGACCCTCGTCAAGCGCACCGTCACCTCGCTCGACAAGGCGGGGGTCCCCGTCGAGGATCGTCAGCGGATCCTGACGATCGCCTCGATCATCCAGCGCGAGGCGCGCTTCGAGGCCGACTTCTACAAGGTGTCGCGCGTCATCCAGAACCGTCTCGTGCCGGGGAACAAGGACACGCTCGGCAAGCTGCAGATGGACTCGACGGCGCAGTACGGCTTCGGTGAGATGCACGACGGAACCGCGAGCAGCTCGAAGGAGGCGCTCGAGGACGACAACCCGTGGAACACCTACGTCCGCACGGGACTGCCGGCCGGACCCATCGCCAACCCGGGCGACACCGCGATCGACGCAGCGATGCACCCCGCCGACGGATCGTGGCTGTACTTCGTGACCGTCAATCTCGAGACCGGCGAGACGGTGTTCAGCGACACGTACGCCGAGCACCAGAAGGCGGTCGCGCAGTGGCAGGAGTGGTGCAAGGCCAACGACAGCGCCGACTGCTGATATGACGCGTTTCGAGGTGTGGGGCGACCCCATCGACCACAGTCTGTCGCCGCGGCTGCACACGGCCGCCTACGCCGCACTCGGCTGGGATCGCGACTACGGCCGTCGGCAGGTGGATGAGGAATCCTTCGCCGCGCAGCTCGGCTCCCTGGCACCCGACATCGGTGGTCTCTCGCTCACCTTTCCGCTGAAGGGCGTCGCGTTCGCCGCGGCGACGTGGCGGGATGCCGCGGCGGAGCTCACCGGTGCCGTGAACACCCTCGTCCCCACAGCCACCGGGGGTTTCGACGGGTACAACACCGACGTGGGCGGCATCGTCGCGGATCTTCGCACGCAGGGGATCGACGGCATCTCGCGCGCACGGATCGTCGGCGCCGGCGCGACGGCGACCTCCGCACTCGTCGCCCTGCACGAACTCGGGGCCGAGGACGTCGACCTCTTCGCGCGGCGCCCGGAGGCCGTGGCGCCGCTCGCCGCCGTGGGGGAGCAGCTCGGCGTGCGCGTGTCGGCGCGGCCGCTGGACGCTCAGGCCTCCGACGCGCCGGAGCCGGTGCAGGTCACGATCGCGACCGTCCCCGGCGGCGCCGCCGTCCCGCCCGAGGCCACCCGGCGCCTCGCCGAAACCGGGGGCCTCCTCTACGACGTCGTGTACGGCCACTGGCCGACGGCCCTCGCGGAGGCGTGGCAGGCCGAGGGCGGCCCCGCCGTGAACGGCCTCGGGATGCTCGTGCAGCAGGCGGTGCGGCAGATCCGGATCTTCCGCACCGGCGATCCGCACACCCCGCTGCCGCGCGAGGACGTCATCGTGGACGTCATGCGCTCGGCGCTCATGGGAGACTAGGCGAATGCTCCGCGTGCTCACGGCCGGCGAATCGCACGGCCCCGAACTCGTCGCCTTCCTCGAGGGTCTGCCCTCCGGCGTCCCCGTCTCCCGCGCCGCGATCCAAGCGGACCTCGCCCGCCGCAAGCTCGGCTACGGCCGCGGCTCGCGGATGAAGTTCGAGGAGGACGAGCTCACGATCTCCGCGGGCGTGCGCCACGGGTTCACGATCGGAAGCCCCATCGCCCTCCGCGTCGGCAACACCGAATGGCCGAAGTGGACCGAGGTCATGAGCGCCGAGCCGGTCGAGCTCACCGAGAAGTCGCGTGGACGCGGCGCTGCGCTGACACGCCCGCGCCCCGGCCACGCCGACCTCGTCGGCATGCAGAAGTACGGCTTCGACGAGGCCCGCCCGATCCTCGAGCGCGCGAGCGCCCGTGAGACGGCCGCCCGCGTCGCGCTCGGCGCCGTCGCCCGCTCGTTCCTCGGCGAACTCGGCATCCGGCTCGTGAGCCACACGCTCTCGATCGGCCCCGTGCAGGTGCCGGAGGGACGGCCGCTGCCGACCCCCGACGACGTCGACGCGCTGGATGCCGATCCGCTGCGCTGCTTCGACCCGGAGACCTCCGCCGCGATGGTCGCCGAGGTCGACGACGCCAAGAAGGACGGCGACACGCTCGGGGGCATCGTCGAGGTGCTCGCGTACGGACTCCCGCCGGGCCTCGGCTCGCACGTGCAGTGGGACCGGCGCATCGACGGCAAGCTCGCGCAGGCGCTCATGTCGATCCAGGCGATCAAGGGCGTCGAGGTCGGCGACGGCTTCGAGACCACCCGCCGCCGCGGCTCGGCCGCGCACGACGAGCTGTTCACGAGCTCCGACGGCATCGCGCGCTCCTCCGACCGCGCCGGCGGCACCGAGGGCGGCATGTCCACGGGCACGCTGCTGCGCGTCCGCGCCGGGATGAAGCCGATCGCGACCGTGCCGCACTCCCTGCGGACCATCGACGTCGCGACCGGGGAGGCGTCGACCGCCCACCACCAGCGCTCCGACGTGTGCGCCGTGCCCGCCGCGGGTGTCGTGGCCGAGGCGATGGTCGCGCTCGTCCTCGCCGAGGCCGTGCTGGAGAAGTTCGGCGGCGACGCGATCGCCGAGACACGGCGGAACCTCGAGAGCTACCTCGCCGCCATCCCGGAGGGCCTCCACACGGCATCCGACAGCGACCTCTCGCTCGGATGACCCGCGCCATCGTCCTCATCGGGCCAATGGGCGCCGGAAAGACGAGCGTCGGTCGACGGGTCGCCAAGACGCTCGGCACGTCGTTCTACGACAGCGATGCCGCCGTCGTGCGCGAGCATGGTCCGGTCGAGGACATCTTCGCGACGTACGGCGAGGATCACTTCCGCGATCTGGAACGTGACGCCGTCGCCATCGGGCTCGCGCAGGGCGGAGTCGTCGCGCTCGGCGGCGGCGCCGTGCTGCACGCCGACACCCGCGCGGCCCTGCGTGCGCACCGCGTCGTGCTGCTCACCGTCGCACCCGCGACGATCGAATCGCGGATCCGCGGCACCCGGCGTCCGCTGCTGCAGGCGGAGGACCCGATCGCGCGCTGGCAGGAGATCTACGCGGCACGCCGGCCGGTGTACGACGACCTCGCCGACGTCACCTTCGACACGTCCTCGGGGCCGCTGCAGGACGTCGTCGACGCGATCGTCGCCTGGGTCCGCGGCGACGCCGACACACAGGCAGGAGTTGGGCAATGACCGAGACCACCGTCATCACCGTCGCCGGGGAGGCGCCCTACGACATCGTCGTCGGGCGGGGCATTCTGCCGCTCGTCGGCGACGCTCTGCCGGAGACGGCTCGCAAGGTGCTCATCGTGCACCCACCGACCCTCGCGGCGGAGGCCGCGGCGCTGCGCGAAGGGCTCACCGCCGATGGGATGCGCCAGGTGCTGCTCGCCGAGATCCCCGACGCGGAGTCGGGCAAGCGGGTCGAAGTCGCGGCGTTCTGCTGGCAGGTCATGGGCCAGGCCGACTTCACCCGCACCGATGCCGTCGTCGGGTTCGGCGGAGGAGCGGTCACCGACCTCGCGGGGTTCGTCGCGGCGACATGGCTGCGCGGCGTCGCGGTCGTGCAGGTGCCCACGACGGTCCTCGGCATGGTGGATGCCGCGGTCGGAGGAAAGACCGGGATCAACACCAACGAGGGCAAGAACCTCGTGGGAGCGTTCTGGACGCCGACGGCGGTCATCTGCGACCTCGCGATGCTCGACTCCCTGAGCCGCAACGAACGGGTCGCCGGGTTCGCAGAGGTCGTGAAAGCGGGCTTCATCTGGTACCCGGAGATCCTCGATCTCATCCAGAGCGACCCCGAGGCTGCTGTCGACCCGACCACGGCGGCATTCCGGCGCTGCATCGAACTTGCGATCCGTATGAAGGCACAGGTGGTCGGCGAAGACCTGCGGGAGGCGGGGCTTCGCGAAGTGCTGAACTACGGCCACACTCTCGGGCACGCGATCGAGCACGCCGAGCGGTATCAGTGGCGCCACGGCGCAGCCGTCGCGGTGGGGATGATGTTCGCCGCCGAGCTGTCGCGTCTGGCCGGGCGCCTGTCGGATGCCGCAGCCCAGCGCCACCGCGACATCCTGGAGCTCCTCGGCCTGCCCACCACCTATCGCGCCGGAGCGTTCTCTCAGCTGCTCGCGACGATGCAGCGCGACAAGAAGTCCCGCGGGGGCATGCTGCGCTTCATCGTGCTCGATGAGATCGGCAAGCCGACCGTGCTGCAGGCGCCCGACGAGTCCCTGCTGTTCGCTGCGTATCAGGAGGTCGGCGAATGACGGCGCCGCGCCGGCTGCTGCTGGTCAACGGGCCGAACCTCAACCTGCTGGGCACGCGTGAGCCGGACGTCTACGGCACCGCCACGCTCGCCGACGTCGAGAGCATCACTCGCGATGCGGCTGCGCGGCACGGCCTCGAGGTCAGCGCTGTCCAGAGCAACCACGAGGGCGTCCTGATCGACGCCATCCACGACGCCCGCACGACCTGCGCGGGGATCGTCATCAATCCGGGCGGACTCACCCACACCTCCGTCGTGCTGCGCGACGCCCTGTCGGGCGTCGGTCTGCCGGTCGCCGAGGTGCACATCTCGGACGTCTACGCCCGCGAGCAGTTCCGGCACCACTCGTACGTCCGCGACGTCGCGAGTGTTCACGTGGTCGGTGAGGGCGTCGAGGGCTATGCCCACGCCGTCGACCTGCTGGTCGCGGTCATCTCCGGCCGCGCCGAGGGCTGAGCGCCGCACGCCGCCGGCCGAGACGCGACATCCCGTAGAATCGAACGTCGGCTTCACCGGCGAAAACCCAACGAAACGGAAACTCCACACTCATGGCATCCACCGCAGACATCAAGAACGGCGTCGTCCTCAACATCGACGGACAGCTCTGGAGCGTCGTGGAGTTCCAGCACGTCAAGCCCGGCAAGGGCGGCGCGTTCGTGCGCACCAAGCTGAAGAACGTCCTCACCGGCAAGGTCGTCGACCGAACCTTCAACGCGGGCGCGAAGGTGGAGATCGAGAACGTCGACCGCCGTGACTTCACGTACCTGTACAACGACGGCGACGGGTTCGTCTTCATGGACGTCGCCGACTACGACCAGATCACCGTCGGTGCGGCGACGGTCGGCGACGCGGCGAACTTCCTGCTCGAGAACCAGCAGGTGCAGATCGCGCTCAACAACGGCAACCCGCTCTACATCGAGCTGCCCGCGTCGGTCATCCTCGAGATCACCTACACCGAGCCGGGCCTGCAGGGCGACCGTTCGTCGGCCGGCACGAAGCCCGCGACCGTGGAGACGGGCTACGAGATCCAGGTGCCGCTGTTCCTCGAGACCGGCACCAAGGTCAAGGTCGACACCCGCACGGGTGACTACCTCGGCCGCGTCAACTGACGCACGGCACCCGATCGAATGAGTGCACGATCCAAGGCGCGCAAGCGCGCCCTCGACATCCTCTATCAGTCCGACGTCCGCGGTGACGACCTCGCGGTGACGCTCGCCGCCGAGGCGAAGCGCGCCGCCAGCGAACCCGCCCGCGAGGCGTCGTGGCTCTACGCCCGCGAGATCGTCGACGGTGTCATCGACAATCAGGACGCGATCGACGAGCAGATCGTCACGCACGCACGCGACTGGAAGCTCGAGCGCATGCCTGCCGTCGACCGGGCGATCCTGCGGATCGCGGTGTGGGAGCTCCAGTTCAACGACGAGGTACCCGCCGCGGTTGCGATCGACGAGGCCGTGGAACTCGCGAAGGAGTTCTCGACGGACGACTCGGGCGCGTTCGTGCACGGCGTGCTCGGACGGATCGGCCGCGCCGGCTGACCGTCCGCGACGTCGATCGCGGGGCTGCGAGGGTCAGCGGATCGCGTCGAAAACGCCGCCCACGACCTCGACGACGCCCCCGCCCGCATCGACGAGATCGCCCACCGCGAACGCCACCTGCACGAGGCTGCCCACGGCATCGGCGACCTGAAGGATCTCGGCGGTCCCGACCACGAGGTCGCCCAGAGCGGCAAGCCGGGTGCCGTCCAGTTCTGCGTAGGACAGTTTCAGATGCGCGATCCACTCGCGCTCGAGCCCGAAGACGACCGCATACGGCAGCAGGCGCTCGTCGAGCACGAAGTGATCGGCGGCATCCAGCTCTCCGCGGCGCAGGAGAGCACCCTCGGGTGATTGGAGGAAGCGGAGGCGATCTGCTTCGGCGAGCGTCATGTACTGTCGCAGGCCGTCGAGGTGGCGCTGCCGCTCCTGCCCGGAGGGCGTCGGAACGCGACGCTCCCCGGGAGGCGTGATCCACAGGGCCGCGATGGCCGCGATGAGCGCCGCCGTGCACAGGGCGCCCACGAGCCACGCCTGTGCGCTCAGTGTGAGCGCGGCCGCAGCGGCGGCCAGCAGGAGAACCGGCCACGTGAGCGTGCGGAGGATTCCGCGGAGCTCGATGATGATGATGCGGTTGGTTCCCCCGTCGATCAGCCGCCGTCCGACGAGGTCTTTCGCCTGCGCCTCGACGTACGCACGGATGCGTCGCCCGACGGCCCGTCGATCCTTGGAGAACCGGCGCACGCGATCGCGGGGATGCCCTGGACCGAAGAGGGCCTCGAGAAGCTCGGTCTCTGCCCCGCTCAATTCCGCACCCTCGATGAGCTCCACACCGATGGCCATCCGGCCGCGCTGGCTGGTCTCGGCGACGAGGCGGACCTTTCTGCGCACGGCCAGCTCGAGAAGACCCGCGGCGACGGCGCGACGCTCCCTGCCGACCAGGATCGCGTCGGGCACGACGTGGGCCACGCGCGCGGGAGGCTGGATGGGGGAGTACTCGACGACCAGCGCACGAGGGAGAGCTGTGGCGCGCACGCGCGCGACCAGAGCGCACACGAAGAGCAAGACAGCGGCGGCGAGAAGACCGATCGCGAAGGGCATCCGACCAGTCTACGAGCGGCACGGCCACGTCCCTCTGGACGCCCGACGTCGGTGGCACCGGGCAGGATGGAGGCCATGGACTCGTGGCGCTCGGTGCTCGCGCAGCCCGCCACGGGTGACGTCTCGGCGCTCGCGCTGGGCGTCGAGCTGCGCGTGCGCGAGTCGGTGGGCTCGGCGCACTGGGGGCCGCGGCGCGTCCGGACGGCGACGGCGGCCGATCTCGCCGACCGCGAGGCCGAGCTCCTCGTCGGGCTGCGACCGCTCCTGCGGACGGGGCGTGCGGGGGCGTTCACGCGCGGGGGCGTGTCGTGGGATGCGCTCCGCCGCGGGAACGGACACGTCGCCGATGCACAGCGGCAATGGTTCGTCGAGCTGTACGGCATCGCGCACGACGCGCGGCTGCTCGCAGCGCTCCGAGACGACTCGGACTGGGTGACGCTCGACAGTGTGACATCGCCGCTCCTGTGGCCGCAGCTACGCCGGGCCGACGACTGCGGCATCCCCATCGTCTCCGCTGCGAAGGGGCAGACGGTCGTGCTGCATCCGTCCGCCGACGTCGCGATCCGCGTGCGGGCGGGGCGGCGGGGCGCGCTGCGGCTTGTCTGCGACGTGCGTGCCGGCGGCGCGTCGCTCGATCCGCGGGCGGTCCACCCGGTCGGTCGCACGGGCTTCTACGCGGCGCGCGCCCGCGGTGCGGGCATCCGTCTCGATCTCGCCGAAGCACACCTCGGCGACGGCGTGCGGGCCCTGCTCGGCGCGCGGGAGGGCGCGACCGTGCCGGCGGACGACGTCGCCGAGTTCACGCGCGACGCCCTGCCGCGACTCCTGCGGGAAGGGACCGTCGTCGCAGACCCCGGCGTGGTCCTCCCGGAACCCGCCCCGACGACACTCGTCGTGACGGTGCTCTTTGCGGAGGGCGATGCGCTCGAGTACCGCCTGGAGTGGCTGCGCGAGGGCCTCGATCGCGAGCCGTGGGACGCGATGCGGACAGGCGACGACGGCGAGAAGGATCTCCGCGCCCGCGTCGCCGCCGCGTGGCGCCTCGCGCCCCAGCTGACGTTCGCGCCCGAGGCGGCACTGGAGGGAGTGGATGCCGCAGAGTTCGGCGCCCACGTCCTGCCCGCCCTGGAGGAGATCGACGGCGTCCGGGTCGAGACCCGTGGCCGGCGTCGCGACTACCGCGAGCTCCGCGGCGACCCTCGCATCGCGGTGAGAACCGTCGAGAGCGACGACCCGGACTGGTTCGATCTCGGCGTCATCGTCGAGATCGACGGTCGGCGGATCCCCTTCACGCCGCTGTTCACGGCCCTCGCGCTCCGCAGGAAGAAACTCCTGCTCGTCGACGGCAGCTACTTCTCCCTCGCCCACCCCGCGCTGGGCCGCCTGCGCGACCTCCTCGACGAGGCGGCGGAACTCACCGAGTGGGAGAGCGGCCCGAAGATCAGCCGCTATCAGCTCCCGCTCTGGGAGGACTTCGAAGACCTCGCCGACGAGTTGGAGCCCGCGGTCACGTGGCGCGCGGCTGCGGATGCGTTGCGCGCGAGCGGCCCGCCCGCGCCGACGCCGCCGCCCGCGGGGCTTCGTGCGGAGCTCCGGCCGTACCAGCAGGAGGGGCTCGACCGACTCGCGCTGTGGTGGCGGCATCGCCTGGGTGGCATCCTCGCCGACGACATGGGCCTCGGCAAGACGCTGCAGGTGCTCGCTCTGCTGCTGCACGCGCGCGAGCAGGGGGAGCGGCGGCCGTTCCTCGTCGTCGCGCCGACGTCGGTGCTTCTGACGTGGCGCGACGAGGCGGCACGCTTCGCTCCGGGGCTGCGCGTGCATCTCCACGACGCGACGACCGCGAAGACCGGGCGGCCACCGGCGCAGTCGGATGCCGATGTCGTGGTCACGTCCTACGGACTGCTGCAGCACGACGAACAGGCGTTCGCCGGGGCGGAGTGGGCCGTCGTCGTGCTCGATGAGGCGCAATTCGTGAAGAACCCCGCGACGCGCCGCCATCGCGCCGTGCAGACTCTCCGTGCCGACATGATGCTCGCCGTCACGGGCACGCCGCTCGAGAACACGCTGACGGAGCTGTGGGCGATCCTGTCACTGACCTCCCCGGGACTGTTCGCGTCGCCGCGTCGCTTCCGGGAGGACTACGTCAAGCCGATCGAGCGCGGCAAGGTGCCCGAGAACGAGGAGGGCGCGCCGTATCGCGAGCGCCGCATCGCGCGCCTGCGCTCGCGCATCCGCCCGTTCGTGCTGCGACGCACGAAGGATCTCGTCGCACCCGAACTGCCGGCGCGGCAGGAGCAGGAGCAGGAGATCCATGTCGAGCTGAGCCCCGCCCACCGCGCGGCCTACGACCGGGTGCTGCAGCGCGAGCGACGGAAGATCCTGGGCCTCCTCGAGGATCTCGACCGGAACAGGTTCATCGTGTTCCGCTCGCTCACGCTGCTGCGGATGCTCGCGCTGGCACCCGTGCTCGTGGATGCCGGCGATGCGGGCATCCGCTCGGCGAAGCTCGAGGCGCTGCGCGAGCGGCTGCGCGAACTCGCGGCGGAGGGCCATCGGGCGCTCGTCTTCAGCCAGTTCACGTCGTACCTCGACCTCGTGCGGGCAGACCTCACCGCGCACGGCATCGATCATGAGTACCTCGACGGCTCGACACGCCGGCGCGGAGAGGTCATCGACGCGTTCCGCGCGGGGGATGCCCCCGTGTTCCTCATCAGTCTCAAGGCGGGCGGTTTCGGACTGACGCTGACGGAGGCCGACTACGTGTTCCTGCTCGATCCGTGGTGGAATCCGGCCGCCGAGGCGCAGGCCATCGACCGCACCCACCGGATCGGGCAGACGCGACCGGTCACGGTCTACCGGCTGATCGCGGCCGACACGATCGAGGCGAAGGTCATCGCGCTGCAGCAGCGCAAGGCGCGGCTCTTCTCGTCGGTCATGGGCGATGACGACCTGCTCGCGCGGTCGCTGACGGCCGACGACATCCGGGGCCTCCTCGAGGCGTGAACGGCGCATGAGCGACGCGTCAGGGCGCCCGTTTTCCCGGCCCGTCGCGAGGGGCCGTGTGCACGGTCCGCGTAGACTCGACGCCTGAACGGGAAGGGGAGCGCATGCGCATCACAGGCCTCGGCCATGCCGGGATGTTCATCGAGACGACCGGGGGATCCATCCTCTGCGACCCTGTCATCGGGCCGAGTTTCTTCGGTTCGTGGTTCCCGTTCCCCGATAACCGAGGACTCGACTGGGAGCGGTTCGGTAAGGCCGATTTCCTCTACATCTCGCACCGTCACCGCGATCACTTCGACCCGGCGATGCTCGAGAAGTACGTTCCGAAGAGCATCCGCGTGCTGCTGCCCGCCTACCCGACGGACGACCTCGAAGTCGATCTGCGGGGCCTCGGCTACGACAACATCGTCTACACGCAGCCGGGCGAGGTTCTCGAGTACGAGAACGGCCTGAAGATCATGGTGACGCCGCTACGGGCGCCGAGCGACGGGCCGATCGGCGACTCGTCGCTGTCGGTCGACGACGGCACGGCGTCGATTCTGAATCAGAACGACTCGCATCCGCTGGATCTCGAGAAGCTGCTGTCGTTCTCGAAGCCGGATGCCTACTTCACGCAGGTCTCCGGTGCGATCTGGTGGCCGATGGTCTACGACCTGCCGCACGATGCGAAGGTGAACTTCGCCCAGCTCAAGCGCGATGCGCAGAACAAGCGCGCGATGTACTACATCGAGAAGGTGGATGCCGCGCACGTGTTCCCGATGGCGGGGCCGCCGATGTTCCTGCGTGAGGAGCTGTTCCGCTACAACGGGCTGGGGGAGCAGAACGACTCGATCTTCACCGATCAGCGTCAGTTCCTCACGCACATGCGTGAGGAGCGCCCCGAGCAGAAGGGGTACGAGTTCCTGCCGGGGACGCAGGTCGACCTCGATCACGACCAGCTGACCGTGACGCAGACGCTGTACACGCAGGCGGAGATCGACCACATCTTCGACGAGAAGCGGGACTATCTGGCATCCCAGCGCGATTCGCGTCAGGACGAGGTCGCCGCGGAGGTCGCGCGCCGCGCCCCGATCCTGCCGCCGGAGGAGATGCTCGCCGCGATCAAGGCGTGGTGGGAGCCGCTGCTGCGCCGCGCGCGGACGATCCGACTCGGCGTAGGCGGCAACGTCCGTTTCCGCATCGGCGAACTCGACATGGTGGTGGACTTCCCGAAGGCGAAGGTCCGCGAGTACGCGGGGGAGGAGTGCATCTACTGGTACACGATCCCCGCCGACCTCGTGTCGACGAACATCGCCGATGGCGAGATCGACTGGTCGAACTCGATCTTCCTGTCGATGCAGTTCGAGGTGGGTCGCTCGGGCAAGTTCAACGAGTTCCTGACGACGTTCCTGAAGTGCCTGTCGCGCGATCGCATCGAGTACGTCGAGAACTGGTACGCGGAGCAGTCGGACCAGACCGAGGATGCCGAGATCGACGACTGGACTGTGCAGCGCCGCTGCCCGCACCTGCGCGCCGATCTCACCAAGACCGGCAAGATCGTGGACGGCGTGCTGACCTGCGCGCTGCACGACTGGAAGTGGGACCTCGAGTCGGGGCAGTGCCTCACGACGCCGGGGCATCCGATCCGCGCTTCGCGCGTCATCGAGACGGCGTCGTCTGGCGCCTGACCGACATCGGTGCTCTGGGCGGCGATCGGTGATCGCTTCGTGCCCGTGAGCCTCGCCGTCCGCTTCTGATCGCGCACACTGCCGCTCATCCGTTGATGTTTGCGCTGTTCGGCGCTATCGGTTGATCGGTCGCCGCCGCCGCACGCAAGGCATCCCCTTACGGGCATGCGATCTGGGCTGACGCCTGTGACCGAGTGTTCAGTGCGCGCTGTATAGTTCAGTCCATGCTGACTATTGCTTCGCGTCTCGACGTGATGAACCGCCTGGGTCGTGCACTG
>Ga0209922_103498_pt1 | contig 12412 bp, 10 predicted proteins | sample ThiBiot_500_biof_FD_183946 | JGI IMG/M metagenome (GOLD analysis project Ga0209922, IMG submission 183946) | Wastewater bioreactor microbial communities from Cape Town, South Africa - Thiocy_expt_500_biof (SPAdes) | ecosystem: Engineered > Bioreactor > Thiocyanate-remediating > Anaerobic-Aerobic ...
GACGTCGCCGGGAGCTTTCCTCGCATCTACCTCGATGCCGATATCGTCGTCCCTCCCGGGGGTCTGACCGCGCTGTGCGAGTCGCTCGACGCGCCCGGCATCCTCGCTGCGGTTCCGGCTCGACGTATCGAGGTCGTAGGCCGCTCCTGGCCCGTGCGCGCCTACACGGCGATCAGTTCACGGCTCCCGGTCTTTCGGCGAGGGCTGTTCGGACGCGGCCTGATCGCGCTCTCCGAGGAGGGGCGAGATCGGTTCGCGGATTTCCCGACACTGGTTGCGGATGACCTCTTCCTCGACTCACTCTTCGACGATGCGGAGAAGCGCGAAGTCGCGGCGATCGAGGTCGTCGTCGAGGCTCCGATGCGCACCTCCGATCTTCTCGCCCGGCTGGTTCGCGTGCGCCGCGGCAACGCGCAGCTGCGGGCGGCGGCGGCGTCCGGGGAGGTCGCGATCACCGTCCGACCGTCGGATCGCTGGGCCTGGCTGCGCGACGTCGTGGTGCCGAATCCCTGGCTCGCGCCCGCTGCCGTGCCCTATGTCGTGATCACCGCGATCGCAGGGCGGCGCGGGCGACGTGGGCAGGCGGTCGGCTGGGGACACGACACGAGCACGCGAGCACGACCTGAGGAGAACGTCACGTGACCACGCACATCTGCTTCCACGGCATCGGCGTCTGCGCCGATGAGCGGGAAAGCGGCGAAGCCCGGTACTGGATGGCGGAGGACACCTTCCTGCGCACGCTCGACGCCCTCGCGGACCGATCCGACGTCGAACTGAGCTTCGACGACGGCAATCGGTCCGACCTCGACATCGCTCTCCCGGCGCTCACGGAGCGCGGGTTGCGGGCGACGTTCTTCGTGCTCGCGGGACGCCTCGACGACCCCGCGAGCCTGAACGCGCACGACCTGCGCTCGCTGGTCGCGGCGGGGATGTCCATCGGAAACCACGGGTGGACCCACACCCCGTGGCGCGCGCTCGACGACGCGGCGGCACGGCGCGAACTGTTCGACGCGCGCAATGCCATCCAGGAGGCGTCGGGCACGACCCCCACCGAGGCGGCGCTCCCTCTCGGCCGGTATGACCGGAACACCGTGCGCCGGGTCCGCGCCGCCGGGTACCGGGTGCTGTACACGAGCGACCGCTACCGGAGTCGCCCGGGAGCATGGATGCGTGCGCGCTACAGCGTCACCGAGCATGACACCGCCGAGTCGGTCAGCGCTCTCGTCACGCGCCGGAGCGGGGCGTCCGAGGCGCGGAACGCCGCCGCAAGCCTCGTCAAACGGTTGCGCTGATCCTCTCGCGGCGCCGACGACGCCGTGCCCGCCATCCGATGACGAGCAACGCGACCAACGCGCCGACGAGGGCGCCCAGACTGTTGGCGAGCACATCTCGCAGGCTCGGCTGCCGCGAGGGGATGACGATCTGCGCAAGTTCCACGCATGCCGACAAGGCGATCGCGAGCGGCACCGCCCACCAGCGCGGGTACAACAACACCGTCAGGAGGAACCCGAGCGGCGTGAAGAGCAGGATGTTGGCGACGAACTCGACCCAGCCGGAGCCGAACCCGTCCAGACCGAAAAGACGGGCCAGGACGTCGGCGATCGCCTGAACGATGTCGCCGTACGAGACAGGCGCCAGAAGGATGACCGCAGCGGCCACCCCGTACACCCCCAGTCCGATAGCGGCACTCCGTCGTCCCATCACGCCCCTCCCCAGGTGGCCGCATCGCAGACGGTGCCCCCGCCGACGCTGCTCCTGCAGGAGCATATCCGAACGGTCTGCATGTGAGTGTTCTCTCATTCGTTCCGAGGAGGCCCTACACTGCGGTCATACTTCCCTAGAACCTGATCGTCAGACCCGGTCCTCTCCCCGAAAACCCGCCGGGTCGCTTCCCACTTACGGAACGAGATGTCTGCCGAAGCCCCCACCCCTCGCGAACGCGTCCGCGTGCGCTCCCACCTGACGCGGAATCTCCGCGTCGCCGTCGCCGCACTCATCGCGGCCGGACTGTCCATCACAGGACTGGCCATCATCACCCCTGCCGTCGCCGCCCCCACGACGACCGGCATCTTCTCCGACCAACTCAAGCCCACCGTCGCCGTCGATCCCGATCGGGTTCCGGTCGAACTGGGCATCCGCTTCAGCCCGGAGCGTTCGGGATCGGTCACCGCATTGCAGTACTACCAGGGCAGCGCCACGACGGATGTGACGTCCGCGACGCTGTGGTCCGCGGACGGTACCGTACTCGCACGCGCGTCGTTCCCCGCGGATCGCACCGTCGGGTGGCGGACGGTCGCCCTCCACAACCCCGTCAAACTCAGCGCAGGCAAGCGGTACGTCGCCTCATACCAGGCACCGGGGGGCGCCTATCCGGTGCGAGAGCAGGATCTGGTGCGCAGCAAGACCCAGAACGGCTTCCGCCTCGACTCGAGCGCCGGTGTGTACCGCTACGGCGCGACGAGCAGCGTCCCGCAGAGCACGTACCGCGGCTCGAACTATATGGTCGACATCGTCTTCGCGGCATCCGGCGATGCGAAGCCGCTTCCGTCGTCCAGCCCGACCCCGTCGACCTCGCCCACGCCGAAGCCGACCGCGACCCCCACGCCGAAGCCGACCGCGACGCCCACGCCGACGCCGACACCGACGTCCACCCCGACACCGACGGCGACCCCCACGCCGACGCCGTCGGCGACGTCCGCTCCGGCGACCCCGGGCTCGTGCGTGGGCGCGGCCAACACCCCCGGCGGACCGGACCCGTGGGGCGGATGCTGGCCAGGACCGCAGAACACCGGCTACCCGCAGGGCCTGCCCGGCGACTCCCGCAAGCCCGTCACCCTCACCACGTACACGGGCCCGACCACCATCCGCTCCTGCGGCGTCGTCATCGACTCGAAGATCGTGAACGAATCGATCATCATCGAAGCCGGCAACGGCACGACATCGAAGAGCACTCCATGCGTCACGATCCGCAACTCCCTCGTGAAGGGCGTCATCTTCGCGGAGAAGTCGAGCTACGGCCCCGTGCTCATCGAGGACACCGAAGTGGCCCCGCCGGACCTTCCGTGGTGGGAGAACATCGGTCGCAGCAACTTCTTCGCCTACCGCGTGAACTCGCACGGCGGTGAAGGCGTGATCAAGTGCGACACCAACTGCGAGGCCAAGGACAACTGGGTCCACGGGATGGAACTCGGCGGCGCGTACCACTACAACGCCTTCGGCGGGAACGGCACCGATGGCTTCCGCATCGAGCACAACTACGCCACCTGCGGTGATTGGTCGGCCTACTCCAGTCGCGTCGAGGATGCCGGCTGCTCGGCGGTGATCGGGTTCTACGGCGACTACGGGCCGATCCAGAACATCACCATCACGAAGAACTACCTGGCATCCACGTTCGATATGAGCGACGCCGGCAAGCACACCCAAGCCGGCTACTGCCTCAACCCCGGCTACTACCCCGGCAAGCCGTACCCGAACACGCGGAACCTCACGGTCACCGACAATGTGTTCGCCCGCGGCGGATCCGGCAAGTGCGGCGTCTACGGCCCGACCAACTCGTTGAACAAGGCCGGCGCGCCGAACGGCAACGTCTGGTCGAACAACCGATTCAGCGACGGCGCGGCGATCGGACGCCCCGAGGAGTGACGCCCGCTCCCCCACCCGGAACGGCCGGTCCGCGCAATGCGGGCCGGCCGTTCCGATTCGACGCGGCGCCGTTCGATCCGGCAGCTCGATCCGGTGCCGGGCGGTGCTGCGTGCTCAGCGCGGAACGAACACCGATCCGAGGCCGAGCACCTCGGGCCGCGCCGAGGGAACGAGCAGCGCCTTCACCGCGGCCCGCGATTCGCGGCGCCCGAGGGCTGCGCGGCGCAACTCGACGAACACGCTCGCCCACAGGTACATCCAGCCGCGCACGGGCCCGGTGAGGCGGCGGTAGATGCGGACGCGGTTCACGATCTTCAGCGTGTGGGTGAAGTCGCTCTCGCCCGAACCGCCACCGACGTGCACGGCCCCGGCATCGGGCGTGTAGCGCGTCGCCCATCCGCCCGCACGCGCGCGCAGGCTCAGATCCGTCTCTTCCGAGTAGAGGAAGAACGACTCGTCCATGCCCCCGAGCGCCGTGTAGCAGCCCGCATCGACGAGGAGGACAGCGCCGACCGCCCAATCGACGTCGTGCGCGCTCTCGTACTCGCGCGGGTCCTCGATGCGCTCGGTGAAGGCTGCGAGCCCCGTGAAGCTCAGGCCGCCCACCCGGCCGAGCGTCGGACGCCGGCGCAGCGACGGCGACAGCGATCCGTCGCTCTCCCGAACGCGCGGGGCAACGATCCCCACTCCGGGTTGCGCCAACACGCGCATCATCGTCTCGACCGAGTCCGGGTCGAGCGTGGCGTCGGGGTTGAGGATGAGGAATGCCCGCGCCTCGGGCGCGGCGGCGATGGCGCGGTTCATGCCCGCCGCGTACCCGATGTTCGTGGAGCGGATGACGACGCAGTCGGTGCGCTCGTCGAGGATCTCGAGAGTGCGGTCGGTGGAGCCGTTGTCCACCACGACGATCGCTCCCGAGAGCGCCCCGAGCGCGGGACCGACACTGTCCAGCAGCCCCGCGACGTGATCCTCGCTGTTGTATGTCACGACGACGGCAGCGACATCGATTTCCACTGGTCCAGCCTAGTGATCCCCCGTAGAATTCTGTGGTGTCCTCGACATCCGATCACAACGCCGAGAACGCCCGCCGCGCACCCGTTTCGATCGTGTGCGTCTACAACGACGAGGCCGTTCTGGACTCGTGCCTGCGCCAATCGGTGAGGGCCCAGAGCACGGATGCCCCCGAAACGGAGCTGATCGCGGTCGACAACCGTGAGGGTCGGTTCTCGACCGCAGGTGCGGCGCTGAACCACGGCGCTCGGATCGCACGGAATCCCGTGGTCGTCTTCGTGCACCAGGATGTCGTGCTCCATTCGCTGCCGCGGCTCGAAGAGGTCGCCGCGGAGCTGCTGGATGCCACCGACATCGGCATCCTGGGCGCCTGCGGCATCGACGCCGACCGCAGCATCGTCGGCCGGATCCGCGACCGGATCGTGCCGATCGGTGAGCTCGCACCGACTCCGCGCGACGTGGACTCCCTCGACGAGGTCCTGTTGATGACGACGCGCGACCAGATCCTCCGCGAGCCGTTCGCCGAAGAGCCGCTCCTGGCGTGGCATGCCTACGGCGTCGAGTACGCGGCCCGGATGCGGCGCGCCGGGCTGCGAGCCGTCGCACGCGACATCCCGCTCACGCACAACAGCCTGAGCACGAACCTCGCCAAGCTCGACCTCGCGCATCGACACGTGGGAGACGCGTACCCCGAACTGCTTCCGCTGCACACGACCTGCGGCACGATCCGCCGCTCGGGGGCCACGGCCGACCGGCTCTCGGCGGGGCTCCGGCGCTACAACAGTGCGCGGCTGTGGTGGAACGAGTCGCTCGTCGCCCGGACGACGCGCCGGGCGAGCCCCGACAGCGCACAGGTGCTCGCGGACATTCGGATGCTGATCGACGACGCCCTCGAAACGGGTGGCAAGGCATCCCTGCACGTCATCGACCTCGACCCGGAGGCTGTCGCGACCTTCTCGCAGCACCTCGACCGGTTCGGCCGGCCGTTCCGTGTCACGGCGGCAGGTGCCGACGAGGCGCGCCGGATGATCGCCGAGCGTCAACCCGACGAGCTGATCTTCGTCGCGAGCCTCACCCCCGACGTCCTGGCCGCGTGGGGCCCGCTCGAGGACGAGCCCCATCTTCTCGGCAATTCTCACTCCACCGGCCAGTGGGCGCTGTTCGGGGTCACCGCCGCCGAACTCGCGTCCCTCTGGCCGTCGTGGCGCAACCAACCCGTCCCGGGCCTTGCCTGACGCCCGGCGCCGCGCCGCCGGCCTCGCCGCATCGGCGTGGGGCGTCGTGGTGTTCCTCACCGACTGTCTGCCTCCTCGCGTGCGCTACGGGTACGTGCATCGACTGACCGCTGCCGTGCTCCGCCGTCCGCTCCCGACCCTGCGCGCGGCCGACGACGCACCCGAACGACCATCGCCCGCGTCGGCCTCCCCTGCCGCGAGCGAGACCGACTCGGGAACGGATCGCGGTGCGCCGACGGTGTGCCTGCTCGCGGCGGACGGGCTCGACGTGGGCGGCATCGGAACCGTGATCGAGATGCTCGCACGCGGACTCGACCGGTACGAGGTCCGGCCCATCGTGCTCTGCCGCGGTGACGGCGAGCGCGCCGCCCGGCTTCGCTCCGCGGGGATCGACGTCGTCTCGGTCGGCGACGAGGCGGAGGCGTCCGCGGCGATCGCCCGCCTCAGCCCCGATGTGGCGCAGTCGCACAGCGCCTCGCCGTTCATCGAACGCGCACTCCTCGCGAGCGGGGTACCGCTCATTCCGGTGATGCACAACACCGAGATCCACTACACACCGGCGCGCTGGCGCGAGTTCACCGCCCTCGCCGCGGGATCGGTGGCGGCCATTGCGGTGAGCGCCACCGTGCGCGACTTCCATCTGCAGCGCGCAGACATCCGCGTTCCGGTGACGGTGGTGCCGAACGGGGCCCCCACCGCGGCACGACCCACCGCACAGGAGCGGGCAGCCGCCCGCACCGCGCTCTCCCTCGCGATCGAGCACGACCTGGGGGACGCGATCGTGTTCGTGAGTCTCGCCCGCTACGACGCGCAGAAGAACTATGCGGGGCTCGTCGCGGCGATCGCCCCGGCGCTGGCGGACACGACGCCCCCCGTCCATCTGATCTGCGCGGGGGACGCGTCCGACCGCGTCGAGGTGCGCCGCACCGACGCGCTACGCCGCTCAGGTCCCGCCGCTGACCGCATCCATCTGCTCGGCAACTCGGATGCCCGCACGCTCCTGTCTGCGGCGGATGCCTTCGTCCTCGATTCCTTCTTCGAGGGGTGGCCCGTGGCGGCGACCGAGGCGATGGCGTTCGGGCACCCCGTGCTGCTCAGCGACGTAGGCGGGGCACGAGAACTCGTGGAACGGGATGCGGGGCGCTCGGTGCTGATCGCGAATGCGACCGGCGCGGCCGACGCCGTCAGCGACGGTCGCGTGCGGACCGCCCGCCGGCGCTCGCGTCGCCAGTCCAACGCCGCCGAGCTTCGCGAGGGTGTGCGTCGGATCGCCGCAACGGTCCTCCGCGAACGCTCCGGGGGCGCCGCCGCGACGGGTGCTGCCGATGACGAGCGTTCGGGAGTCAAGGCGATGCTCGCGGGGCACGCGGCTGTCATCCGCGCGGCCGCCGCGCATAACGCTCACCGGGAAAGAGGCTGAGCCCATGGCACGCGTCGAGACCTCGCCGATCACCGCAGATGACACCGGGCCCGCGGCCCGGTTCCTCCACACCGAGCTCAACTCCGCGGTCAGCGTCGCCCGCTGGCAGGCGCTGCTGCAGCCTTCGTGGCCGGACGCGGGGCCGAATCGGGGGTTCCAGCTCACCGTCGACGGCGAGGTCGTCGGGGTCTACGCCGCCGTCTACGCGCGCCGCGAGACCAGCACGGGCCCCCTCACCACATGCAACCTCGCGGCGTTCTGCGTGCGGGAGGAGTACCGCATGCACAGCCTCAAACTCGTGCGCGCCCTGCTCGCGCAGCCCGGTTACGTGTTCACCGATTTCTCGCCGAGCGGCAACGTCATCGCGATGAACGAGCGCCTCGGCATGCGCACGCTCGACAGCACGACGCGACTCATCGTGAACGGCCCCCGCCCCGCCCCGCGCGGTGTGCGTCTCACGGAGGACCCGGCCGCTCTGGGCAGCGTGCTCCGCGACCGCGACGCCGAGGTCTACCGGGATCACGCGGATGCCTCGGCTGCGCGTCACCTGCTCGTGCAGCGCGGCAGCGACTACGCGTACCTGGTGTTCCGCGCGACGTCCCGTAAACGCCTGCGACTGTTCGCGGCACCCCTGTACGTTGGCGGCGACCGCGGGCTGCTGAGAGAGGCATGGGGCGGCGTCCGGTCACGCATTCTGTTGCGACACCGTCTGCCGTTCACCCTCGCCGAGCGCCGGATCCTCGGCTTCACCGACGGACTGGGTCGCGCACTCGCGCACCCGCGCCCGAAGATGGTGCGCGGGGACGTGGCCGACGCCGATGTGGACTACATGTACAGCGAGCTCGCACTGCTCGCCTGGTGACGCGCCGCGGGCAGCGCGCGGCGCGTCACCGCCTGTCAGACCGCGAGCTTCGCGTCGACGAAGTCGGTGAGCGTGCCGACGCTCTCGAACAGCTCGGCTCCGAACTCGTCGTCGTCGATCACGATGTCGAAACGGTCCTCGAGCGCGCCGACGAGCGCGACGACGCCGAAGGAGTCGAGTTCGGGGAGTGCGCCGAACAGCGCGGTCTCCCGAGTGAGCTCGTCGGGCTGTTGCGTGAGATCGAGCGCGTCGATGAGCACCTCGCGCACGGCGTTCAGAGTGTCGGTGGCCATGGGGTCTCCTGGTTCGGATCGGGGGTCAGACGAGCACCTCGGCGGGTGCCGGGTGTCCGAGGAAGGCGGTGGGGCTGGCGGTGAGTCCGTACGCGCCCTGCTGGAACACGACGATCAGGTCGTCGATGTCGGCGTCCGGCAGCGGCACGTCGTCGGCCAGCAGGTCGAGTGGCGTGCAGAGGCATCCGACGACCGTCACGACATCGTCGTCCTTCGCATCGGTCGCGCGATTGCCGACGACGACCGGGTAGTTGCGGCGGATCGCCTGGCCGAAGTTGCCCGACGCGGCCAGTTGGTGGTGCATGCCGCCGTCGACGACGACGAACGTCTTGCCGCGCGAGACCTTGCGATCGACGACCCGCGTGACGTAGACCCCGCACTCCCCCACGAGGAAGCGCCCCAGCTCGATGACGGGACTCGCCTCGGGGAATCGCGCGGCGATCGGCCCATCGACGAGTTCCGCCAGCCCTTCGGCGACAGCGCGCAGATCCAGCGGCTGGTCGCGGGCGGTGTAAGGGATGCCGAAACCGCCGCCGAGGTTCAGGTATCGCAGCGGTCCGGGCAGGTGCTCGGCGAGGTCCGTCACGAGGTCGACGGTGCGCCGCTGCGCCTCCGCGATGATGTCCGCCTGCAGATTCTGCGAACCCGCGAACACATGGAATCCGAGGATGTCCACCGCGTCGCCGGCGCGCGCGAGGACGTCCGGTACCTGTTCGGCATCGATCCCGAACTGCTGCGGCCCGCCGCCCATGCGCATACCCGAGCCCTTGACGGCGAAATCGGGATTGACGCGCACCGCGGCGAGCGCGCGCACCCCGAGCTGCCCCGCCGCCGCGGTGACGCGCGCGAGCTCCGTCGCCGACTCGACCTCGACGATGATGCCGGCAGCGACGGCCTGCCGGATCTCCGCGGGGGTCTTCCCGGGTCCGGCGAAGCTGACCCGATCGGCACGGATGCCGGTGTCCAGCGCGTGCTGCATCTCCCCCGCCGAGGCGACGTCGATGCGGTCGACGCGACGCGCGAGGTGCTGCACGAGCGCGGGCATGGGATTCGCCTTCATGGCGTAGCTGAGCTCGACACGCGCGGGCAGAAGGCCGCGCAGTTCGTCGACTCGGGCGTCGAGCAGCGACCGGTCGTACGCGAAGAACGGTGTCTGTCCGACGCGCGCCGCCACGCGGCTCAGCGGTTGGCCGCCGAGGCGGAGCTCGCCGTCGATCGTGCCGAAGCGGGTCGCGTGTTCGTGCGGAGTCATGCGGATACCTCGCGGACGATGAGAGGGCGGTCGAACTTGCCGTTCGGGGATCGGGGCAGCTCCGAGCAGATCACCACGCGGGAAGGGAGCATGTAGGCGGGCAGACGCGGCCGCAGCGCGGCGACGAGCGCCTGCTCCTCGAGGGCGTCGCCGGCTGCCGTGACGACCATCACGATGCGCTGGCCGAGGGCGGGGTCTTCCACCCCGACCGCCACGACGTCCCCGACCAGACCGGTCGCATACGCGGCCTCTTCCAGTTCCGTCGGGCTCACTCGGTAGCCGGACGTTTTGATCATGTCGTCGGCGCGACCGACGAACCGCAGGAAGCCTTCCTCATCAGCCACGACAGTGTCACCGGACCATACCGCCGTCTCAGGAGCCCGCCACGGCTGGTCGGGGCGCACGATCGGGCGGAATCGCTCGGCCGTGCGTGCCGCATCGTTCCAATAGCCGAGTGCCACGAGGGCTCCCCGATGCACGAGCTCTCCCTCCTCGCCGGGCTCGCAGACGGTGCCGTCCGGGCGGAGGACGAGGATCTCGGCGTTCGGGATCGCCTTGCCGATGGAGTCCGGACGACGGTCGACCTCGGCCGGGTCGAGGTAGGTCGAGCGGAACGCCTCGGTGAGACCGTACATGAGGTAGGGCGCCGCACCCGAGAAGGTCTCCCGCAGGCGGTCGAGCGTGCTGCGCGGCATCCGTCCACCGGTGTTGGCCCAGTATCGCAGGCGCGCCGCGACAGGTTCCGGCCACGGCACCGACATCAGCTGCAACCACAGTGGCGGCACGCACGTGAGCCCTGTCACCCCGTGCTTCTCGCACAGGCGCACGACGTCGCGCGGCAGCAGATAGTTCATGAGCACGCAGTGCGCGCCGACGGCGAATGCGGTCGTGACCTGGCTGAAGCCGGCGTCGAAACTCAGCGGCAGCACGCTCAGGATGACGTCGTCGCTCGTGTTGTGCAGATAGGTGCTGACGCTCTCGGCCCCCACGATGAGATTGCGGTGGCTCAGCACGACGCCCTTCGGCTTGCCCGTGCTCCCGGAGGTGTAGAGGATGGCCGCGGGGTCGAGGTCGATGGACGCCGGGGGTGGCAGCTCGACGGAAAAGGCAGTCTCTGCGCTCTCCGAGGACCCCTGCGGATGCCACGCCTGAACGGCGACGCGCCCGGCGTCGGGGGAAGCGGCGGCGCCGACGACGATCGCATCGGTGACGGCGGTCTCCTCCAGCACGCCCGCCAGCTGGGCGAGACGGTCGGCTGAGGTGATGAGCACACGTGCGCCGCTGTCAGCGAGGATGTGCCCGACCTGCGCGGGCTTGAGCACGTGGTTGATCGGCACGAACACGGCGTCGGCAGCGGACGTGCCGAAGATCGCCGCGACGGTCTCCAGGCGCTTCTCGAGGTAGATCGCGACTCGATCACCGCGGGTGACGCCGAGAGCGCGCAACTGCAACGCCGTATCGCGAGTCTGCGCCCACAGCTCTCCGTAGCTCAGCGTCCGATCGCCGGACGTGAGCGCCGGGTCGTTCGGATGCGTGAATGCTCGCTCGGCGAGCAGGTCGTGGAGATGGATGCGCATCAGGTGTCCTCGGATCGGGCAGTGGCGAAGCGGAAAGCGGGGTCGCGCGCGGCGATGCTCGACGGACGGACGCCCTCGCCGGAGACGCTGTCCTCCGGCTCGGCGCGCGAGACCCGCCCCAGATCGCGCACGAGCAGGTCGTCCGACGCGGCGATCGTGCGGAGCGCGCCGCAGAGCCCGGCGAGGAAGAAGATGAGCCCCGCCGACATCGGGAACGACAGACCGTCGAAGAACAGCAGCAGCACGGCGGCGGTGAGCAGCGAGGCGGCGAGGGCGCGGCTCATCGCGCGGGTCTCCTCGTACGGCGAGTGACGGCTCGCCCAGAGTGCGCTGAAGATCCCCGAGAGCACCATCGCCGCCATGCAGGCGACGCCGAGTGCACCGAGCTCCACCGTGAGCAGCACCCACCCGTTGTCGAAGATGTAGTAGCGCGGCAGGAACGTGCCGAACCCCTGGCCGATCGTCGGCGAGGATGCCAGGAAGTCGGGCACTCGGGCCAGGGCTGCCTGCCGTGACAACGTGCTCGGATCGTTGGAGGCACCCGCGAACAGGTTCACGAGCGTGCCGAACATCCCTGGGATGAGCGCGAAGACGACGCCGGCGATCATGACACCCCCGACAGCGACGAACCAGCGATAGGCGCGGGGAATCGCGGGCAGAGATGCGATGAGCGCCACACCGAGACCGATGAGCGCAGACCGCGACACCGTCAGAAGCGACGCGAGCAGCAGGATGCCGACGCCCAGCCACCACCAGAGGGCGCTGGCGGTGGCGGCGGCACTTCGGAACCCCCGGTTGACGGCGGCGGTGATCGCGAGCGGGAGTGCCGCGACGACGACCGTGCCGTACTCCAGAGGGTGGGTCGCGGTGGCGGACGGCCGGGTGAAGGCACCGCGGGTCGCGACGTCGCCGGCGTCGGCGCCGAGACCGGGGATGAGGTTGATCCACCCGAGGAGCGACTGCCCGGTGAGGAACTGGGCAAGCCCCAACGCCGCGAAGAGCACACCTGCGAGGGCCAGTCGTCGAGCGAGACGGGCAGCGTCGGCGTGGGTGCGGATGCCGTCTATCGCGACGAGCAGAACCCCACCCCACGACGCCAACCGCACGAGCGCCGTCGCGG
>Ga0209922_103501_pt1 | contig 12406 bp, 13 predicted proteins | sample ThiBiot_500_biof_FD_183946 | JGI IMG/M metagenome (GOLD analysis project Ga0209922, IMG submission 183946) | Wastewater bioreactor microbial communities from Cape Town, South Africa - Thiocy_expt_500_biof (SPAdes) | ecosystem: Engineered > Bioreactor > Thiocyanate-remediating > Anaerobic-Aerobic ...
CGCGATCGGGTTGAACCAGGCTACCGGTATCATGAGGGAGGTGATCGCAACCGCACGCAGTATCGGTGCAACCCCTTCATAAGAGTGCGGCAGGAGGGCGTTTGTCAGGTCACCTGCAACAACAATTATGCCCGCGAAAGCGGGAAGGGCAACGAAGGCGGAGGTGCGAATGATGGTGGTGAAAACATGCGCCTCCGCCTGAATGTTACCGCGCACCTTGCTCATGAGCGGAAACCATAATGCAAAGAGCGGGCTGATAATCGGATTCTGCACGGATTCACTGATGCGATCGGCAGCGCGGAACAAGCCGACTGTGGCACTGTCGAACCGGATACCAAAGACCAGGACGGTGGCACGTTGCATCGAGAGATTTATCGCAGCTATCAGCCATAGCGGAATAAGCCGTCGAAACAGGTCGCGTCTGGCTTCCGCATCGGTCTTCAAGCCCGGAATCCACCGCGTGTGCAAGAACTCGAACACCAATACGAAAAATGTCGAGGTGACCCGTTGGACCGGAAGGGCCCAAATCGCCAGTGGAGAAAATGCCACGGCAATGCCGGCTACGCCGCCGACGATGGTGGACGACATGTTGCGCTTGGCGAATGTTTTGAAACCGAGGTCCCGCATAATGATGGCGTCCATCACCGAAAGCCAGGGCGTAACAAGGAGGAGCAACCCGAAAATCGGCATGTAGTAACCGATTAGAGGCACATTCTCCAATCCTGCGACGATCGGCCCGGCGGCCAGAAGAATGGCAGCGACAGGGGCTGCGATAGAGGTAAGAGCAAGGAAAGCCGCATTGAGACTTTTCCTATCGAATGCTCCCCTTTGAAGGATTGCATCCATTCCGGCATATCGACCGTCCACTGCAACGAAGTCGGCGACCACTGCCGACAGCGCAACCGCACCGAAAATTGCGGGATTGAGCATATGAGCCAGAATGAGGAAAATAATGAAGCCGGCGGCCTGCGAGAATATCGCATTGATCGTGTTCCAGACAAACGCGTTTCTAAGTGCAGATGCGATCGAGTTATCGGGCATTGCGAGCTTCCGATCGATTTTCTTGGAAACATGGTCCGCGCTTGTGCCATGTTGCGAGAGAAGGCCAAATGTACAGAGCTATTGTCCTCATCACGGTCGAAGGCGCCACCAGTTAAGCAATGTCTTGATACGCCGTTTCACGTCCTTGGCGAAGGTGACGTGGGCAACTTCTCGGACGTACCTGTTGTATGGGGTTTTTCTGAGGTAATCGTAGTAGGCCCAGATGAGAGGATGCCAGCCGTCAAGCGACCAGGGCTTATTGTATTCGGTGAAGTGGATTATTTTAGGCCGCTTGCCTGTCTTCATCTCTCTCGCGGTGGCGAAGCAGGGCTTCCCCTCCTGCGGCATCAGCATCCGCCGCTGCACATTCCAGAGGACGTCGAGTTGCGCCCAACGCTGCCAAAAGACGACGTTCAGCGCGCATTGATCCGCATATTCTAGATCCTCGGAGCGCTTCTGCAAAAGGTCGAGGGCGTGCTGAAAGTCGCCGTCACGACGGATGTTATGAAGTTCCAGCACGAGGACGCCTGAATTGAAATATCCCAAGCGCTGATGAGGCAAGCCGAATCGATCGGCAAATATACGGTCGTCCATGCCCACGTCGCAGACCGCACCTATCGAACGGCCGCCGAGATCAACGGTATATAATTTGCGGATATCGCTTTTCACAACCAAATCCGCGTCAAGATAAATGACACGTCCAATGTCTACAGGTGCCAACTCGCCTATCATCAGCCGAAAATAGGTGGCGCGACTGATATGGCGCTTCCCTGGCATAGCGAGTACGGCGGGTTCGCTAATCTGGAGCCAGTTGAAGGCATGACCCACTCCACAAGACTCGAAAGAGGCGCGATCCTCTGCCGGTATGCCGTCATGCAAAACGAGAAAATTGAATCGAGCTCCCGGGGCGTTGGCAATCATGGAGGCAACGGCAACACCCGCATGCGGTAGGTAGGCCAAATCCAAGCCGAAAGCGATGTTGACGACATCTTGGTCCAGCGGTGCATACGTTCGTTCAGTTTTGGCTTCTGTTCTTGGCGCTGTGCCAAGACGATTTTCGCCAATCTCTCTAACCGCGCGCAAAGACCTGACGCATTCGGTCGCATTGCCGAGCCCGGAGGTAGTATCTGATGCTGGGGCTTTCATTATCCTCTCCCTATCGGCCAAAATCCTGCCGAGATAAGCGACATATGAAAAAGCGTAATGCCTTGAGTGCCCAGCCAGATCGCCTTATGCGCTCCTCGGGCTGGTCAAGGCCGTTGCCGGAAAATTGTTGCTAAGTATGCATGCGATCACTCGGTCTGGGACAATCGACCCAACCTGAAGATTGCCCAGCTATCAGCACGCAAATGGAAGCAACGGCATTTCTATGCCTGAAACACGATGTGACTGCTGTGCAAATGTTGTCGCTATGTTCAGCTAATTGTTATCTGGCGCTGTAATCGAACGTGATCAGCCATCGCGAAACATATCGCTTGTGCTATCACCTGACGATGTTGATATATTGCGCTCAGTCAGCTGGGGTAAATATGATCCAGCTACAGTCGGCGTATCCGCATCAAAATAACGAGAGATTGCCATAGTTAAGTCATCCTTTTCTATGGGCTATCGAAAATAATGATCTCAATACCATTCGTCCCTAAGATCGATAGTTGCTCAAAATACGAAGATTGGATCGCATGTTTGTATCGCTCTATATCACACACCTAGTCTGCCTACACCGACCACGATGGTATAGGAACATCCGAGACAGTGCTTGATATATTCCCTCAGTCAACCGCGGCAACCGATACTTTGGTATAATGCCATTGCGATTGATGCTATCTTCGCTAAAGAGAGGTCTGAACCGAACTTTTTGGTGAGTACGCCAATCTGGCGTGTTTCATGTGACGATATTATGCAATATCCCCGCTGCACTAGTCGGATGCTTCGCACTCCAAATCCAGCGCGTAACCGCGCGCACAAACAGTCCGGATAAGATCTGGCCCAGCTCTCCTGAGCGCTCGACGAATGTGCCCGACATGAATATCCACAGTTCGCGGCTCGACATTCATGCCCGCCGGGCCATTCGGCAACGCCGATTCACCGGTCATCGCCTGAAAGTCAAATATGGCTGGGTGCGGAGAGCGGCGTCATTCGCCGGCTGCGCCTTCCTGATAAAGGAGCGCATGATTTCCCGTGCCACTATGCACGCATGGGGCTACTGGAGACGCGGCGCCGTTGCCGAGCGTGAAGCCGACCGTGACTATCGAGACGATCGATCTTCCGATCTCAGCGCCTCAATCAGAGGCGCGACAACGGCCCTTGCAGCGATCGCGGCTGCTTCTTCATCGCGGCTATCGATCGCGTCCACGATCGCCGCGTGGGCCTCCAGGCCTGGCTCGGGCAGGTCATCGTGCTCCAGCGCGGAGAGCGTGTTGAGACGCACCATACTTGCAAAGTAGCGGTAGAGTTCGGCAAGGGCGGCGTTGCCGGAGATGCGCGCAATCGCACCATGAAATGCAAGATCAGCGTCAACGAAGGCCTCGCGGGTCTTATGATTGTGCTGTTCGCTGCGCTCTTTGAGAAGATCGCGAAGCAGCGCAACATCAGCTTTGCTGCAGTGGGTTGCGGCAAGCCTTGCGGCTTCCGTCTCTGACCCGACGCATGACCTCCGCGGGATCGACGTTCGAGCGCACATAGGTGCCGTCCCCCTGGCGAACTTCGAGAACATTGGCATGCGACAGGACGCGAATAGCTTCGCGCACCGTGTTGCGGCCGACCTGAAGCATGTCGGCCAGCTCCTGTTCCTTCGGAATCCGTTCGCCGACCTTCCAGGCTCCTCCTTCGATCTGGGCGCGGATCAGATCCATCGTTGATTCTACAAGGGAGCGCCGAGGCGCCTGGGGAAGCGTGACAGATGTGGACATGGCGCGTTTCATAACAGGAAAAACCCGATCATCCTATGTAAGAATGTTTGTTTTACCCAGGCGCTTGACCGCGCCTTACCTTAAACATAGGATGATCCTATGTTTAGAATATGAAATAGGCAACCAGGGCGCTTGATCGCACCTGGTCCGGTGATGAGGCAGCTCTTTGGGCTGGACAGAAATGGCGGAGAATGGCAGCGATCGGCACGGTATGGCTAGAATGGCTAACGGAACAAGCACCCTGCCGCCTGAAAAAGGGTCTCTCCCTGGTCCTGCGCATCGACCTGTTCAGCCCGCAATGGGGTTACATCTTCCGGTCGGCACTGGCCGCCGCACTCGCTCTTGGAATCGGGTTCGTCTGCCAGGTGGAGACACCCTATTCAGCAGCCACGACGGTGCTGCTCGTCGCCAACGCCAATCAGGGCGCGGTTCTCGCCAAGGGGACGTGGCGTGTCATCGGCACACTGATCGGTGGCCTCGTTGCCATCCTTCTGATGGGCTTTTCCGCCCAAACGCCGGCGTTGTTCGTTCTCGGTTTCGCTCTCTGGCTTGGGCTTTGCACGGGCGGCGCGATGATCTTTCGCCATTTCCGTGCCTCCGGGGCGGCCGTGGCAGGCTATACGATCGGGCTAGCGACCTACGGCTCGCTCGAACATCCCGACACCTCGCTTGAACACGCGCTCGGCCGGGTCGCGACCGTCGTGCTTGGTGTAGTATGCCTGGGCGTCGTCACGGCATTACTTTCCGCTCGGGCAACACCACCGAAACTCGATACCAGCTTCGCACGTCTCATCGCGGCCGTGGGTCGGTTTATTGCCGCAAGACTGCCAGGCGAAGCAAAACCGGACACACTGTCAGCTGTCGGCCTCGTGCCAGACCTGTTTGCCCTGGACGATCTGCTGGAACTGGCATCGGCCGAATCCGCAGAGGTAGCGTTGCGGGCGGGCACGGCGCGTGATGGCATGGCTGCGCTGTTCGCCAGCCTGGTTGGCGCGAGCGGCTGGCAGTCCGCCGAACAGCCGCATCCCCTCATCGCAACGGCAGCGATCCGAATCCGCCAAACTCTAGATGCAATATCCGAGGCATTGGCGTCGCCGGCTGGAGCCGAGGTCGCCCTGCGGTTGATCGAGGCCGTTCGCCATGACCTGAAAGCCTCTGCAGCAGAAGCGGAGAGGCTGGAAAGCGCAGACGGTCTTGACGTTCTGATCCAGATCGATCGCCTGGTCGAAATGATCGAAGACTACGAGTACGCGCTCGTGAGTTTGACGCGTCTGCGCAGTAAACGCTTGCACCGCATCCGTCGCATTTTTCGGTTTCACCGGGATTGGCGCGCCGGATTGGACAATGGCCTGCGCTCGGTCCTGGCGATCATCATTGGTGGTGTCTTCTGGATCGCCACGGGGTGGTCTGGCGGCACTCTGATGCTGCTCGTTCTCGCACCTTATTGCGTGCTCCTGGCCATGACGAGCAATCCGGCTGGCGCCGCTGTCGAGTTCGTAAAGGGCACGGTCGTCGCGGTCCCCACGAGTTTCGTGTGCGCCTTCCTCATCCTACCGCTGATCGACGGGTTTCCGCTTCTGATCGCCGCGCTAGCGCCATTCTGGATCGCGGGTCTCTACGCCACGACGAAACCGAAATATGCGGCCGCAGCGCTCGCCTATCTGGTCGCGTTCAACACGCTGGTCGGTGCGAACAACCCGATGACGTTCAATATGGCCTCCTGGTGCAATCAGGTTTGTGGCTGGCTGGCCGGCGTCATCGTGACGCTGCTGTGCTTCCGCCTCCTTCTGCCGCGCGACCCTATGAAGGAAGCTCGGCGCATCGTCGGGGCAATCCGAAACGACGTATTTGCTGTCGCCAGAAGCACCCGGCCAGTGGATCGGCTCGCCTGGGAGCACCTCCAGCACCATCGTCTGTCGCGCATAGCCCTCACGCTCAAGAGCGATCCTGTCGGCTTGCGGCCAATCATGGAGGACGGTTTCGCGGGCCTCCAGGTGGGCCGCGCGCTGCTGCGAATCCGCAACGCGCTCAACCAACCCGACTTCCCTGCATGGGCCCAGACGTTCACGCGGGCCGCTTTACGGGACTTGCAAGATCGGGGCACGACGCCGGCCGGCGCGGCCAACCATCTTCGGGCGACTGCCGCGCAACTCTTATGTGAACACGATGGTGATACGTCCGCAAGGCGCTTGGTCCACCGCGTTGCTTCGGCGCTTATGGATATCGGCTCGCTGCTCGACGCTCACGCCGCTTTCTTCGCTTTCGCCGGAGGCCGCCGATGCTGAGCGAGGTCAACCTTGCGGGCATCTATGTCCCGCCGCTTCTTTTCTACGCCTGCGCGATGCTGCCGCTCTTCTTGCTGCTGCAAACCATCCTGGCTCGTATCGGGCTATTGCGCCGGGTCTGGCATCCCGCCTTGATCGAATTCGCGGCGGCGCTTTCGATCCTCGCTCTTTTCATTCTCTATGCCTGAGTTGTCATATGCGTATTTTGAAGCCCTTGGCGCGCAGCGCCCTGTCACTTGTCATCCTCGGTGCAACCGTCCTGCTCGTCGTCACGCTGTGGCGCCAATATGTATTGGCGCCATGGACCCGCGACGGCCGGGTGAGCGCGGATATCGTGCAGATCGTACCGGAAGTCTCCGGCACGATCAGCGCCGTATCCGTTATCGACAACCAGTACGTCCATCACGGCGACATTCTCTACGTGATTGACCCTGCGCGGTTCCGCCTTGCCGTGGCATCCGCAGAGGCCGATGTCGAAGCGAAGCGTCAGGACATGCTCGTCCGCCAGGCGATGGCGGAGCGGCGAAGACAACTTCGGCAAGTCGTCTCCCAGGAGGACGTGCAGCAAACGGGCGGGGCTGCCGCCCAAGCCGCCGCCGCCTATCAGGGTGCGCTAGCGTCGCTCGATCTCGCCAAGCTCAATCTCGCGCGAGCCACGATCCGGTCGCCCGTCGATGGATATATCACCAATCTGCGGATGCGGCCTGGCGACTACGCGACAGCCGGCGTCACCAGGATAGCAATCCTCGACGCTACCAGTTTCTGGATCACCGGCTATTTCGAGGAGACGAAGCTCCGGCAAATTCATGCCGGCAGCCCGGCGCGGGTCATGTTGATGGGCTTTGACCAGCCCATCTCCGGCCGCGTCGAAAGCATTGGCCGCGGGATCGAGGACAGCAATGACACGCCGGGTCATCTCGGCCTGCCGAGTGTCGAGGCGACGTTTACATGGGTGCGTCTTGCTCAGCGCATCCCTGTTCGTATCCACATCGATCGCGTGCCACCAGGAATCGAACTTGCGGCGGGCATGACCGCCAGCGTTGCGGTTGGATCGGCGATCACCGACGATGCGCCCAAAGGCCATTTGCTTTCTTGGTTGCGGGCGATTCAGTGACAGCCGGACAAAGTAAGCGCGAATGGTCGGCGGCCTTGGCAATTCTGTTGCCGGATACCGCAGCACCGGACGGAAGCGTCCCACCGGTCGATTCGCCGGTGCGACTTGAGGCATTGTGGAGCGAGTTTCACGATGCTTCGAATTGAAGAATTGATTGCAAGTATAAATCCTGCAAGTAGCGCAATCATATTGGAGGCAATAGAGCAATGCGATCTATCACAATTCGCAATGTCCCAGATGAGGTGCATCGTGCCATCCGCGTCCGCGCTGCCCTGCACAGGCATAGCACCGAAGCCGAGATCCGCAGCATTCTGGAACAGGCGCCCAAGCCGGAAGGTCGTCTGAAACTCCTCACTTTGTTGACAACTATTACCCGTGAGGCTGGCGGACTGACCGACACAGAAACAGAGCGCCTCAACCAGCTCCGCGCTAAGACTCCGACCGAACCCATGAGTTTTCCATGACGGGAACGAATCCCAGATAGAGTGGCAAGACCTGAGTGGCTTTCTTGCTTTAATTGCCAATTCTCAAATTTTTTGCAGCATAACTATCTGATTTCTTTGCAGAACGAGTCTTGCAGCTAAGCCGCGCCTATTTAATTGAAGCCTTGAAGCTATCGATGACATCCTTGATCGCGTCATAGGGTTGGCCCGCGTGATAGGCAATCGTCAGCAACAGGCAGGATGGTCCATGGGCAGCAACGATTTCTCCGTGCAGCAGGAGCGTATCGCTCTTGCTGTCGAACTCAACCCGCCGTCCTCGATAATCGCCGAGTGCCGCATCGGACGATGTACCGGCAACAAGTTCGATGTTCTCCTTCTTGAACTGTCCAAAAAATCCGTCTGCCGTTTCCTTCAGCAATTCATCCAGCGGTTGGTTGGCAGCCCGCGACGAAGGATGCGCGCAGACGAGCGACACGAAACTCGCGGCCGCATCCGTCTGCCTGTTCGCCACCTGCATGAAGCCGGACAGCTTATCGTTGAATTGCACAGGCTCCACCTGCCATCCGCTAGGCCAAGTGACCTGCACCGGCATCGGTTCGAGCTTCCATTTAGCGATCGCCTCGGCCTGGATCTCCTGCCTTTCCTGCTGCTCGGCGACATCGCCAAGATGTGCCAGAACGAGCAGCGCCAGCGCGATCACGCCGCCGCGCATCGCCGCGCGCACAAACGAAGCCTCGCTCGATGATTTGTTCGTCCAGTAACCGGCAATCAGCGTACCGATCAGCATCGCGAAAACAGGTGGCCCCAGCGCATAACCCCAATTTCCGGCGTTAAATGCGTCTTGCGTCTGTCGCGACGATACCAGGATTGCGAGCAGATAGAGGAACGCGATCGCTGCCGTCCCAACGAACGCCCTCCGATAGGAATGCTGAACTGCCTGATGCTGCATATTGAACCTCATGCACGTAGCGGTGGCTTCTCGTCGTCGCACGATGCTTTGCGACGAACATGGGAACCGCAGACTGATCATAAGCCACTTCGTCGACCGTGAGCACGCCGATCGGCGGCCTTAGCTGCAGCAAACGACCATCCTCTTCAATTGCCATATCAGCGGCAATCTGTCCCTGCACACCGGAAATGCGAATCCCGTAGCGATCGAGCAGGAAGAGATAGAGAAGCGAAGGTAGTCTGCCTCATTTATCGGGAAACTCTGGCAGCAACCTAGCAAGAAGCGCCATCACTTCGTACATGACGGCCTTCCCCCGACGCTCCGCAGCCGATGGATCGCTGGGTCGCCCCTCAGGCCGCGGTTGTAGACACTGACGCGATGTCCCTCGTCAACAGCACGCTCGACGCAGGGATATGAGATTTGGCCGGTACCGCCAATGAAGAGCACATTCAAAGCCATGTGCAGGACCTCGGCGTCTGATTGGTAGGATCAATAACTGCCATTCATAACGCGAAAAAGCCTTATCGTCTCCCTCGATTGCACTTGCAATCACCATCACCGTCAGAAAACCGGGACGGCTTCAGATCGGCCGCGTGCGTGGGCCAGTCGGCAGGCGAAAACGAGGCTACCAGCGCAGGCTGACTTTGCCGACCAGGCTTCCGACCACCCCGCTCAGCAAGATGCCGAGCGTGTACCATATCGCGATGAACGGAATGCCGTTTTCGACGCAGGCCCAGGAATATACCCAGCCGCCGACGCCCCCGGCGCAGGCACCCGCAACGAAACCGGCCAGCGCTGGACGCGTTGGGGCTGCGCGCCTGAGAAACCACATGTTGGCACAGAAAGAGGGAATGCCGAAAGCCACGATCAGGAACGGGCAAAACGACGCAGAAAATCCGATAATCAAACCTGGATAGGATGAAGCTGGCGACAGCCCGAGCTGGACGATTGCCAGCAGCACGACGACGCCGAAGGCCAGAGCCAAAACCTGGACCATGCGGCCAATCGAACCTTCCGGTCGCGCAACCCGCTCAAGAGCGACGACCGTCGCGCTCATCAGTATGACGGTATATAAAAACTTCACCCAAAACGCCGCAACCGTCACATGGTGCAGATGCGGGCGAAAGGTGAGCGATATCAGCAGCGCGACAGCCGCGCCGACAACGCCGACAACGATGGCAAGTGCGAGCCGCATCCGCAGCGCATGAGGGCGAACCGGGGTGAGGTCACTCACCAGAGCCTCGATGAATTCATCATTTTTCGTCATTGGCAAAACCCAGCTTACGTCCAATCGCGCGCATCCCCCGGTGGATGCTGACGCGAACCATTGCTTCAGACTGCCCCGTTTCGATCGCGGCTTCAGCAGTGGTCTTTCCGGCGATCTTTACCTGCCTCAGAAGCTCCCTCTGTTTGGCGGGCAGTTGATCGAGAAGACGGTCGACGTCGAGGTGGGCAAACAGCGCTTCCTCTCGAAATTCGGCGGCGATCTCGTCTCCCAATGCAATTTCGACGTCTCTTTTGCCGCCATTTGCCCTGAAGTGATCGATCAACTTGTATTTCGCGATCTGGAAGAACCAGGCGGTAAACGGTCGTTCCCGATCGTAGGTAATGCGCCGGCCATGCACTGCCAAAAGCACCTCCTGAACCAGATCCTCAGCGTCGCGGTCGGCATCGGACCCAAGCCTCCTGCGATAAAACGCCAAAAGCAGGTCGCGTAAAATAACGAGCAAACGCCTGTACGCAGCTTCATCGCCATCAAGCGACAGAAGCATCAAACCTTTCAGGAGCTGTTCCGATACCGATTTAGTCATTCACGGGCAGTCATTCGTTGAGCGGCGCTCTTTGTTACATCCTCAGGCGAATATTTTGTCTCCCTTCTTGCGATCACAACGGCGTGATCTCTGTAACGCATTCGCGAAGGTGCCGAATGAGGAAGCGGAATTGAGGGACAACATGCTGTCGTCGACACGACGTCATTTGCGGATTGCCCCGTTTCCAAAGCGATCACCCTACCCGCTCCAGAAAACCGGATGGGGATCATGTCGAGAAGATCGAAGATATGGAGAGCAGAATGTCGCTCACGAAGTTGAAGATCATGGGTATGGCGCTGGCGCTCGGCGCTGTGACCGCACTATCCGCACATGCCGCCGACAAGGCGCGCGTTCGCGGTGTCGTGGAAAGCCTCAGCGGCGATACGCTGAAGTCCGGATGGGCCGTCAACGGCATCGTCAACGCCGCGGTGACAGATATCAAGCCCGGGGACTTCGTCGGCATCGCCTCCGTTCCGACCGACAGCGGCATCAATGGCGCGCTTGAAGTGCTGATATTCCCGGCCGCCATGAAGGGCACCGGCGAGGGCGATTATGGTTGGGATCTGAAGCCGAAGAGCTCGATGACCAATGCGACGGTTGCCAGCGCCGTTACCTCGGTCAACGGACCTACCCTGTCGCTCACCTACAAGGGCGGCGAGAAGAAGATCTCCATCCCGCCGGGCACGCCGGTCGTCACCTTCGGCAAGGCAACGAAGGACGACATCAAACCCGGCGCCGGCGTTATCATCAATGGCACGACCGCCGGAGACAACACGGTTGAATCCGACCGTGTTCTGGTCGGCATAAACGGCGTCATACCGCCAATGTGACGCGTCCATGCCGACAGCACGGGTTGCCCGGTTGCCGATGGCATCCGGGCAACCTCAATGGACAGCGACCTCGTCGCAGTATGTAATTTCAGATGCCGCTTCCCGGCGACAGTCAGGAGAACCATCCATGGCAAGCATCGAGCAGATCGGCTGCGCGCCGCCATCTCCCCCCGCCAAGATCTTCATCCGCCGGCATTCGGCCCTCACGCGGATGACCCACTGGATCAACGTGCTGTGTCTGACATTGCTGCTGATGAGCGGCATGCAGATCTTCAATGCCGATCCGCAATTGCATTGGGGCAATTACGGCGCCGTTGAAGATCCATCCTGGTTCGAGATCGCCAGCAATCAGGATGGCGACAATGTCACCGGGACGTTGCGCATCGGCCGGCTGTCGATCACAACCACCGGCATACTCGGTGCTTCCACGGCCGACGGCGAAATGACGCCGCGCGCATTCCCGGCCTGGGCGACGATGCCCGGCTACCAGGATCTTGCGGCTGGCCGACGCTGGCATTTCTTCTTTGCCTGGCTGTTCGTCATCAACGGGTTCGTCTACGTCGCCTACGGCCTGATCGGCGGTCATTTGCGCCGCGATCTCACGCCGACGAGCGAGGAGGTCGCTCCCGGCAATATCTGGCACGAGATCAAGGACCACGCCCGTCTGCGCTTCCCGAAAGGCGAAAAGGCGCGGCGCTACAACGCCCTGCAGAAGCTGACCTATCTCATCGTCATCTTCATCCTGCTGCCGTTGATGATTGCTTCGGGGCTGACCATGTCGCCCGCGATAGATGCCGGCTACCCCTTCCTGCTCGATATTTTCGGCGGACGCCAATCGGCGCGCTCCATTCATTTCATCACCGCCTGGAGCCTGGTGGCCTTCGTCGTCGTTCATGTCGCGATGGTCGTTCTCTCCGGTCTTTGGAACAACATGCGTTCGATGGTGACCGGGCGCTATGCGATCATCAACGAGGAGGCTGATCGATGAGCTCCATTTTCACCCGCCGCAGTTTTCTCATCGGCT
>Ga0209922_103502_pt1 | contig 12400 bp, 12 predicted proteins | sample ThiBiot_500_biof_FD_183946 | JGI IMG/M metagenome (GOLD analysis project Ga0209922, IMG submission 183946) | Wastewater bioreactor microbial communities from Cape Town, South Africa - Thiocy_expt_500_biof (SPAdes) | ecosystem: Engineered > Bioreactor > Thiocyanate-remediating > Anaerobic-Aerobic ...
CGAGGACGGCGAGATCGAGGTGCGCGGCATCAACGTCTTCAAGGAGTATTGGCGCAACCCCGAGGCGACGGCTGCCGCCTTCGACGGCGACTGGTTCCTGACGGGCGACCTCGGCTCCTTCGACGCCGAGGGCTTCCTCACGATCACCGGCCGCAAGAAGGAGATCATCGTCACCGCCGGCGGCAAGAACGTCGCTCCGGCGGCCCTCGAGGACCCGATCCGCGCCAACCCGATCGTCGGTCAGGTCGTCGTCGTCGGCGACCAGAAGCCGTTCATCTCGGCGCTGGTGACCCTCGACCCCGAGATGCTCCCCGCATGGCTTGCGAACAACGGCCTCCCCGGAGACATGTCGCTGGCGGATGCCGCGAAGAACCCGAAGGTCCGCGAGGAGGTCCAGCGCGCGGTCGACATCGCGAACAAGCGCGTGTCGCGCGCCGAGTCGATCCGCAAGTTCACGATCCTCGACACGGAGTGGACCGAGGCGAGCGGACACCTGACGCCGAAGATGAGCATCAAGCGCAACGTGATCCTCAGCGACTTCGCGAAGGACATCGAGGATCTCTACACGGTGCCCGTCACGACCACGAACGTGCCGCTCGGCTGATCGGCCGGAGCGGGCCGCGGGGGCTCCTCAGAACCAGGAGCTCTCGCGGATCTCGCGCATCGCGGTCTTGCGGTCCTCGGCGGTGAGTCGGGACAGATACAGCATGCCGTCGAGGTGGTCGGTCTCGTGCTGCAGGGCCTGCGCGAGGAGGCCCTCGCCCTCGAGGACGATCTCGTGGCCGTCGAGATCCGTGCCGACGACGCGCGCCCACGGGTAGCGGAGGGCGTCGTGCCAGAGTCCGGGGACGGACAGGCATCCCTCGCCCACCGGCTGCGGTTCACCGCGCACCTCGACGAGCACGGGGTTCAGCACATAGCCGATGTCGCCGTCGATGTTGTAGCTGAACGCGCGGACCCCGACCCCGATCTGCGGGGCGGCGACGCCGGCGCGGCCGGGCAGCTCGACGGTGTCGACGAGGTCCTGCACGAGGGCACGGATGCCGTCGTCGACGGCTTCGATCGGAGCGCAGACGGCACGGAGAACCGGGTCGCCGAAGACCCGGATCGGACGGACCGCCATCAGGCGGCGGCCCGCACGCGAAGGCCTTCGACGACGATCGCGGCCAGTTCCCGCGCGGCCTCGCGCGTCGCGGGCTGCAGGTCGCGGAAGGAGATCGCACTCCCCGAGGCGATGTGCGGGTCGTAGGGCATCCGGACGACCGACCGCACCCGAGTGCGGAAGTGCGCCTCGAGTTCGGCGGCGCGCACGAGGGGCGCCCCGGGGCGTGAGGTGTTGAGCACGACCACGGCGTTGCGCACGAGGTCCGCGTAGCCGTTCGCGTCGAGCCACGTGAGGGTCTCGGACGCGAGGCGGGCCTCGTCGACGCTGAGGCCCGTGACGACGACGAGGGTGTCCGCCCGATCGAGCGTGGCGGCCATCACGGAGTGGACGATGCCGGTGCCCGTATCGGTCAGCACGACCGAGTAGAAGTGCGCGGCGACCTTCGCGACGTCCTCGTAGTCGGTGTCGCTGAACGCCTCCGACACGTGCGGGTCGGCATCGGACGCGATGACGTCGAGACGCGTCTGATCGCGCCCGACGATCTGGGAAATGTCGTTGAAGCCGCGCACCTCGGCGCTCGCCCGGACGAGGTCGCGGACGGTCTTGTCGCTCGTGCGGCCGATCCGCTCGGCGAGCGTGCCGCGGTCGGGGTTCGCGTCGACGGCGATCACGCGGTCTTCGCGCGAGTCGGCGAGGGCCATACCGAGAAGCGTCGTGATGGTGGTCTTGCCGACGCCGCCCTTGCGGGAGAGCACCGGCACGAACTTCGCCCCGCCCGAGAGGGGTGCGGCGATGCGGCGGTCGAGCTCCTTGCGCGCACGCGCCCGCTTGCCGTCGCCGAGGTTGATGCGGTGGCCGGAGATCGCGTAGACGAAGTGCTGCCATGGCCCCTCGGGCTCGGGGCGCACGATTCGAGCGGGGTCGAGCAGCCGGTCGGCCGTGAGGAGGTCGGCGCTTTCGCGATCGGCCTCGAAGTCGCCGAGACGGCGCGACTGGAGGGTGATCTCCGAGGTGCGCGGGCGCACCCGCTCCGCGTGTTCGAGCTCGTCGTCGGCCGCGGCGACGGCGATGGTGGTGGCTGCGGCGACCGTCGGCTCGGTGGCGACCGGCACCGCGACGACGGTCTCATCGACCGTGACGTCGTCGTCGACGAAGTCGTCGTCGTCTGCCACCGGCAGGGTCACATCGACCTGCGCCGTGGGGGCGCCGGCGAGGCCGAGCCCGGTCGAGTCGATACCCCCAGTGGTCGCGAGGACGCCGTTGTCGGCTTCGCCCGCCGCTTTTTCGTTGCGATCAGACGCCACGTTGCACTCTCCCAGCTTGTCCGCGGACCCGGTCCGCGCCCTCCAGGCTAGTCGGCGGGGCGGATGACGACCAAAAGGTCACCCGCCTCGACCGGTGAGGTGGCGGCGATCGCGAGTCGATCGACGACCCCGTCGACGGGGGCGGTGATCGCCGCCTCCATCTTCATCGCCTCGATGGATGCCACGGGCTGACCGGCCTGAACCCGGTCGCCGACCGCGGTCTTGAGCGTCACGACGCCCGAGAACGGCGCGGCGACCTGGCCGGGCTTCGTGGTGTCGGCCTTCTCGGCCTGACGCACCTCGACGGTGATCGACCGGTCTCGGACGAAGACGGGACGCAGCTGGCCGTTGAGGGTCGTCATGACGGTGCGCATGCCCTTGTCGTCGGCTTCACCGATCGCCTCGAGCCCGACGTAGAGCTGCACACCCCGCTCGATCTCGACGACGTGCTCGGTCCCCGGAGCGAGCCCGTAGAGATAGTCGGCAGTGTCGAGGGGACTCAGGTCTCCGTAGGTGTCGCGCACCTCGCGGAACGCCTTCGTCGGTGCGGGGAACAGCAGGCGGTTGAGCGTCTCGCGGCGCGTCGTCGAATCGGACTCGAGTGCGGCGGCATCCTCGGTCGAGATGTCCGTGACGCCGACGCGCACCTCACGCCCCTGCAGGACCTTGGTGCGGAACGGCTCCGGCCATCCTCCCGGCAGGTCGCCGAGCTCACCCGCCATGAAACCGACGACCGAGTCGGGCACGTCGTACTTCTCCGGGTTCGCCGCGAAGTCGGCCGGGTCGGCCTTGACCGCCGCGAGGTGCAGCGCGAGGTCTCCGACGACCTTCGACGAGGGCGTCACCTTGGGGACGCGCCCGAGGATGTCGTTCGCCGCGGCGTACATGTCCTCGATGAGCTCGAAGTCGTCGGCGAGGCCGAGGGCGATCGCCTGCTGACGCAGGTTGGAGAGCTGACCGCCCGGGATCTCGTGATGGTAGACCCTGCCGGTGGGGCCCGGCAGGCCCGACTCGAACGGGCGGTACAGGTGCCGCACCGCCTCCCAGTACGGCTCGAGCGAGGGCTGCGACGACGGCCGACAGCGACGGCTGGCTCGTCGTGCCGGACATCGGCGCCGAGGCGGCATCCACGGCGTCGGCTCCGGCGTGACTTGCCGCCAGGAGAGTGGCGAGCTGGCCGCCCGCCGTGTCGTGGGTGTGGACGTGGACGGGCACGTCGAACCGGTCGCGCAGCGTCGAGACGAGTTTCGCGGCCGCGGCCGGACGGAGGAGCCCTGCCATGTCCTTGATCGCGAGGATGTGCGCACCGGCATCCACGACCTGCTCGGCGAGGCGCAGATAGTAGTCGAGCGTGTAGAGGCTCTCCCCCGGGTCGAGCAGGTCTCCCGTGTAGCAGACCGCGACCTCCGCGACGGAGGTGCCCGTCGCGAGGACCGCATCGATCGCCGGCCGCATCTGGGAGACGTCGTTCAGGGCGTCGAAGATGCGGAAGATGTCAACCCCGGATGCTGCGGCCTCGTGCACGAACGCGTCGGTGACCTGCGTGGGGTACGGCGTGTAGCCGACCGTGTTCCGGCCGCGCAGCAGCATCTGGATGGCGACGTTCGGGAGCGCCTGGCGGAGCGCGTCGAGGCGCTCCCACGGGTCCTCGCCCAGGAAGCGCAGGGCCACGTCGTACGTCGCGCCGCCCCATGCCTCGACCGAGAGCAGCTGGGGTGTGAGGCGCGCCACGTACGGGGCGACCGTCACGAGGTCGCGCGTGCGCACGCGGGTCGCGAGGAGCGACTGGTGCGCGTCGCGGAACGTCGTCTCCGTCACCGCGAGCGAGGTCTGCTCGCGGAGGGCCTTCGCGAACCCTGCCGGACCGAGGTCGCGCAGGCGCTGACGGCTGCCGGCCTGCGGTTCGGTCGTCACGTCGATCGCGGGGAGCTTGGCCGCCGGATCCACCGTGAGCGGGTTGTCGCCGTTCGGGCGGTTGACGGTCGTGTCGGCGAGCCACGCGATGATCTTCGAGCCGCGGTCCTTCGACTCGCGTCCGCGCAGGAGCTCCGGGCGCTCGTCGATGAACGCCGTGCTCACATCGCCCGCCACGAACGCGGGGTCATCGAGCACCGCCTGCAGGAAGGGGATGTTCGTCGAGACGCCGCGGATGCGGAACTCGGCCAGCGCGCGCCTGGAGCGCACGACGGCGGCGGCGAAGTCGCGCCCGCGGCAGGTCAGCTTCGCGAGCATCGAGTCGAAGTGAGGGCTCACCTGGGAACCGGCGGCGGTCGTTCCGCCGTCGAGCCGGATGCCCGCACCGCCGGGCGACCGGTACGTCGTGATCTTCCCCGTGTCGGGGCGGAAGCCCTGCGTCGGATCCTCCGTCGTGATGCGGCACTGCAGGGCCGCACCGCGCAGCCGGATGTTCTCCTGCTGCAGGCCGAGGTCTTGGAGGGTCTCGCCCGCGGCGATCCGCATCTGCGACTGCACGAGGTCGACGTCGGTGACCTCTTCGGTCACAGTGTGCTCGACCTGGATGCGCGGGTTCATCTCGATGAAGACGACCTCGCCGGTGCGGGGGCCTGCGGTCTCCAGCAGGAACTCCACGGTGCCGGCATTCTCGTAGCCGATGGAGCGCGCGAACGCGACCGCGTGGGAGTGCAGGGCTGCCGCCACCGTCGGGTCGAGGTTCGGCGCCGGGGCGATCTCGATGACCTTCTGGTGGCGCCGCTGCACGGAGCAGTCCCGCTCGAAAAGGTGCACGGTGTCGCCGGTCTTGTCCGCGAGGATCTGCACCTCGACATGGCGCGGGCGCTGCACGGCCTGCTCGAGGAACACGCGCGCGTCGCCGAACGCGCTGTCGGCCTCGCGCATCGCCTCCGCGATGGCCGGCGCCAGGGCATCCTTCGTGTCGACGCGACGCATGCCGCGCCCGCCGCCGCCCGCGACCGCCTTCACGAAGATCGGGAAGCCGATCTCATCCGCCGCGGCGACGAGCAGATCGACGTCGTCGGATGCCGGGGTCGAACGCAGCACGGGCACCCCCGCGGCGATCGCATGCTCCTTCGCCGTGACCTTGTTGCCCGCCATCTCGAGGGCGCGAGACGGCGGACCGATGAAGACGATGCCGTGCTCGGCGGCCTTCGCGGCGAGGGCGGGATTCTCGGACAGGAACCCGTAGCCGGGGTAGATGGCATCCGCGCCGGATTCGAGCGCGACGCGGATGATCTCGTCGACGTCCAGGTAGGCGCGCACGGGCTGACCCGTGGTGCCGATCTGGTATGCCTCGTCGGCCTTCAGACGATGCAGCGAGTAGCGATCCTCATAGGGATACACCGCCACGGTGCGCGCACCGAGTTCGAAGGCCGCACGGAAGGCGCGGATGGCGATTTCGCCGCGGTTTGCGACCAGGATCTTGCGGAACATGCTCGCCTCTCGGTGAGTGTTCGACGCGCGACCGCGCGCGTCGGTGTGCCTGAGTGTGCTCACAGCCTAGGGGACGGTAACGTAGAGCCTCGTGCACGTACTCTCCGTCTCCTCACTAAAGGGGGGCGTCGGCAAGACGACCGTGACCCTGGGACTCGCCTCTGCCGCGTTCGCCCGAGGGGTGCGGACGCTCGTCGTCGACCTCGACCCGCAGTCCGACGTGTCGACGGGGATGGACATTCAGGTCGCCGGTCGGCTGAACGTCGCCGACGTCCTGGCCAATCCCAAGGAGAAGGTCGTCCGTCAGGCGATCACCTCGAGCGGCTGGGCGAAGGTGCACGCGGGCACGATCGACGTCATGATCGGGAGCCCTTCCGCCATCAACTTCGACGGCCCGCACCCGAGCGTGCGCGACGTGTGGAAGCTCGAAGAGGCCCTCGCGACGATCGAGAGCGACTACGACCTCGTCCTGATCGACTGCGCGCCGTCGTTGAACGCCCTCACCCGCACCGCGTGGGCGGCCTCCGACCGCGTCATCGTCGTGACCGAGCCGGGGCTCTTCTCGGTCGCCGCCGCCGACCGCGCGCTCCGGGCGATCGAGGAGATCCGCCGCGGCCTCTCCCCCCGTCTTCAGCCGCTCGGCATCGTCGTCAACCGAGTGCGCCCGCAGTCGATCGAGCACCAGTTCCGCATCAAGGAGCTGCGCGACATGTTCGGGCCGCTCGTGCTGTCGCCGCAGCTGCCCGAGCGCACGTCGCTTCAGCAGGCGCAGGGCGCCGCGAAGCCCCTGCACATCTGGCCGGGCGATTCCGCTCAGGAGCTCGCCGCCGACTTCGATTCGCTGCTCGACCGCGTGCTGCGCACGGGTCGCATCTCCGCCGGCGAACAGCGCGCCTGACGCCGCCCGGTGATCGAGTGCCGGCGCAAAGCGCCGGTGTATCGAGATCACAACAACCGGTGATCGAGTGCCGGCGCGCAGCGCCGGTGTATCGAGATCACAACCGGTGATCGAGTGCCGGCGCGCAGCGCCGGTGTATCGAGATCACAACCGGTGATCGAGTGCCGACGCGCAGCGTCGGTGTATCGAGATCAGCGCCGGTGTATCGAGATCAGAGAGCAGAACTCACGCCGACCGCTTCGACCGCCGCGCGGCGAGCTCGTCGACGGGGTCCGGCGCCTGCGGATCGAAGTCGAGCAGGGTCGACTCCACCTCGTGCAGGACCTTCCCGACGGCGATGCCGAACACGCCCTGTCCGCGGCTCACGAGGTCGATGACCTCGTCGTTGGACGTGCACAGGTAGACCGACGCGCCGTCGCTCATGAGCGTCGTCCCGGCGAGGTCGCGGATGCCGGCGGCACGCAGTTGGTCGACGGCTGTGCGGATCTGCTGCAGCGAGATACCGGTGTCGAGAAGGCGCTTGACGAGCTTCAGGACGAGGATGTCGCGGAAGCCGTACAGACGCTGCGATCCGGACCCGTTGGCCCCACGCACGGTCGGCTCGACGAGTTCGGTGCGTGCCCAGTAGTCCAGCTGGCGGTAGGTGATGCCGGCGGCACGGGCGGCAACGGCGCCGCGGTAGCCGACCTCGTCGTCCATCTGCGGCAGACCGTCGGTGAACAGCAAGTCGGTGCCGAACTGCGCGTCACCGGGCACGTCTTGCGCGGTCATTGTCGCCTCCAGCCGAACTCAAGTGTGCTTCCCACGGTAGATGAGGGTGACCCCACCGGCAACGACATCCGCGATGCCGATTCGGCGTGTCGCGGCCCGGTCACGGCGCGAGGCGGTCGAGCGCCGCCATCGTGAACGCCGCACGCACCTCGTCGAGGCGCCGGAGGAGTTCGGGCGCGAGGTCGTGGGCCTTCGCGCGTGACGTGGCATCCGTCCGCCGCAGGAGCGGGGCGAGCGCGCTGCCGACGAGGGCGACCTCGCGTTCGGCGGCCTGGCGCATGCCGCGCACGTGGCGGGGCTGGATGCCGTGGGAGTCGAGCGCCACGAGGGCGCGCAGGAGCGTCAGGGCGCGCTCGTCGAAGGTCTCGCCCGCCGCGATCATGCCGCCGCTGACGGCATCGTCGAGGAGTGTCGAGGGCGCGCCGGCAGCGGCGAGCAGCTCATCGCGGCGATACCGACGCGGAGCCTCGAGGATCGAGGCCGGCAGCGCGACCTCGGGCTCGCCGTCATGCGCGTCGAGGTATTCGCGGATGCGCGCCAGCTTGAAATCGTGATCGCGCTGCAGCGTCAGCGCAGTGCGCACGCGGGCGACGTCGGCGGGCGAGAACTTGCGGTAGCCGGCTTCCGTGCGAAGCGGCGTGACGAGCCCCTGATCTTCGAAGTAGCGGAGCTTGCTCGCGCTGAGATCGGGGAAGTCGGGCAGGAGCCGGGCGATCACCTGGCCGATACTCAACTGACCCGCGGACGCCGGGCGTCCGCGGGGTGCTGCCGCCGGGGTCAAGACCCGGCCGCCGCGTCGCGATCTGCGGGAGAGACGAAGAAGTTCAGACGGAACTTGCCGATGCGCACCTCGGCGCCGTCGTCGAGGACGGCGCGGTCGACACGCTCTCCGTTGACGTAGCTGCCGTTGAGGGATCGCTGGTCGACGAGTTCGAAGAAGCCGCCGGTGCGGGTGATCTCAGCATGCCGACGCGAGACGGTCACATCGTCGAAGAAGATGTCGGCCTCGGGATGCCGGCCGATGGTCGCGACGTCCGCGTCGAGCAGGTAGCGGGCACCCGCCGTGGGGCCCGAACGCACCAGCAGCAGCGCGGCGCGCGACGGCAGAGCGCCGATCGCGTCGATCTCGGCCTCGGAGAGATCGCTGCCGAACGGGATGAACGACAGGTCGGAGTCGTGGCCGAACGTCTGCGTCGAATCGGTGCCGGCGCCCTCATCCGCCCCGCGGCGGATGCCGCCGTGTGCCGCGTCGCGATCGTTGTGTTCCACGATGTCCTCCTCCTCGTCCCACCCTAACGGATGACGCCGTGCGCCGGACCACCGGATCCGGTCGCGGGGCGCCTTTCCGCATTGTTGCGCCGTGTGTCACGCGACGCGCGTCGCGTGGCGCCACCGACCTAGCCTGAAGACCCGCCGCCCCGAGAAGGAGACCCCGTGTCCACGCAGCGCAACCGCCTCACGCCCGCCCCGGTGCGTCAGGACGCGATCTGCATGTGCGCGCAGGGCGGAGACTGCTCCTCGTACGCACCGGGCCACGCGGTGCACCTCATCCAGGCGCGCCTCGTCTCGGCGACGCCGGCGGAGTGGGTGGACGCGCTTGTGACGAACACGGATGCCTCCGACGGCACGCTTCTCCTGCACACGCTGGAAGGGCGTGCGATCGCGCTCTGGAACGCCGCGGGGGCCGCCGCTGCGGTCGAGCCGGGCGCCCCCGTCGCGTTCCACGAGCGGTATCACGCGCTCTCGGTCGGCGGACGCCTCTTCAACACCCTCGCCGACTGAGCCCGCGGGCGGGCGCGCGTCGTCCCCCGACGGGTCGCGCGGCGTCGTGCGATCAGGCCATCGCCATCGCGGAGCGCACGGCGGAGCAGGCATCCATGCACGCCTTGCACGCGTCGGCGCACATCTTGCAGACGGGGCTGTGGTCGGCGTGCTCCATGCACTCGTCCATGCACATCTGGCACATCGCGATGCAGGCGTCGAGCATCGCCACCATGACGGCCGGAGTCATGCCCTGCATGCGCATCATCGACCGCATCATGGTGTTGCACATGTCCGCGCAGTTCATGCACGCGGGCGCACAGTCCATCATCTGCGTCGAGCACACGGTGCAGGCCTGCTCGCACGCGGCACACGCGTCCATACAGGCCTGCATCATCGCCATGTCCATCGCGGGCATGCCCTCCATCGACATCATGTCCGCCGACATGGCATCCATCATCTTCATGTCCATCTCGCACCACTTTCCTGTCGGGGCGAGCCTCACGGTGGGACCCGCCTGCACCATTGCGGCCACGGTACCGCGCACACGCCGACGCCGACAGGCTCCCTTAGGCTCGACAGGGTGATGTCACACAGAATTCACACGCGTCTCGTCGCCCTCGCAGCCGCCTGTCTCGCTGTCGTGCTCAGCGCGATCTCATCGCCCGCGTTCGCGCATGACGAGCTGATCGGCGCCAGCCCCGCGGCGGGAGCGCAGCTCGAGGCCCTTCCCGCGCAGCTCGAACTCACCTTCAGCGGTGTGCTGTTCACCGAGGAGGGTGCCACGGGCGTGTCGGTGACGGATGCCGCCGGCACCGACCTCACATCCGGCGATCCGGTCATCGACGGGACCCGGCTGACGCAGCCGCTCACGGGCTCGGCGCAGGGAGTGGTGACCGTCACGTGGCGCGTCGTCTCGAGCGACGGGCATCCGATCTCGGGCCAGTACTCGTTCACTGTCGGAGGCGGCGCCATCGCCCCCACGGGGATCGCCCCGTCGCCGACTGAGGTGGCGCCTGTGGGCGACGACAACACGGCTGTGTGGATCACTCTCGGGGCCGTGATCGTGGTGGCGCTGATCGCCGTTCTCACGGCCACGGTGGCCGCGAACCGCAAGCGCCGCGAGCACTAGGCTGGAGGCATGCCTCATTACAACGTCGTCGTCCTCGGCGCGGGCCCCGGTGGCTATGTCGCAGCCGTCCGCGCCGCGCAGCTCGGTCAGTCCGTCGCGATCATCGAAGAGAAGTACTGGGGCGGTGTGTGCCTCAACGTCGGCTGCATCCCCTCCAAGGCCCTTCTGAAGAACGCCGAGGTGGTCCACACCCTGAAGCACAAGGCCGACTTCTTCGGCATCTCGGGCGAGTTCACCGCGGACTTCGGGGCGGCGTTCGACCGCTCGCGCGTTGTCGCGGACGGGCGCGTCAAGGGCATCCACTACCTGATGAAGAAGAACAAGGTCACCGAGTACGAGGGCCGCGGATCGTTCACGGGCCCGAAGGCCCTCACGGTGACGAAGACGGACGGCTCGACCGAAGAGGTCACCTTCGACAACGTCATCATCGCCACGGGCTCCACCGTGCGTCTGCTCCCCGGCGTCTCGCTGAGCCAGAACGTCGTCACCTACGAGGAGCAGATCCTCACGCGTGACCTGCCCGGCTCGATCGTCATCGTCGGTGCGGGCGCGATCGGCATGGAGTTCGCGTACGTCCTCACGAACTACGGCGTGAAGGTCACGATCATCGAGTTCCTCGACCGCGCGCTCCCGAACGAGGACGCGGATGTCTCGAAGGAGATCGCGAAGCAGTACAAGAACCTCGGCGTCGACATCCTCGTCGGCACGAAGGTCGAGTCGGTCGTCGACTCGGGCGACAAGGTCACCGTCAGCTTCAGCGACAACAAGACCGGCGAGAAGGGCCAGATCGAGGCCGACAAGGTGCTCATGTCGATCGGCTTCGCCCCCCGCGTGGAGGGCTTCGGGCTCGAGAACACCGGCGTGAAGCTCACCGACCGCGGTGCGATCGAGATCGACGACTTCATGCGCACGAACGTCCCGGGCATCTACGCGATCGGCGACGTCACCGCGAAGCTGCAGCTCGCCCACGTCGCAGAGGCGCAGGGCGTCGTCGCGGCCGAGACGATCGGCGGCGCGGAGACCATGACGCTGGGCGACTACCGCATGATGCCGCGCGCGACGTTCTGCTCGCCGCAGGTCGCGTCGTTCGGCTACACCGAGGCGCAGTACAAGGAGACGGGTCGCGAGTACAAGGTCGCGACGTTCCCGTTCATGGCGAACGGCAAGGCGCACGGGCTCGGTGAGCCGGTCGGCTTCGTGAAGCTCATCGCGGATGCCGAGCACCTCGAGCTCGTCGGTGGACACCTCATCGGCCCCGATGTGTCGGAGCTCCTCCCCGAGCTGACGCTCGCGCAGAAGTGGGACCTCACGGCACTCGAGCTCGCGCGGAACGTCCACACCCACCCGACGCTGTCGGAGGCGCTGCAGGAAGCGTTCCACGGCCTCGCGGGCCACATGATCAACCTGTGATCCGTTTGTCCGCATAGATACCAGGTGTACTCTCTACACCACGACTGACGCCGCCCCATCGAAGCCGGGGGCGGCGTCAGTGTTTCCCCCCCCACCGGTCGTTGAGCGAGGCCCGAAGGGCCGAGTCGAAACGCCGTCGGGCGCGGCACGTTTCGACTCGCTGCGCTCGCTCAACGACCCGAAGGGATGCGCCGTCCCGGTCGTTGAGCGAGGGCCGCAGGGCCGAGTCGAAACGGTGTCGGGTGAGGCACGTTTCGACTCGCTGCGCTCGCTCAACGACCCGAGGGGATGCGCCGTCCCGGTCGTTGAGCGAGGGCCGCAGGGCCGAGTCGAAACGGTGTCGGGTGCGGCCCGTTTCGACTCGCTGCGCTCGCTCAACGACCCGAGGGGGTGCGCCGTCCCGGTCGTTGAGCGAGGGCCGGAGGGCCGAGTCGAAACGGTGTCGGGCGCGGCACGTTTCGACTCGCTGCGCTCGCTCAACGACCCGAGGGGGTGCGCCGTCCCGGACGTTGAGCGAGGCCCGCAGGGCCGAGTCGAAACGGCGTCGGGTGAGGCCCGTTTCGACTCGCTGCGCTCGCTCAACGACCGGGGGGGGGCGCGCCACTTCCGGA
>Ga0209922_103504_pt1 | contig 12397 bp, 9 predicted proteins | sample ThiBiot_500_biof_FD_183946 | JGI IMG/M metagenome (GOLD analysis project Ga0209922, IMG submission 183946) | Wastewater bioreactor microbial communities from Cape Town, South Africa - Thiocy_expt_500_biof (SPAdes) | ecosystem: Engineered > Bioreactor > Thiocyanate-remediating > Anaerobic-Aerobic ...
ATGTCAAACACATAGGGCATAAGCACCGGCGAAAACTGAAGATAGTTGTCAATACCGGTATGAAAGCGGGAGAGATGCTCATCTCTTTCTTCCACGACCTCATTCTTGAAAGATTCCCTGGCATTACCATTCACCGATATCCCGGATATTATCAGGGATGCAGAAGGTACCAGCGCCCGGTATTCAAACCTCGGCCTATAATTAAAATTGCTGATACTGTCCCGCACCTGGGATATTCCGGCAAAAGGAAGAATGATCAGAGAGAGAACCGGTATGCTATGCTTCATATTTAAATAAGCACAAGCTATTACCTGAATCTGGAGAAATTTAGGAGTTCATTTATATTTAATTACCGGCTTCCGTCATCACCCATGTTAATGTGAACCTATGAAAAATACCGTCAAATGAATATTGAACATGGATGTTCGACTGGTCGCATATCTGCTTAATAATGGAAAGCCCCAGTCCATTATGAGGACTTTGCATTGCCTGTTTATAAAAACGACTGAACAGCCGTTCTTTATCAAGCTCATGGAGAGAGCCGGTATTGCTGATCATCAGTTGATCACTCTTTAAATGAATGTTGATCTTTCCATTTTTGCGGTTATGTAGTCCTGCATTACTGAGCAAATTATTCAGTAAAACATCTATAAGGTCTGCATTTGCGTTAATAAGACTTTCTTCGAGGTGGGATGAAATCTGTATCCTATTATCGTTCCAAAATTCCCTGAACTGGTCCAGCTTATCGGATATTACTGTTTTTAAATTGATGGGCCCGGTAACAGCGTATTGATGGTTCTCTATTTTTGCAAGCAGTAACAAAGACTGGTTAAGCCTGGATATTCTTTTAACAGCTCCATAAACTCCCGTAAGCAGTTCCACCTGCTTTTCTGATAAGTTTTCTTCCTGTATCAGCAGATCCAGCTTGGAGCGTATGATCGCAAGAGGCGTTTGTACCTCGTGAGAGGCATTTTCAGTAAATTCCTTTAATATTCGGTATTCTGTTTTTGCAGATTCCATCGTTTGGGAAAGGCTGTCATTCAGGAATGAAAACTCATCAATGCGCGTGGGTGGAAGCTTCGGAATATCGCCACCTCTCAGCTTAAAGGTCTTTATTGCTTGAATAGAATTATAAAACGGACGCCATAATCTTTTTAATACCATTTGATTCAGCAACAGGGAAATGAAAACAATCGCCAGCAACATGGCAATTGTAGCATAGACAATTGTTTTAGTGAGAAGCCGGATACCTTCCACAGGTTTTTCTATGGTGACTTTGTAAAACTGATCGCCGATAGCCTGTGTATATATGAGCTGGCAAAAATTTTCCATTTCTTTTTCTTCAGGATCAAACTTCCGGACAAGATCATATCGAACGTCTCCGGAAGCTTTTGTAACAGGTTCATACAATACCCTTAAATCCTCCAAAGCTCCAGGCTCGGGAGCCTTACCGTACCGTTTGGCAAAAACCTCGATCTTATGTTTATAATCATTTAATTCTTCATCAAGTTCGTGAACAAAAATCCGGTTAATCATTAAATAATATGATCCGGCCGTCAGCACGAACAAAATTGCCATGACAGTTAAATTAATCCGGTTGTATATGGAAAATAATTTCATACAATAGTTAGCTAACCTGCAATGGTAAATTTGTATCCCATGCCATATACAGCCTTGATATAATCCGGGCAACCGGCTTGCAGGAGCTTTTTACGAAGGTTTTTTATGTGGGAGTAAACAAAGTCATAACTATATGCCATATCAATACCTTCTCCCCAAAGATGCTCAACGATCGCTTCTTTGGTAACTACCCTGTTTTTATTGCTGACAAAATATATCAGGAGATCGTATTCTTTCCGAGTAAGAGGGATTTCTTCATCATGAGGCCCTCTCAGGGTTCGATCAGAGAGATCAAGCACCAAACTGTCCAGTTCAATCCGGGTCTGCCCATAAAATGATCTCCGCCTTATGATCGCAGCGACACGCGCACCCAGTTCGGCGAGGTGGAACGGCTTTGCCAGGTAATCGTCCGCACCTATCTGCAAACCTTCTACTTTGTCTTCCAACGAATTTTTCGCACTGATAATAAGTACTCCGTCTGTCTTTTTTTGTTTTTTCAGTATTTTCAGCAATTGCAGCCCGCTTCCATGCGGCAGCATAATGTCAAGGATGATACAGGAGTATTCATTCAGCGATATTTTATCCAGGGCCTCATAATAATCGTAAGCTGTGTCACAAATAAATTGCTGTTTCTCCAGGTAAGCATAAATGCTGTCGGAAAGATCCCGTTCGTCTTCTATGACCAAAAGTTTCATATAAAATGATAGTATTTTGCCTGTATCATTGCGGCAATTATTGCCGCTTTACATATAGCAGGCTGCCGAGCAAATTAAAACCGGAATCTGTAGTAATTCTGAAAAATGGACAGCCCGGGAGCCCTAAACTATACAATGGACATTATTTACCGGAAAAACGAACAGTTGTCAACCGGTCCGGGGCAGGGGTTTGGCAGCAAAACAGCATTCAGGATTCCTTCAAAATCAAATTTTAATTTTGCAGCATGAAAATTTTGATCATAGAAGATGAAAAAGAGCTTGCTTTGAGTATTTCAGAATACCTTTCAAAGGAAAGCTATTTATGCGAGGTTGCTTCTACCTTCACAGAAGCAGTGAGAAAAATAGAAGTGTTTGATTATGATTGTATTTTACTGGATATAACGCTTCCTGATGGTAACGGGCTAAAAATCTTAGAAGAACTAAAGAAAGAAAATAAGCAGGATGGTGTTATCATCATTTCTGCCAGGAATTCCCTGGATGATAAGATTAAAGGGTTGCAGATAGGTGCGGACGATTATCTCACAAAACCTTTTCATTTATCAGAATTAACCGCCCGGATGTACTCCCTGATCCGAAGGAGGCAATTCAATAATTCCAATATTGTAAGACAGGGCGAATTGGAAATAGATCTTTTGGCAAAAACTGTTTCGGTAAATAAAACTATGGTTGCTCTTACAAAAAAAGAATTTGGTTTGCTTATATACTTTATCGGCAATAAAAACAGGGTGATTTCTAAAAGTACCCTGGCCGAACATCTTTCAGGAGATTTCGTGGATATGCTCGACAATCACGACTTCGTATATGCACACGTAAAGAACTTAAAGAAGAAGCTGAATGAAGCGGGCTGCGAACAATTTTTGAAAACTGTTTACGGTACAGGTTATAAATGGGAAGGATGAAAAATTTATTACAAAAATCACTTAAGCAGCTCACTGTATTTGCCTTTATTGTTTTCGCATTGAGCATTCCGTCATATTTTCTATTGGTTGATTGGATCTGGCTGAAAGAATTAGACGAAAACAACGAACTTATCGCCCAGAGAATAGAAAATGAATTTAATGAACAACATATCAGTGACGAAAAATTAGCTCAAAGCATTCAATTCTGGAACGAAATACAGCCGGTAAGTAAGATAGAATTTATTCACCGGCCATTATCAAAGGATAGCCAGTATACGGTCATGCGGCAAAATCCGTATTCTAAAAAAGAAGCTATTGACCGCTTTCGCGGTTTAAAGACCAATATTAAGATCAATGGTCAGAACTATTCACTGGTTGTTGAAACGAATGTCGAAGAAACCGAAGAAACCGTTGCTTATATTGCTATGGTTACGCTACTGTTTTTCCTGATCCTGGTGGTAGGTTTCTGGATATTGAACAGAAGACTTTCCAAAAAATTATGGCAACCTTTTCAGAATACTTTGCAGAAATTAAAATCTTTTCAATTAAACAGTCAAAAACAAATTCAGTTTCAGGATACCGATACCATAGAATTTGCTGAATTGAATGCAACGCTGGACAAACTGCTTCAACATAGTATCATCACTTACAAGAATCAAAAGGAATTTACAGAAAACGCTTCCCATGAGCTGCAAACACCGTTAGCGATCCTGAAAAATAAACTGGATATTTTGCTGCAAAGTGATGACCTGACTGAAAGGCAATATCATATCGCAGAAGAGATGAATAAAGCATTAATAAGAAGCTCGAGAATAAACAAGAATCTCTTATTGCTTGCAAAAATTGAAAACAGTCAGTTCGATAATTCTGAGCTTATCAGGTTTGATACCATAGTGCTTCAAAGTATGGATGCTTTGCAGGAGCATTTTAAAGAGAAAAAAATAGATGTAAGTGCTGAAATTTATTCAAATGTTGAAGTAAAAGGCAACGGCAGCTTAACCGAGGTGTTGATCAATAACCTTTTAATCAATGCCATCCGCCATACTTCGCCGGGAGGCTCCATAAGAATAATATTATCAAAATCCGGCTTTGAAGTTTCCAATTCAGGAGAACAATCTCTCAACGCTGATTTATTATTTAAAAGATTTTCAAGAATGTCAGCCGATAATCGTGGTAGCGGTTTGGGGCTTTCAATTGTTCAGGAAATATGCAAACTTCAGCGTTGGACAGTGAAGTACAACTTTGAGCATAACGAGCATACATTTTCAGTAACGTTTTAAAAAATTAAAAGATGTCGCATTTTCCTGCCTTATAGGAAGTTGCTTCATTATTAACTAAAGGGTATGGCAGCTATAGATGCTGGCATTGCCACGGATCATTATCGCTCCCGATCGCCCCGGCATGTATCTCCACGCGCCAGAAAGGTGAGACTGCACTTATTTTCTTTTGTAAAATGAAAGATTCGATATTGCCTCCGGATAGTCTCTTGTTTCTGAATTCGTATAATATCCACGGCCGTCAACCACAAAGCAGATACCTTCTCCCTGGTGTTCATTCCCGGCATAGGAGGCGGTTAGGGGGGCTGTTTGTAATGCATCGGCGATGCTCTTTTCCGGATTGCGCGACCAATACCATATTTGCGACTTATTGCGTAGTAAGATCTCTTTTCCATCCGGGCTAATATTGCCGGAAGTAAGCAAATCAAAAAAACGCATATCTAGAACCGGTTCCAGGGTTGTTACAGAGGTTCCGGATTGCGGGTAAACAGCCTTGTATAATGTGCTTCGATTGACTCCCTAACGACACTCCCGAAACACGCTGCAATACATTGGCAATTGTAACATCGGGCGATTGTAAAGTGGCATTTGCAGAAATTAAAGTGTGGCTCCAATCAGCAGTTCGCCGGTTGCTATATCTCTTATTTGACCTTTTACAATGTAGCCATGTTGTTGACCCATACAATTTAAACAAACCCCCAATGCAAATACACAAAGCAGATAATTCAAACGTCGCATAAGAAAATTTCCGCGAAATAATTAATTTACTGCTACATCAAAAAAAGCTCAACAAAGACATAATAATTTTTTAACGCTCTACAGAATCTTTACAGAAAGAAATAATATTCTGTTAATAGGGTTCCTGAATTATATACATAGCTTTAGATGGTTTCATCCCTAAAAGATCGCTATGGATACCCCAATTACACAGAAGATTCCAATGCACTGGCTTGCCCGAGACAATATGAACGGCAAAGTCCGCCACTCAAAAATTCAGAATTCCTCCAAATTGACCTGGTATCTTACCTGGTATCAAGAAGTATAACATGGATGGCAGAAAAAATTCGGCATTTTTTTGCAAATGGAAAAGCTTATCAACCTTTATGAATACAAATACTATTAAAAATTATTCACGGCTTAAGACATCACTGTTCTGTTTACCTGCTTTTTTACTATCTGCAATTGTTTTATTCCTGTATAGCCAGGATGCACTGTCCGTGAATCATTATATACAAATTCAAAAAAGCAGCTTTTTTTCTTTAAATCATTACTTGGGGCAGTATCCCGGTCTTCAATTTAATCTTACTCAGTTTGGAGATTGTCTGATTTCTTTGTCACTCTTAAGTATTTTCATTGTGTATGCTCCAAAAATCTGGGAATCTTTAATATCAGCTTTGCTGGTTTCATTTCTGTTTTCTAGTGTATTGAAAAATATATTTGCAGTACCGCGACCTGCAGCAGTGTTTGATAGTAATAGTTTTATAATTGTAGGGGAAAAATTGTCCGGATTCAACAGCCTGCCTTCCGGGCACTCGGTTACTGTATTTACTGTACTCACAGTACTGCTGTTTGGATTGACGCCTCAAAAGTTGAAATATAAAATAACATGGTTTCTTTTGGTGGTTATTACAGGATTGATGCTTGCGCTTACAAGAGTAGGTGTAGGTGCACATTATCCGATTGATGTTATTGTAGGCTGTATTATCGGGTATATTTCCGCGCTTTTAGGTATTTTTATCAGCCGCGAATATAAAATCTGTAGCTGGGTTAATGATAAAAAATATTATCTACTTTTTATTGTAATGTTCATTGCCTGTTGTGTTCTATTAATTTATAGAATAATGAAGGAAGATCTGATAATATTTTATTTATCGCTCGCCAGCTTAATTATTTCGCTGTATAAAACTATCAATGTCTATGCTAAAAATATTAAAAAATGAATTACAGGTAACCCGTTTTGTCATATTAATGAGTTTTCTGAATTTTTTATTCTTCCATTTTCCCTTTTTTTCTTTTGCTTTTAATAATATAGATCATAAAAGTTTTAGCGGCATCATCGCCATTATAAGTTTAATAATTTTAATGCTGGTTGTAAATGCTTTTGCTTTTTACCTGATATTTTTTCTCTCCCGGTTTGTTGGAAAATTTTTACTGGTCTTATTTTTTATTATCAACGCAATTGCCGTTTATTTTATTAATACCTACAATGTTATAATAGATGAAAGTATGATTGGTAATGTGATCAATACCAATTACGAAGAAGCCAGCAGTTTCTTTTCAATAAAATTGATTTTATACATTATTCTGCTTGGCGTTATCCCCGGTATTTACATCATTAAAATGAAAATAATAAACGTAACATTGAAGAGATTTTTGATCACTTCTTCCCTTACTTTATTATTTATCGCCATACTGGCATTTGCGAATGCGAGCCACTGGTTATGGATTGATAAAAATTCAAAGCAATTAGGCGGGCTTGCCATGCCCTGGTCTTATTCCGTAAACATTTCGCTTTATTACATCCATCAGCATCAGAAAAATAAAAAGGAAATTTTATTACCGGATGCCACTATAAAAGACAATGAAAAATCGGTTGTTGTTTTAGTTATAGGAGAGTCCGCAAGAAAGCAAAATTTTTCTTTGTATGGATATGGAAGAAACACGAATTCGCTGCTTTCCAAAACACAAAATGTATTCCATTTTGACGCCACTTCCTGTGCCACATATACTACAGCGGGCGTAAAATGTATTTTAGAGCATGCCAATACCGATGATCTGTATGAGATTTTACCCAATTATTTATACAGGAATAATGTAGAAGTTATTTGGAGAACCACAAATTGGGGCGAGCCTCCTGTTCATATCAAAAATTATCAAAACAAAGATGCCTTAATGCTAAATTGCAAAGGAGAAGGTTGCAATTACGATGAGGTTCTTTTAAACGGACTAAAAGACCAAATATTAGCCAGTAAAAAAAATAAAGTACTGGTTATATTACACACAAGTATAAGTCATGGACCTACATATAGTAAGAAATACCCTCCTCAGTTTGAAACTTTTAAACCAGTTTGCAATAGTGTTGAATTGGGAAATTGTTCCCAGGAGGAACTGATCAATGCATATGATAATACGATTGTCTACACGGATTATTTTTTGCACAATGTAATTGAAGATTTAAAACAATTAAAAGAGTATAAAAGTGCAATGCTTTTTGTTTCAGACCATGGAGAATCTTTGGGAGAAAAAAATCTATATATGCATGGATTACCTTTAAGCATTGCTCCTAAAGAACAATATGAGATCCCTTTTATTGTTTGGACATCCGATAATTCAAAACAACTCAAGCCCAATAAAACATTGTCTCAAAACCACGTGTTTCATAGTGTTTTAAATTTCTTAAGCGTACAAAGCCCTGTTTATGATGAGGAAATGAACATTTTTAAATAGGGGGCTAAAGGATATAGCCTGGCAGTGTTTTAGCTTAACGCAGTAACTGAAATATCATTTCAAAATTTCTTCTAAATCAGGTTACAATTTCGCCTTGTAAATTTCAAGGCTTAAATCATGTCTAACAAACATTTTATTCTCCTGTTACTTTTAATATTGTCTGTAGCTCATTCTTTAGCGCAGGCGCCGTTTGTTATCATCTCCGGTATTGTAAAGAATAAGGCTGATAAATCCGCTATACTTTATGCAAATGTTATAGTGAAGAGCGAAAAAGACAGCGCTTTTGTCGCGGGGACTGTTACCAATGAAGAAGGAAGGTTCTCTGTTGAAAATATCAAACCGGGTAACTATCTTTTAGCAGTTTCATTTACCGGATTTGAAGCTAAAGAGCAGTCTTTATTTATCGGAACTCTTTCAGCCTTTTTGGATATTCCCGTTATTGAGCTGGATGAAAAATCAACAGTTTTAGAAGGCGTTACCATTACGGCAAAAACAAGCGATATAAGCAGCAGGCTGGATAAGAAAACTTATTCCGTTGGAGATAATATCAGCCAGAGCGGCAGTTCTATTTTACAAAGTATGCAAAACCTTCCCGGTATTACCGTGCAGGATGGTAAAGTACAATTAAGAGGTAATGACAAGGTAACCATATTAATAGATGGAAAGCAAACCGCGTTAACAGGCTTTGGCAGTCAAACGGGTTTAGATAACCTTCCTGCATCTGCCATTGATAAAATTGAGATCATCAATAACCCTTCTTCAAAATATGATGCTAATGGTAATGCAGGTATCATTAATATCATCATGAAGAAGAACAAGCAAAACGGATTGAATGGTAAGATTGGTTTTACTACGGGGTTAGGTTCGCTATGGGTAAGGAAAGAAAACCTGCCTACCATCAGACCGCAATATACTTTTACACCAAAGATCAATCCTTCTTTATCGCTTAATTACAGAAAAGATAAAGTAAATATCTTTCTGCAGGCAGATAATCTATACACGCATACATTAAACAAAAACGAGTTTGTGACCCGAAACTATGACGACGGAGCTGTTGTCAAGGCGGGCGTTGACTGGAATATTGATCAGCAAAACACTTTAACAGTATCAGGGATGTACGGGAGTGAAAAGATCATTGACCGGGGCGATCAGCCCTTTTTTAACAGTGATCACTCTCAACGATTACGTCTTTGGCAGTTCCTGGAAGATGAGCTGAAAACTACAGTAATGTCTACAGCCGCTTACCAGCATAAGTTCAAAGAAGCGGGGCATTTGCTGAATGTAGGTTTTAATTATACCTTCCACCGGGAAGATGAAAAATATTTTTATGATAACTATCTGCCGTCATCCAAAGGTACAGACGCTTTCAAACTAATATCTGACGAGCAGGTGTATGATTTTAATATAGATTATATAAGACCTCTGAAATATGGCCGGGTTGAAACCGGCATTAAGCTCCGCGACAGGCGTATACCTACCAATATGAACTTTATTCCGGGTGAAAATTCGGTACTGGACATTGACGCCGGCGGCTGGGCCACTTATAAAGAATTGATACCGGCCTTATACGGCAACTATGTTTTCGAAAATAAAAAATGGGAGACTGAGCTGGGGTTGCGTTTGGAGTATGTAAGAATCCAATATGACGTAAATCCAGATCACAGCACTTATAAAAGTGATGGCTACAATTACACCCAGCCCTTCCCTAACCTGAGGTTAGCCTTTAAGTTAAATAATAACAACAAGATTTCAGTATTCTATAATCGAAGGGTGGACAGACCCAATGAAGTGGACATCCGTATTTTTCCTAAATACGATGATGCGGAAATTATCAAAGTAGGAAACCCGGCATTGCGTCCGCAGTTTACCAATTCCATAGAGTTAGGTTATAAAAATAATTGGAATAATGGCTACTTCTATTCCGCATTGTATCACCGTTTTGCAGACGGAACCATTACGAGAATTTCAAGTATTGTTCCGGGAAGCACACTGGTATATGCCATATTTCAAAATGCAGGCAAGAGTTATAACACAGGTATGGAAGCTATTTTGAATCAAAAGGTTTCCGCTATATATTCCTTTAATATTAACGGGAACATTTACAGAAATCAGATAAATGCGTTCACTGTAAGGAATTTGTATCCGGAACCTAATACCTTCTCCGCGGAAAAGCAAACGGTTATTTCAGGTAACCTGAAACTGAACAATACATTCCGTTTTGCAAAAAGCTGGGATGCACAACTGACAGCCGTGTATTTAGCGCCTGACATTATACCGCAAGGAAAAATCCTGACAAGGTTTTCGATAGATGCAGGATTAAAGAGATCAATTCAAAAAGGTAAAGGCGAGATTTTCTTCAATGCTACTGATTTGCTGAATACAATGGTTATAAGAAGACAGGTACAGGGTATGGGATTCAGCTATACCAGCGATGATTATTACGAAACGCAGGTGATCCGGCTGGGATACAGCTATAAGTTATGAAAAGGCTATGGGTATGAGCTATGATTCACAAAAGCACTACTCGGTATGCAGATCTTTTGCAGGATTTGCAGTTGCCGCCCTCCAGGTTTGGGAAATAATTGTTGTTAATCCTATACAAAGCAAAAAAGCAAAGCATAATGCTGCTGAGAGCAAGCTGTCATTGGTTCTTATAACAAAGTTTTGGAGAAAAAGGTGCCCTGCCAGAAACCCAAGCGGAACCGCTATAAAGCCGGCAATAAAAATCAGTTTTATAAACCTGCGGGATAACATGTTTATAAGCTGTTTTTCCGTAGCCCCGATGATTTTCCGTATGCTGATCTCTTTACGTTTTACCTGTACGGTATAGGTAACCAAACCAAGTAACCCCAACGTGGCTATAGCTGTTGCAATAAAAGCAAGATAACCCAGCAGCGATACTGTAGCTGTTTGGTCATTGGCGCGTTGCAGGTCCTCATCAAGCCAGGAAGGCTGTACTGTAATACCGTGAAGAGAGGTTTGCAGCGTTGCAGCTACTTTCTGGGCTATCGCCTGCCTGTCTACATTGTTCCCGACTGAGATATACAAAAAATTACAGGCATCCTTCGATGTTCTGAAGGCAAGCGGGAATACAGGAAACCCAGGGCTTTCGTAATTGAAATTTTTCAGCACTCCGGCAATCCGCATTTGTGTTGTATCACTGGTTTTTATAAGCTGCCCTATCGCTTTTCTATAATCTTTAAACCCCAAACCAATAGCAGCCTGCTCGTTGATAAGGATATCTTCAATGACAGATGCAGTTCCTTTTGTTTGGAAATTATTGCCAGCTAATATTTTTAATTGCATTACAGAAATGAAACCGGGGTCGGTAAAATAATATTGCAGCTTTAATGACTTTTGTGGATCGTCTGTCCATGCCGGCATTGTCATTCCGCCAAACCTTTTAGAAATTTCGGCAGACATCGCCGCCGATGAACGTATGCCCGCAATGCCATTAATCTCCGGGACAGCACGTTCAGCTTTTATACCATTCAGGGGCACAACCATAATATTGTCTTTGGCAAAGCCCCTGTCAACTTTCCCCATAAAAGAAAACTGCCGGTAGAATGTCAACAGAAAAATGATGATAAAAAGAGAAAGGCTGTATTGAAAAACGATCAGCGTTTTCTGAATACTTACTTTACCCATGATCTTTGCCGTTGTAAGGTTTTTCATTACCCGTAACGGCGTAAATGAAGAGAGTATCCATGCCGGGGCAATGCCTGCAAGCAAGCCTGCAAATAATCCGAAGGCAATTGTGTATATCACAAACGGGCTATTATACGTGAAAGCGGAAGGAATAAACTCATATTCATCATTGAAAGGAGCATATCTCACAATGAAAGATAAAAATATCCATGCCAGGCAAAGTGCCAGCAACGATAACAATAATGCTTCGATAACATACTGAACAAAAACATGTATACGCTTTGCCCCTGCAATTTTCCTGATCCCTACTTCTTTGGCACGGCTTAATGCCCTGGCAACAGTAAGATTGGTATAATTAAAACAGGCTGCCAGCAGAATGACAGCCGCTATGATTATTTCAGCAATAATTTTCCCCCACGGACTGACGCCGTTCATCTCGTTCCCCAGCATTTCTCCCGACGGGCTGATCTTGTCAAACTCCTGGGTGGTAAATGTAATTTCTCCATCAGTATTGTTTTTATTTAATGTAGCGGCAAAATCTGCAAGCTGTGCATTTATCCTGTTTTTGTTTTCTCGGGGAGTAGCCTTAATAAAAGTATATGCGGCATTCAGCGCAAACCAATCTGATGATTTTGCAGCAAGGGTTTTCCTGTCTTCCATCTGTTTCACGCTGCTCCAGGAAGCAAATGCGTCATAATCAAAATGAGTTTTGGACGGCGGATCATTCAATACCCCGGTAACCATAAAAGTTTCACCGGTTTCAAGAATAAGCAATTTTCCAAGCGGTTCT
>Ga0209922_103508_pt1 | contig 12392 bp, 9 predicted proteins | sample ThiBiot_500_biof_FD_183946 | JGI IMG/M metagenome (GOLD analysis project Ga0209922, IMG submission 183946) | Wastewater bioreactor microbial communities from Cape Town, South Africa - Thiocy_expt_500_biof (SPAdes) | ecosystem: Engineered > Bioreactor > Thiocyanate-remediating > Anaerobic-Aerobic ...
CTTTTTTTTCTCGACAATTCAAATAAATATCATACATTTAAAAATATTCAATCAATGAATTCGTTCGTCTTTGTATTTGAGATACTCTTTCGTTTAGATTAAAAATGCCAACAGAAAACGCAGGTGTAACAGCATCATCAGTAACGCCGCCGAATGCCTACGGTGGTTTAGAAGGACCTGATTCAATGTATTTGAAATTGATATCATCCGATGGACATGAATTTGTTGTTCGACGAGATTTTGCCATAACTGCATCGCCAACAATCAAAAATATGTTGAGCGGTCCAGGACAATATTCCGAATCACAACCAAATGAAATCTACTTGAAAGATATTCCGTCACATGTTCTCATTCATGTTTGTCGATATTTCGCTTACAAAGCCAAATATACCAAGTATAAAGTTTCTTTCAAAAACAAAAGAATAAATTAATTTTTCTCTCTATCTTTGAATTTAGTTCGTCAATTGATATACCTGAATTTCCTATTGATACAAATGTTGTACTTGAATTACTTGTTGCTGCAGATTTTCTCGATTGTTAATATGTAAAAAAACAGCGCACATATTGAACAAAGATTCTTAGAACATTCTTCTTCACAATATTATTATTGAATAACTATGTATTCTTATTAAAAACGCTTAGCGTGCTTCTTTTTTTCCTCTCTTTTTTTTCTGGCTAACAACGAAGATTTTCAAAAAAAAACAAAAACAAAATAAAGAGCTCAACAAAATTTTCTAGATTCAATAGCTTATTATTAATTCCTATTAATAGTTGATTCTTGAAATGCGTTTTTTCACCCTCATTTATTCGGATTAAAAAGAAACGGATATGAACTTGTCAATGGCACGAATGTTCATCATCTTAAATGTCTATATATCTTTGAGAATGAATGATAATTGAATGTATTTAACGAGAAAAAGAAAACATGAAGAAAATAAAATGAAGTCTATCAGTTGAGTTTGGATTTCAAGTCTTCGTAAAACAAAAGAAGATCTGTTTGATTTTGTTTCGAAAAACTTGTTGAAATTGTGTTGTAAATTTCACGTAGATAAAAAAATTTGCTAGATAAGTTATTAATTCCAATAGATTAACAACTAATGCATAATATTTATAGATTCGACTACTTGTATCTTTAAAAACAAAATTCGGATAAGCGAATAACATTGGTATTTGTCCGCATAGATAAAGTGTCGATAACCAAACTAACATGATAGTTAATTGTCGTTCTTGTTGTTGTTTTCGAATGTGCATCTTATTTTTCGATGTTGTCGATACCGATGATTTTCTTGTTTGCAAATCATTGATCGTCGATTCTTCAGGTTGAATCGATAATAATGTATCTGTTTGTGATTGTGATTCAGATAGATATTTTGTTATTGGTTTTGTGTCATTACCATTGGTTGTTAATTCTAATGCAATTGTTGTTTGACCAAGTTTTTTCTTTGGTTTAAATTTTTTATTGGCAACATGTACAGTTGATAATAGAAGACAATTCGAACATATTAATATACATATAGGAATAAATCGAAGAAGAATTTCTTTGCATATGCCAAAATATTTATATGCTTGTGTTGTTGCAATAATTGTTTGATCGAGATTATTACATTCTCCAACTTTATAAACAAGAAAATTAACTGAATTAGCAACAATAGGAAATAAAAATACAATGATTAAAGTTAATAAAACACGATTCGGACTAAATAAACGTTGTTTTGACATTGGCCAACGAACGCTTACTAAACGTTCAATTGTAACTGTGATCGTCAGTAGAACATTACAAGCTGCAGTTATATTGGCTAATGGAAAATAAACATTAACTAAATACCATATACGAAAATATTTGTCATTCATTGTATGTGGTCGTGTATAGTTTGTTATACAATAAATAAAAACAAGTATACATGTTATGCAATCAACAAATGCAATTAAACGTAGATATTTAAATGTTAAATTTTTAAATGAACGATCGGCAAATATGATTAAATTAATCACATTTAAAATAAGTCCAATAAGACATAATGGTGACATGAAATATAAATAGAAAATATGTTCAATAAATTGATATTGCAATGCAATACTGCAATTGCCTTGTGTTTCATTGATATCAATCGTTCGACTGTTAAGTAAGACTAAAGTTAAATTTTGTTCGACAGAAAAATCTGTCGCTTGTAAAAGAACATGATTATTCATTTAAAATAACAAGAAGTGCACACACATACGCACACACACGACTACCAAGGCCAACGACGGAAATGATTAATTTCGTAGAGAAAAAATCATATCTAAAAGAAACTTTGATTAAATAAGAAGATTTTTTTTTATTCCTATGAATGTGAATTTTGCTTTCGGTTGAAAGGAAAAGCCTTTCTTCTTCTCGTTGAATTGATCGATTTAAGAAACAAATAATCAACTATGATTAGACGATTCTTTCTTTCGTCGTCGAATAAAACGCTTCCGAGAACATAGAAGAAAAAAGTAGACTCTCGTTTTGATTCAATCATCAAGAGTTCAACAACAACAAAAAAAAACTAAAGAAGAAAATACTTTTACTTGTTTGGCATAGGTTTTTCAAATAAGAAAATCTTTGATTCAATAAGACTAAACCCGATTGAAATGTGAAAATTCTATTTCTCATCGTGTCTTCTCGGTCACATACTCAATTATGTAAATAAAAAGCAAAACAAAAGAAACAGTGTGCGTATCTACATATATATAGATGTTGTACTTCCCATGTTTTTTTCTTTTCCATTCAATTCTTATCACTAAAAATAGTTCGAAAAAAGAAAGAAATCAATAAATTTTCTATTTGTTTTTATGCATAACTTAATGTTCATATTGTGTATGTGTGCGTGTGGGTTTACCAAAGCCAAATCGAAAAAAAAAAAGTTTTTTTCTCTCTCTATGTCTTCGTTGTTATTGCTCTCGTGAAGAAAATTAAATTACAAGTGCGGAATATTAACAAAATTAATTGTTTTCGTTGTTATCGTCAAAGAAGATGATGATAAGTGCATGTTCTCACTCTTGAAAGATAGACTATCGAAACTATTCGAATGAACAGAAAAAGAAGAGGAAAAGGCAAGCGGTTGAGGTCTTTGTTCGGTCGCATCCGAACAAAAGACATCGTTCTCGGAATTTTCAAACAAACAAAATATGTCTATACGCGACAGTTTCTTTTATTTAGGAAACTAACGAACAACAAGAAATCTATTCAACAAAAAACAAGAGAGAGAGAGAGAGAGAAAAAGCCGAAGAATATCAACAACAAAAGGAAAGGTTTACTAATATGAGAAAAGTTTGCTCGATGAACTCGAAAATTCTATGTGTAATTAAGTTCGAAATTCTCATGAGATGACAAAAGAATTGTGAGAATATTTTAACACGTTAGAATTAGACGTGTAAAAATCAACAAAGATAAATCATTAGAATAATAGTACTAATAATAGTATTAATAAAAAAAAACAAGCTAATAGGTCATTTTCATGATAAAGTGCATTTTTTCTGCCCGAAATCGAATTACAAAACAACAATCACATAGTTTTTTTCTCTCTCTCTCTCTCACTCTCTTTTAGCTACTTATCAAGAATAAAAAATTCAATTAATCAAATAATTCTTTCACTCATCTTGTCTGTTTTCGAAAAGAAAAAGAAAACAAGCAAATATGCTTCGTTGATACAGATATTTATAAACTAGTCTGATTATGATAATGATGTACTTATCTGACGCTAGAAAATTAATAGATAAAATTCTCGAGCCGTTTTTTGTTTATCACTTTAAATATCACGTCAAGTTGTGACTGTCAATTTAGATAAGCCGATAGAACGACGGCACAACAAACTATTGCTATGCTATGACAGAGATTTCAAGCAAATAAACATTGTATTTATCCATATGACATAGTCAACTGAAGAATTTCTAGATTTTTTTTCTTCTATTCTCATTTAATGGAAACTGTCATCCATAATGACGACTGGCTTATTCGGAATTAGAAAATAAAAGAGGACAAAAAAGTTTTTATCGCGTTATCTTTTCTTTTTAAAATATAAACATTAGTAGCTAAAAGGATATTTATATAATAGACAGAAACAGACGAGTACTTCAACCGAGTGTTGATAGAGTAGCTTGATGTTTCAAACAAATACTATCAACTAATAATAAAAATAATACAAACAGTAGTAACAACAACAACAACAACAACAACAACAACGACATTCGAAATCGGCAGTGCTAATATTATTAAAGCAAGTAATGAATATATGCAAACAACTTCTTTTTTCTGTCAGTCTGTTTATGGTTCTTAATATATTTACTTCTATTTGGATATCTGGCGTTTTTGTTGTTGTTGATCATGATGATGATAATATACACATATTCAGAATCAAGATGGGCAACACAAGGAGAAAGAAAAGAAAAAGAAGCAAACTTCAACATATATCTATGTGTCATCTTTTGATAGTACAAACAAATGTTATATCAAGAACAAGGGAAGAAATTTTTTCGAATAAAAGAATAACCTAATCAGTATGCGAGATGTTGATGCATTAGTTATTTCTTATTATTACCTTGTGTGTAAATGAACAACACAATCGAGCTTATCTATCTATCGATGACAAATGCTTTAAGATGAGAAGAAAAAAAGACAACAACACTGAATACATCAATGATTGTGTTACTAAAAAAAGACAACGAGAATTTCCTTCTAAAATATCATCTCAATGGGATTTTGTGATAGTTAGAATGATTAGTAACTCGATTTTTTACTTCCTTTTCGGAAACGCTTCTCTCGTTCTTCGCTTTATTAAAATCGTTTTAAAGAGGAGAGATCGAGTTTCATACATACTTATTCGATTTTCGTTTTGGACTATCTATCTACAGATAAACAACAATTCTCCCAGGTCCAATTATTTTCTCTCTCTCTCTCTCGCTCTCTGTTTCCCATTCTATTTAATCTATTTTTTTTTCATCGGCAAAAAAAATGAGAGAAGCAGAGAGACAAAATACATGCGGTTTACTATCTCTAAAACGTTAGCGAAGAAAAATAGATAGATATTAGTCGGAAATCGATTAAGAATTTACGCATGAAAAAGAAAAAGAAAAAGAAAATCCGATGATTAGAAAAAAAAAGAAACAGCAGGCGACGACGAAAGTCTCAACAACAACGAATTGATGATCGTTTCTTCAATTTCCAAAAATATCAACGAGTTCATACTGATCTATTCGGTCTTGTCATACACGTCTCAATTGATTATATACGAATAACTATTATTCACTAATTGTAAATCACGTTAGGAGAATATGTTTTTCTTTTTTTTGTCATTTAAGTCCAATGAAAAGTACGAACGGAAGTAGTTAAAATGACAATGATTATTACGAACTAAATGAATATCAATGATCACATTGAAAATAATAGACTGTAAAAAGGAACAGCAAATCTTTTCTTTTTTTATTTATAATTGATTTGCTTTTTATGACTATGTGCGTCTATATAAATAAAACAAACTACTAACGTACGAAGAATAAGAAAGAAAAACATATGCAAAGACTTTCTTGAGTACATTCATATTTGTATAGCTTTCCTATTGCGCGAAGCTAATTTTTCTTTTCTTCTTCTGACATAAAACAAGCTGAGAAAATTCAGTTTCTGTCATTATCAAAACTCTTTCTCCTCATTTCGTGATAATAAAAAGAAAACATCTGTCTAGCTTTGTTGTCACTTAAAAACATACAGAGATAGAGAAGGTTTTTCTCTCTCGTTCTTTTTTTTTCAATAAGAAATCTCATCATACTTACCTTACATTTTTTCTTATTTTGTTTTCCTTTCTACTAGTCGCAATGAATAATTTTAATTTCCTCTCTTTTTCTTTCATCTCAACGAGAACTTATGTTTTTTTTTCAATTATAAACATAAATTTATTGCTTGACTAGATTGATCGATTCTAATCTATTGCAAGCAAAAACAAGATAGTTTCAAATTGCAACTAAATCCGATCGAAATGAGACTTTACTTCTTCTTCATTTTGAATGATATTTGCATTGATTATCGTGTGCTATGTCGAATGCAGAATAAATATCTCGTGAGGATATGTCAAACTAATCGTAGAAAATGATCTTCACTTTAATAATTCATTGAAAATCTATTAAATATTTTCTTTCATTCAATTTGATAAATGTACACTAATTTCAACGGACAAGAACAATGCAGAAAAAAAGAAAAAAGGAACATTTTTTTTTCTTATTATTCTATTGATCATGTCAATCAAATTCGACAGAAACTATTTCTATTGTCAAATCAATTATTTATATTTTGAAATATCTTGTTGAGTCTCTCTCTCGTGTTTTTCCTTTTCGTCTATGTTTATTCTCAAATAAATATCTTCACAACCAAATTAACAGTCGTCCGACTTTATCATTAAAAAATGCTGTAAATTTCTTCTGAATAAAATCATTTCGTTGATGTTGAAGCCATTCATATGCATTTCGTTTCAATTCATTCGATGGTTTGCCATCAACACAAAACGATGTTAGCGTTCGATTTTGTCGATGAAATTCATCGAGATAACGTAGAACAAATTCATCGATATGAGTATCTAACGAACGCATATCAACATAAAAATGTTGAATATGCTGAAAAATCGAAACAAGATGAGATATAAACAAAGGATTTTGTTCGGACGATGCCGATGGAAGATCATTGATTGTCAACGCTGTAATACGTTGTCGAAGAAGAAAACATAATTGTGGAATTTGAAGAATAGATTTCAATGTTTGATAGGGTAAATCTAAACGAAAGAGATTCGGTGTTGATTCGAGAAGAATGGAGAAATTCTCGAGGTCAATTGGACAAGAACCGACTAAAGCTAAACGATGAAGTCGAACAAGTTTTGGCAATAACAATTGTTCATTCGTACAATCTAAGCAAATAAACAGAAAACGAAATTTTAATTTCAGAGAATACATGAATTCGAAAAATTCTACTCGAATCTGTCGATTGTTGTTCATTCGTACTCATAAGATTTCCATGAAACCAAATCATTGCATATCGAATATACTGACAACAACGAATTATTGGAAAGATTTCATTGATTTTCCAATCACAATCAATATGTAAACGTTGAATATTTGTATACGAATAATTCATCAATGAATTCATGACTGTTGATGAAACTTCGAGATAATCAAACGATGAATATGGTAATGTATGTAAAAACATATAATCATTTTCGGTTCGATTATATAAACATACAATTGGACGAAACATTTGCCATGTTTGTCGAATTTGTTCAACATTGAATAGCATTTGTTCGGGAAGATAATGTACAGCATAATGAAATGTTTGAATCTGTTTTGAAAGACAATTTTGAAGAATTTGTCCGTTTATAAGACGAACATCGGACGTACGAATATTCAATGATAAATGTTCGATTGTTGGTAAATGTTTGAATAGATGATTTAATTCATCGAATGTCCACGAATGTTGAACGGATTTAAATTGCAAAGTTCGAAGTAAATTCAATCGATTCGTTGATGAAAATAAACGATTGAGATGATCGATGTGTCGTCGTTTAGTTATTGAAACATTTAATGATTGTATATTTGGTATTAATTGTAGAAGAAATGAAAGATCATTGAGTGTCGAAATTTGTATTTGAAGATGATGAATATTTGAATATTGTTTTTTTGCTAAGAAATACTTTCGAATTGGATTTAATGGACATGATTGATCATCGATATGAATCGATTTTATTCGTTGATTATTGGCTTGAAAAAGTGCAATTAAAATTTCACTTTGTTGATTGAGAGTTACACGAAAAAGACTACGTAATTCAATAATAGACAGTGATCGAAGATTAGTTAAAATATTCAATAAAACTAATAATGGATCAGGTCGAAATGAAATTAAAATAATTTTTTCAAGACAAGGAAAACATTTTGACATAGGAATGTGAGTAAAATATGTTGGAAATACAATAGCTTGTAGAGATGAATAACAATTATCAATAATTAATGTTTGAATATATGAACCGATTTGTGGAAGAATAGTTGTACAGAATTGAAATGATTGTTTATAGGATGCTTTATGTAAAGATACACAACGACGATAATCACGTGTTAAACAAACGAATCGTTGATTGAGATTATCAAAACTAAGAAGAACATCGATACACAGAAGATATTTACAAATTTCTAATAATAATTCATCTGGTAATGTTTCAAGAATTGAGATTGAACTCATCTGAAAATTTAAGGACAAAAAAATAATGATTCTTTCGAATGTTCTCGGTTTTTTTTCTTCTTCTGTCGTCAATATACTTCGATTGCTCGATTCGATTCGCAAGAGAGCGAGAGAATCAATCTACAGAATGATTGGTAAATATTTTTCGAACGAAAATAGTCGTTAATTTTCTCTTTCATATTTAATCGATTATAGGTAGAAAAAAAGATTTTCGAACGCACGATCGACCCATTCTTTCACGAGATCCTAACGCATAGATGGCGCCGAATATCATCCCCTTCGAAAAAAGTACATATAACAACTATTTTTAGTAACAAAATAGATAACCTTTCGTTGTACAGGAATTTCAAGTCTTTCTTTTTATTTTAGAACGAACAAAACAAACACATTTTCATTTTCTTTTCTCTTTACATACATGAATCAGAAAAACAACAATGAGCACAAAAAAAACATAAATACAAAAGATCAATTCGATCTTATTATGGCAAACGTCATTTGAATTCACGGCGATAAAAAAACATGAATTTACAATTTGTTTTCGATCAACATTTTCATCGATGATTTTCTCATCAATGAATTCCGTGCATACATACGTTTTCTCTCTTTCTCTTTTTCTCTTTCGCTCTCTTTTTCTCGTTTCTCTAGTTCACTGATCTAATCAACTCACATCTGATTGCATATTTCCATTGATTTAACACCTGAGGCAATGAGAGAACGAATTCAATAGTCTATTGAAATTTCATTACGTCAATTGATTGCTGATCTTTATTCACGAACATTTGTTTCCACAAAGTCGCTATTTACACATTTTCGTTTGATGTTTTAATACACTTTTGTTTTTTCTTTTGTCAAGTATACTCGAATGTCAATATCAAGGAGAAGGCTTTTTCTCTCTAATCATTATCAATGTGTTATATGATCCGATGAGGTCACACATAGGTGTTAATAGATCTTCTACTCATTAAAACCGAATCGAGTCGAATTGAATTTTCCACAGAGAAAAACAAACTCTTATATATTTTGTCTTTTAGAATGTGACAAAAAAAAACAAACAAGCACACACATGTAAATTCAATGAGATTTAGTTTACATTTAAAAAACAAAACAACAACACAAAAGACATATACATTAATTGATAAAATTCTAAACAATTCTAAACACACAACAAAAGCAGCAAGATATATTGCGTAATATAAAAAAAAAGAAAGAAACGAAACGAAACGAATTGAAATGAAATGTGAAGCGCGTGAAACGAAATATAAGGGAAGAACTAAAAAAAAAGAAACATTAAACGATGTCATGAAACGAAGCAATTGAAATATATCGTCAAGATAAACGTATACACACACACGCACATCAATGGCAAATGATAGAATAAAAACGTTTCTTCTCTTGGAAAAGCAGTAGAAATTTGTAGATCATAATCTCGAGCTCGGCTCTTGAGAATATGTTATTGGGTTTTTCGAAAAACAAAGAAAGAAGAGAAAGAGAGAATACACCACTGCCTTGCAGAGATCGAAATAAAAATCAAACAACTCGATGAATACCTTTTTGTTTTGACAAGAGACACAATAAAGAAGTCATTATAACGAGTAAGATACACAGACATCACCGAGAGACCACCATACACATACATAGAATTATATATAAAGAGAGAGAACAATATGACTATGATGTCGCATAGACCATACAACGTAATTTCGCTGTTTCTTGTTTTAATTGAGAAACTTCAAGGCGTAATTTGATATTTTCTTGTTCGAGAAGTGCAGCTCTGTAAATAGGAAAGAAGAAAAAAACATATTTTAGTTTTTTTTTGTTGTTGCTAAAACTCTCGAGTTAGTACCGTATGGCAATTTCATCTTCTTTAGCTCGTCGTGCGTCTCGACTACGTTTGGCAGCTTCATTATTTTTTCGTCGTCGTTCCCAATAAGCATCATCTTTAATCGAATTATTCAATTCATCATTTGGACTCGGTTCTGTTGTTGTTGTTGAAGATGAATTCGTATTATTATTTTCCGTTGAGGGTGTTATTGTTGTATTTTCCTCATTTGAATTCGTACTTTCCATAGTTCGATGACGTTTTTTTGGCGGTTGTAAAATTTGTGCACCGGATGATGAGATGAAATACGGTTGAGTTTGTTGCTGTTGTTGTTGTTGTTGCTGTTGTAAACGTTGTTTGAGACGTTCTTGTGTTTGAGCAAGACGTTTACGATTCGATGTCGTTCGTGTTGCTGCTTCGAGAAGAATATTGGTTTGATCGGCTGTCGGTGCAGCTGTTGGACAAAAACCAAGTGGCAACATTAGAGGTTCACGTGGATACGCTTTGAATGGTCGTGTTGGCTTGCCATTTTTGTTTGTTAGAAGCAATGGAAATGTCGACGGAGTTGTTGGAGATGATTGAAGATTTTGTAGCATTGTTGAAATTAATTGATGTTGGTTGGATATTGGCGACGATGGCGTCGAACAATCGTTGTTGTCGTCGAGTGAACGATGAGATGAGAAGTCAATTGGACTTTCTGATGTCGACGATGCTGACGATGTCGATGGAGGTGAAATTGGTTCGTGCTTTTTCTGTTGATGAATTTGCAATTGAGCGGCAGCAGCAGCTGCAGCCATGACTGCGGCAACATTTTGCTGAGCGAGAAGTTTCATAATTAATTCCTGTTGTTGTTGTTGTGTGGTCATGGAAAGTGAGTCTAGTGGAACTTGTGTTTGTTGTTGTTGTCGATTAGGTGATATTGGCGATGTCGGTACGCTTATTTTCTTTTGTAGACTTTCATTTTCAACTTTTTCAATTGCCTGAGCGAGCAATTGGAGACGATAATGTTGTTGAGAAGAATCTGTATTATTTGGACTCATAGATGATTCGTCGTTTGTCACCGGACCAACCTGATTTAAGACGAGAAAGGAAAAAGCAAAGATTAAATGTGAGTAAGAAAAGAAATGACGACTTTAAGTTTCTTGTGTTTTTTTTCTTCTTCTTCTTCGTCTTCATTCGTCTATATTTATTTTTACTACATGCATGACATATCTTTACTTTGACGCTGTGTTATTACATCATTTGAAAATAAAGTTTTTCTTTTTTTTTATCAGTTGTTTACTTGACTCATGTTTTGCCTAAGGTTTACTATGTTTTTCAAAAACTAAATGCGGAGAATCAACAAATAGAAAAAAGTTTGAATAACTATTTGTACGACAGGTTAAAAAGAACAAAGTCGAACGAACCAAAACAAAATGTTCATCGATGTCGAAAATTCAACTTACCATTCTCGAAAATATAATTATACTTTTTTGCTTTGTCTAAACAATTCACCGGGTATGGAATGAATGGACGAAAGGAAGCTTCTCGGTCGGATAGTTCTTTCTTGTTTTGTTTTGTTTTTTTTTCTCTATTTCGAAAGAATCTGCTATTGTTGTTGTTGTTATTGGTTCAATCAACACGCATCGAGCAGCAGCAGCAGCAACAACAACAACACTATCAATCTATCCAAATGTCCTTGTGAGCGTTGAATATAAAAGAACGCGAATAATGTTTTTTGGTGGCGCCCGATGATGACGAAGAGCGATTGCGTGATTTGATTCGTCTTTCTTTTCTTCTGTTTTCTGTCCTCTCGCGCTCCTCAGCCTCTCTTTCTCACTTTTCTCTTACGCTCTATTTTTCTCGGTTTTTCTTTCGTCTACTCAGGGATGGTAGGTTTTTTTTCTCTTCTTACGATGTGTGATTGCATTAGATTACCATTATTCGTTAGTAAACGTAATAGCAGTCGTTTTTCTTCGTCTTTTTCTTTTCTTTTTTTTTGTTTTGTTGTTTTTTTCTCTCTTGCGTAAGTTAAGAGAAGAACGAAGAAGAAAAAAAAATAGGGAACACAACTACATTCTTGAGGATCGTTATGAATACCGAGAAAAGAACAAGACAAATAATTGCGTACTATTACCAGGTCTCTTTCATCACTCAATGTCGTGGTTAAACCAAGAAAAAGAGAGAAAGAGAGAGAGAGAGAAAAAAGCTCGTTGTTTTTCATATCGAATTGCTATTATGCAATTCTTCGTTATTTTTTTTTCTTCTTCTCCTCTCCTTTCTTTCGCCTATTTTTTTTTTGCTTTTCTTTCTTTCATTTTTTTTATGCATATCTATTCCATTTTTTATGTAATATTACGTTAT
>Ga0209922_103509_pt1 | contig 12389 bp, 10 predicted proteins | sample ThiBiot_500_biof_FD_183946 | JGI IMG/M metagenome (GOLD analysis project Ga0209922, IMG submission 183946) | Wastewater bioreactor microbial communities from Cape Town, South Africa - Thiocy_expt_500_biof (SPAdes) | ecosystem: Engineered > Bioreactor > Thiocyanate-remediating > Anaerobic-Aerobic ...
CGTCGAGCGTCCGCTTGCCCGCCTTCTTGTCCGCCTCGACCTGCTTGTTGAAGTCCTCGACGGCGCGGTTGATGTGCATGCTGCAGAACTTCGGCCCGCACATCGAGCAGAACTCGGCGGTCTTGAAGTACTCGTCCGGAAGCGTCTCGTCGTGCATCTCCTGCGCGATCTCCGGATCGATCGAGAGGCGGAACTGCTCCTTCCAGTCGAAGGCGTAGCGCGCGCGGCTGAGGGCGTCGTCGCGATCGCGCGCACCCGGGCGGTGGCGCGCGACGTCGGCCGCGTGGGCGGCGATCTTGTAGGCGATGAGGCCCGCCTTCACGTCGTTCTCGTCCGGCAGGCCGAGGTGCTCCTTCGGCGTGACGTAGCAGAGCATCGCGGCACCCGCGGTGCCCGCCATCGTGGCGCCGATCGCGCTCGTGATGTGGTCGTACCCCGGGGCGATGTCCGTGACGAGCGGCCCGAGCACGTAGAAGGGAGCCTCGTGGCAGAGCTCCATCTCCTTCTTCACGTTCATCTCGATCTGATCGAACGGGACGTGGCCCGGTCCCTCGATCATGACCTGGACGTCCTTCTCCCAAGCGCGCTTGGTGAGCTCGCCGAGCGTGGCGAGCTCGGCGAACTGCGCCTTGTCGCTCGCGTCGGCGAGGCAGCCCGGACGGAGACCGTCGCCGGCGCTGATCGTGACGTCGTACTTGGCGCAGATCTCGAGGACCTTGTCCCAGTGCGTGTAGAACGGGTTCTGCTTGTGGTTCTCGATCATCCACTGCGCCATGATCGAGCCGCCACGCGAGACGATGCCCGTGATGCGGTCCTTCACGAGCGGGAGGTACTCGACGAGAACGCCCGCGTGGATCGTGAAGTAGTCGACGCCCTGCTGCGCCTGGTGCTCGAGCATGTCGATCATGTCGGCGGCGGTGAGCTTGCTGACGGTCTTCACGTTCTGGAGCGCCTGGTAGATCGGCACCGTGCCGATCGGCACCGGCGAGCTCGCGATGATCGCGCGGCGGATGCCGTCGATGTCGCCGCCCGTCGAGAGATCCATCACGGTGTCGGCGCCGTACTTCAGCGAGATGCTGAGCTTGCGGAGCTCCTTGTCGACGTCGCTCGTCACGGCGCTCGAGCCGATGTTCGCGTTCACCTTGCACGAGAGAGCCACCCCGATGCCCATCGGCTCGAGGTTCGTGTGCCGGATGTTCGCCGGGATGATCAGCCGGCCGCGCGCGATCTCGCTCCGTACGAGCTCGGGCTCGACTTTCTCGCGCTTCGCGACGTACTGCATCTCCTCGGTGATCACGCCCTGACGCGCGTAGTGCATCTGCGTGACCGTCGTGCCGCTTCGCTTCGAGACCCACTCGTTACGCATGGCCCGCCCTATTAGGCCGGGGCGCTGTTAGGGGCAAGGGCCGGGCGATGGGCTACGATGGGGACATGAGGGGGCTCCGGGGGGCGGCCACGGCCGCAGCAGGACTCGCGCTCGCGCTGGTCGTCGCGTGCGGACGGCAGCTCGGCGGCGGTGACGGCGACGACGGGAGCGCCCTGCCCGAGGGAACCGACGCTTCGACGACCGGCGCAGCTCCCGACGACGCGGGCCTCGGGCGGGACGGCGCGCCGCACGAGCTCGACGGTAGCGCGCCGCTCACCTGCCCTCCCCGCGACGCAAACGGTCCGAGGATCGCATTCGTGACGTACGTAAGGTTCCCCGGTGACCATCCCGGCGACGGAGCTCCCGGGCCCGCGAAGTTCGACGCGCTCTGCACCAAGCTCGCCACCGACGCGAAGATCGCCGGCAAGTTCGTCGCCTACGTGAAGGACGGCGCCGACGAGCCGGAGAGGCGGATCCGCAACAGCGGCGTCGGCTGGATGCGTCCCGACCACCAGCCTCTCTTCGTCGGGTCGACGATCCCGCTCGATGTCCCGGCGACCCCGCTGGAGGTGACGGAGAAATGCACCCTCGTCGTCGACGACGCCGGGGCGTGGACGGGCCTCTCGCCGACCGGCACGAACGAGCAGAGCTGTACCGACTGGACCAACGCCGCGCCCCAGGCCCAGGGACACTACGGCGCTCCCTCCGCCACCACCGCCTCATGGCGGACCGAGGCGGCCGGGTCGTGCGCGACGCCCCGCCACTTCTATTGCTTCGAGACGGCGGACTGAGCTCTCGCTCGACCGTGCATCGGACACTCCCGGCCCGGTCGCTTGTGGCAGAATGCGACCATGGCGCAAGCCGAGAATTCCGACACGTCGCTCCGCGCTCTCTACGAGCTTCGCAACATGGTCGATGAGCTCATCGAAGAAGGTCTCGTTCACCACTGGAGTGTGAGCGAGATGCTTGGTGCCCTCCTCCCGCGCGTGGGCGAGCGCCTCGGCGCGACGAGCGCCTTCGTCGAGACCTACGGCGAAGACCTCTCGCTACGTCTCTTCGCCTGGAGCGGTGATGCCGGCAAGCCCGTGTCGATCCCGGACAAGGCCGACGTGTTCGCGCGCACGAGCGAGGAGCAACGGGAGCGCGTGATCCTCGACGGCCCCTCCGCGGTCGTCGTCGCGCAACATCTCGACGTCGCCGGCGCCTGGTTCGGCCGCGCCGGCCTCGTTGCCCCGGCAAAGAGCGACGCCCCGCGCCTCGCCGCGAGCCTCAACGCGATCTGCGAGGTGCTCGACAACTACCTCTTCAGCATCCGCGCGATGCGCGAGAAGCACCTCGTGATGATGCAGCTCGGCAATGCGCTCCGACATCGCGTCCTCGGAGAGGGCGTGAAGCAGGCGGTGAGCATCCTCGCCAAGACGATCCCCATGGAGCGCCTCGTCATCGTCTACGTCGCCGAGGAGAACGCCGCAAAGACGCTCCACGTGCAGATGTTCGTCGGCGACGACCTCGCGGTCGACACGCTCGCCGGCGAGCAGCAGACGCACGCGCCGCTGCGCCTCCTCGGCCGGGAGTACCTCGCCGGCGAGAGTACCAAGCTCCTCGACGAGCTCGGAGTGACCGCGGCTCAGGAAGAGGTGCTCATCAACGGCATCACGAAGAGCGTCGTCGTCGGCAAGGTCGTCGTCACCTCCAAGCACGGCGTGTTCAACACGTACGACCGCGAGCTCCTCTCCGCGTTCGCTGGATTCATCCGGCAGCGCGTCGTCGACTTCAACAAGGAGTGGCGCTCCCTCGCGAGCTCGTTCCGCCCCGACGACGTCGCGCGCCTGCTCCAGAACGACGACTACGAGCAGCGCTTCCTCGCGCCTCGCGAAGAGACCGTCGCCATCCTCTACGTCGACATCTCCGGCTTCACCCGGATCTCGGAGACGGTCTTGAAGACGCCGGCGAAGGTGGCCGAGCTCGTCGAGACCTGGAGCCGCGACGCCGTCGAGCTCGTCTGGGACCACGGCGGCGTGTTCGACAAGATGGTCGGCGACTGCGTGATCGCGCTCTTCGGGCCGCCCTTCTACGACGATCCCGCAGGCAACCGCCTCTCGCGCGCGCTCCGCTGCGCCAAGGCGATCCGCGAGATGACGAACAAGCTGCCGCAGCGGGTGGCGTTCGAGGTCCTCCGCGAGGGCGGCATCGCGGTCTCGACCGGGGTCAACCTCGCGCCGCTCTTCGTCGGTCAGTTCGGGCCGAACAGCAACTTCACCGGCTTCTCGAGCGGGATGAACAACACCGCCCGCCTCCAGGGCTGCGCCGGCAAGGACGAGATCCTCGTCATGGAGGAGGCCATCGGTGCGCTCCCCGCGAACCACACCTTCGAGTTCGGCGCGCGCAAGAGCGCGCCGGTGAAGAACGTCGCCGAGCCGCTCGAGTTCCGCGCGCTGCTTTGACCCGCGATCCTCTCGCGCCTCTCGCGCGCGCGTTGCCCGGCGCGTCCCCGCTCAGCGCGTTCAGTCGGAGCAGCAGCGAAAGCCGACGTTGCGCTGGCGGAGGTCGCGGCGGACGTTCGACGACTCGTTGCGGCAGTCGTGCGCGGGCCCACGATCGACGTACGAGCCTCCCTTGAGTAGGCAGCCGTCGCTCGCAGGCCCGCCGTCGCCACCGTCGACCTCGAGCGCGCGGTCGTTGGTGCATGGGCCGTCGAACCACTCCCAGACGTTGCCGACGAGATCGTGGATGCCCTGATAGCCGCCGACACAGCCGGGCGCCGTGCCGACCGGCAGCGCCGCTCCGGCGTCGAGCTCGGCAAGGTTGCACTTCTCGGGATCGTGGAGGCCACCGTACGGGTAGCGGAGGCGCCCCTCGGCGGAGCACGCGAGCATCCACTGATGGGACTTGTAGTCGGAGAGCCCCTCGAGCGTGACGGGGCCGGTCTTCTTTCCGTTCTCGACCTTGCCGCAGAGGTACTTGCCGGCCCACGAGCAATACGCGCGCGCGTCGCACCAGTCGACGCCGACGGCCGGCTCGTTCGGGATCCCGCCGCCGTCCGGCCGCTCGCGCGCGAAGCTGGAGTTCCAGACGCACTCCGCGGGTTGGCTCTTCGGATCGACCTTCGCCGCGATGAACTCGTCGTACTGCGCGTTCGTCACCTCGGTGGTGTCGATGCAGAACGTGTTGCCCGGAGCTCCGACGCGAACGGCTGGCGGAGCGGGCTTGCCCGGACAGGGGACCCCGCTGTCATCGGGAGGAAGGACGCGTGCGTCCTCGTCGAACACCGAGTCGAAGTCGCTCGCGTCCGGCGCGCAGGGCCCGCCCTTGCACTCGCCGATCGTGTAGTCGTCGATACCCGCGAGCGTTCCGCAGGCGACGACCGTCGCGATGGCCACCAGCGCGAGCGCGAGGTTCGACGCGAACCCCAGCCTCACACGTCGACGCGGCCGTTCGATCACTGGAAGGTCCCTCCGATGCCTGCTCCCGTGGGCCCGACGGTGATCGTCCCCCCGTCGGAGGAGCGTCGCAGAGCGCCGGTCCAGTCCCAGGTCACTGCCGCACGCGTCGACGCGCGCGCGGTGGGACGTCGAGGTAGGAGCCAACCGACGGCGCCCGCGACGACACCGACGCCGCCGGCGACGAATGCGATCGTCGAGACGGTCGCGAACGTGTTCGCGCTGTCGAGATCGCCCTTCGCCGAGGGGGCGCAGATGCCGTTCTCGCATTGCGGCTCGACATCGGACGCTCTCGAGAACGTCATCGCCCCGGTGACCGCCCCGACCCCGAGGCCGACGACGCCGAGACCGAGGCCTCCGTAGACGAGCACCTCGGCAAGCGGCGTGCGCTCACCAGCCCGGTCGACGTCGTCGTTGCCGAAGCTCTCGACCCGGAGGGCACGCGGCGCCGTGCCGGCGCCTTCGGGGGACGACGCCCGGGCCCCCGCCGCGTTCGCCGAGGCGGGGAGCACGAGCTCGATCTCCTTCGCGTCGCGCTCCGCGACCTCGAGCGTCTCCTTCGCCTCGCGGCCCTCGGCGTTCCTCACCGAGAACACGCGCTTGCCCGGATTCACGGCGACGGGCTCGCCGATGGCCGACGGCGGAACCTCGACGTCGTCCACGGCGACGCGCGCTGCGGGGCCACCCTTGATCTTGATCCGCACGGTCGGCATCCGCGCCTCGAGCTGCGCCACGAGCTCACGCGCTTGTTTGCGCGCAGCGTCGAAGACCGGAGGATCTCCGGGATTGCGAGGCATGCGGCCGACCTCGAGGGCCAGCTCGCGCGCCTCGACGAGATGACCGGCGGCGAGATGCGCTCTCGCGAGCGCCATCCCCGTCGTCGGCACGTGCATGATGTCGTGCGCCTTCCGGAACGCCTCGATGGCGCGACCGACCTCTTCGGCGTTGAGGCGAGCCTTTCCCTCGTCCATGAACCGGCGCGCGGTCTCGCGCTCTGCGGCTGACGGAGAGGCCGCTGCAAGGCGGGTGACGGAGAGCACCGCCGCGAGCGACACGACCCAGATCGTCCTTGTGGAAGCCATTTCTCGAATGCGCTCTCTCGAAGCGCGTCTCGGTCTCGTTCGCCCGTTCATCTAGAAGCCGTACTCGTCGCTCTCGGCCTTCTGCCCGCCCGGACGCGCGCCCGCGCCCGCCTTGCTGCCGCTCTTCTTCCCCGCAGCAGCGGCCTTCACCGGCGCGGCTGACTCGACCGGCGATGGCGCCGTCACCGCCGACGCTGCCGAGGCGGAGCCCGCATCGCTCGCTCCGATGACGGCGCCGCCGAGATCTCTCGGCTCGAGCACCACGGAGGGAACCGCGACGACGGACGACGACGGCGCGGAGGCCGCGTCGAAGAGGTCGGTCGATGCGGCCTCGGTCGTGGACGCGGCGGGAACCGGCTGCGTCCACGGTGCCGGGGCGGAGCCGGTGCCCGCCACCATTCCGTTCCGCGAAGCGATGACGCCCCCGACGACGCCGAGCACGGCGACGAGACCGAGGACGACGAACGCGCCGAGGAGCTTGGCGGCCGACGTGCCCGTGCGCGGCCGTGGCGGTAGATCGGACATCGACGCGCCCTGCATCGTGCGCATCGACGGTCCGGTGCCCGGCCCCTCACCGACGACGAGCGGGGTCACGCCGATGACCTGCGTTCCCCTCGGTCCGACGAGCATCTGTCCGCGCATCGGATGCTGACCCACGGGCGCCTGGAGCGGCGCGACGAGGGTGTGCGCGCTCGCGCGCGAGCCGTCCGCGCCCGGAGTCGACTTCTCCTTGTCGAGGGCGTGCGCGGCGCGGAGCGCGCTCTCGATCGCGTCCTTGCGTCGCCGCGTGCGCTCGCGTGAGAAGTGGCTCAGCACGTTCGCGACGTCGTCGCTCGTCGCGACGTGACCGATGGTGACCATGGCCTGCTCGAGGGCATGGCGCATGTCCTCGGCCGTGCGGTACCGGAGGTCCGGATCGCGAGCGAGCGCGCGATCGACCAACGAGCGCACCGGCAGCGGCACCGAGTGATGAAGCGACTCGTAGGGCGCGCCGGTCATGAGCTCGTGGAGCGCGAGGAGCTGTCGCCCGTCCTCGGTGCTGCGAACGGGCTCGCCCGCGAGCAGCTCGTAGAGGACCGCGCCGATCGCGTAGACGTCCGCACGCCGATCGATGCGGTCGCCCCGCGCCTGCTCGGGCGCCATGTACTCGATCTTGCCCTTCAGCGTGCCCGCGGTCGTGTCCTCGGTCCGGCGCTCGCGCGCCTTCGCGACGCCGAAGTCGATCAGCTTGATGGCGCCACGGACGTTGAGGAGGATGTTCTGCGGGGAGACGTCCCGATGGACCACCTCGAGAGACGCACCGTCGGGCCCGCGGAGCTCGTGGACTGCATGCAGACCGGCGCAGGCGTCGGCCGCGATCCGCAAGGCGACGGCGAGCGGGAACGGCGCACCGACGGCGCGGATGTCGCGATAGAGCTTGCGGAGGGACTCTCCGTCGATCAGCTCCATCGCATGGTAGAGGACGCCGCGGTCCTCACCGATCTCGAGGATGCGCGCGACGTTCTCGTGGTCGATCTGCGCGGCGATCCGCGCCTCGTCCAGGAACATGTCGCAGAACTGACGATCGTTGCCGTGCGTCGGGAGGATCGTCTTCAGCGCGACGAGACGCTCGAAGCCATGTTTGCCCGTCAGGCGCGCGAGCCAGACGGTGCCCATGCCGCCCTGCGCGAGCACGCAGAGCAGCTCATAGCGGTCGAGACGATCCCCAGGCGAAAGCGCGGTCGCGGGGGGAGGTGTGAAGCTCCCCATGAAATTCAGGATCGCGCCGACGGATGCTCAACGCAAGCTCGTGGTCGCAGCATACATGTGCGGGGTGCTGCCCTTGGACCTCGGGTCCGCAGGAGCGCCACTCCGAGCCTTCGCTTGGGGCTCGCGCCCCAGCCCCCGCAGGGGTCGCCCCCCGCTGGGGTGCTCCATCCCCTCCGCCGAGATGATCCATCCCCTCCGCCGAGGTGCGCCTTCGGCGCTCGTCGGATGGCGCGAGGTCAGGTCGCGATCTGCGGGTGCAGCGCGGCCTTCGTCTTCGAGTGGTTCTCCGCCGGGCGGAGATGACCGACGAGGTAGAGGCCACCGTTGACCGCCGCCCACGAGCGGAAGTGCTCGAACGTCGTCATCCACTGGAGGACGCGCGGGCCCTCGGCGACGGCGCCGATCCGGCACGCAGCGGCGTGCTCCTGCGCGTGGATGAACGCGTCCGCGATGCGCTGCTGGACGGCGAGCGGAGAGCACCGCTCGCGCGCGAGCTTCGAGGCGCTCTTGCCGAGGCGAGCACGCTCCTGAGGATCGGAGATGAGGTCGATGATGGCTCGTCCGAAGGTGGCGTCGGCTTCCTGCTCCTCGCGCGCGCCCTTGCCGGGCGACAGGAGGACGCCGTTCACGCCGTCCTTGATCTGCGCGGAGACGCCCATCCCGTCGGCGAATGCAACCGTCGGCGTGCCGCACCAGAGCGCCTCGCCCATGACGTTGCCGTAGGTCTCGCTGAGGGACGCGTGCACGAAGAGGTCGGAGTAGGCGTAGTAGCGCGCCATCTCGGTGAAGGGGACCTCGCCGGCGAAGAAGACGCGATGAGCGACGCCTTCCTCGCGCGCGACGCGCTTGTAGTATTCGGTGTCGGGGCCTTCGCCGAGCAACGTCAGCGTTGCATCCCGATCGGCGGGCGCGACGTGCCGCGCGAAGATGCGGATGATGCGGTCCTGGCTCTTCTCGCGCGTGTGACGACCCGCGCAGAGGAGACGAGCGCCGCGCCACGCGGCGTCGCCGACGCCCTCGAGATGGGTGTACGGATCGTCGCCGAGCGGACGATCGAAGATCTCCGGCTGCACCGCGCGCGGGATGACGTGAATCGGGCAAGTGACGCCGCGCTCACGCCAGTAGGAGCGAAGCCCTTCCGACAGGACCACGAGCCCGTCCGAGTCGTTGTAGATGTTCGCGAAGAGGTTGTCGCACGGACGCTTCAGCGCGAACTCGAGGCCGGCGTTCACCCAGCCGAGGCGCTTCACGTTCTCGGGGAGGAGGACGTCGTACGCGGCCGAGAGGTGCGTGGTGTTCACGCAGATGAGGGGGATGCCTCGCATCTTGCGGAGCCAGACGCCGAAGTGGAGCGAGAGCGTCGTCGCCTGCGCGAAGACGATGTCGAAGTTCCAGCGGCTCGCGTCGTAGACCCACCGCTCGAGCGGGAGCGGAACGTGCAGACCGGGATAGGTCTTCAGCGGTAGGCTGGGAAGCGCCACCGTTCCGGGGGCGAGCTCCTCCGGCTTGGCGTCGGGGTCATGCGGACCGATCAGTGTGACTTCGTGACCACACCGACGCAATTCTTGGTACAGGAACCGTGTCTGAAACGCTGCACCGTTGGCGTACGGGATTCGAGTGAAATCACTGAGGATGGCAACTCGCAAAGGTCGACCGTGCCGCGCGGTGAGCGCCGCGAACGGTGATTCGCTGGTCTCGTTGGCAGCCTGGGCGACCCGTGAAAACGCGGACCTCGGCCCATCGGCCCGGTGCGTACGCGCCTGCGCAGCGGCCCCCGCGAACGGAGCACCGTCGCTGTGAAGGTCCTCGACGTTACGGAATTCTATTCCGAAAGGGGCGGCGGGGTTCGAAGCCATCTGGCTCTCAAAGGTCACGTTCTGTGCCAGCTTGGGCACGAGCACGTCGTCGTGGCCCCCGGATCCCACGATGACGAAGGGATTGGACGAGAAGGTGATTCGGAGGAGCGCCGTCTAGCACGCGATCGTGGAAGCGCACGGGTGATTCGGGTTCGGGGCCCCGCCTCACCCTATGACCCGAGCTACCATCTCTTGTTGAATACAAGCAAAATTCGGGATGTCGTGGCCCGCGAGCGGCCGGACGTCCTCGAGATCCACTCGCCCTATATGGCGGCGGTGGGAGCCCTCCGCGCGGCCCCGTCGACCTACGGCGTCCGGACCTTCCAGTGGCACTCGGACTTCATCGACACCTACGGAGGGGTGCTCGAGGACAAGGCCCCCTTCCTCCCCTCGCCGCTCGTGAGGACCGTGACGCGCCCGCTCTGGTCGCTCGTTCGTTCGATCGCGCGGCGATGCGATGCGACGCTCGTCGCTTCGGCCTGGCAGGTCGGCAAGCTGACCGCGCACGGCGTGCCGAACGTGGTCCATCGCCCGTTCGGGATCGAGCGCGACGTGTTCCGTACCGATGCGCGATCGCCCGAAGGGCGCCGCGAGCTCCTCGCGCTCGCCGGCCGAGACGTGCACGACGAGACGACCGCGATCGTCGTCGGCGTGGGACGCTTCGCGATCGAGAAGCGCTGGGACCTCGTGATCGACGCGTTCTTGCAGGTCCGCGCACGCGGACGCGACGCGATCCTCGTTCTCTTCGGCGACGGCCCCGAGCGCGAACGGATGAAGGCTCGCGCACGAGGCGAGCGCGATGGCGGCGCTTCGAGCCATCCGGGCGCGTCGGGCGCGTTCGCGGCCGATGTCGTCTTCCCCGGCTTCTCGAAGGACCGCGCCGGGCTCGCGCGGCTGTCCGTTCGAGACGTTCGGGCTCTCGATCGCCGAGGCGATGAGCTGCGGACTGCCCGCCGTCGTTCCCGACGACGGGGGCGCTGCGGAGATGCACGATCCCGCGAGCGGCGAGCGCTATGCGGCGGGTGACACGGACGCGTGCGCGGAGGCGCTCGAGCGTCTCCTCGATCGCGTCGCTCGTGACGGCGACGCGATGCGCGCAGCAGCGGCCCGAGCGGCCGCGAGACTGCCGTCCGTGCGCCAGCAGTTCGACGAGCAGATCGCGCTCTACACCGAGCTCGTCGCCCGACGCGGGGCTGCGCGGGCGACCTGAGCTCGCGATCCTGAAACGTGCATCATGCACGGTGCGATGCGCGCGCGGCCACGGCGGGCAGCGCGCGCCGCTGGCTCGGACGGACGTTCATCGGAGCGGTCCGGTGAACGGGCGCGGGGCGCGGGGCGCAGACCGCGACTTCGAATGCTCCAGCCGCAAAGGCTTCGATAACCAAGCGGGGTTCGCGGTGTGATTCCTGGCAACGCCCACGACATCGCGATCAGGTGCGAGCGATCGACGGGCAGAAGGTTGCGAGGCGCGATGCTTCACGTGACGATACCGCGTATGAAGATCTCCCTTCTCCTTGGCATGGCACTCGGCACGCTGCTGGTCACGACGGCGGCAAGCGCGGCGAAGACGACGTACACGGCGGAGATGAGCGGCGCGAACCAGCTCCCCCCGGTCGCCGGGGAAGCAGCGGGAGTCGCGATCCTGACCGTGGACGACGTCGCCAACACGATCTGCGGGACGATCACCTACTCGGGACTGAGCGGCGAAAACGCCGCGCCGACCGCGATGCACATCCACACCGGCGACGCGAAGACCGCCAGCGGCAACGTCCTCGTCCCGCTGCCGACGGGCGCGAGCCCGGTGAAGGTCAACCTCACCGGCGTAGCCACCGACAAGATCGCCGCGCTGAAGGCGAACGAGCACTACGTCAACGTCCACACCACGGCGAACGCGAACGGCGAGATCCGCGGTCAGCTCGAAGAAGGCGGCGCCGAGCAGTCCTGCGACGAGGCGACCGATGCTGGCACCGACGGCAAGGACGCGGGCGGCAGCGGCAACAACTCGAGCGGCGGCACGAACGACGCCACCACCGTGCGCGCCGACGCCGGAACCAACACCGCGGCTCCGGCCAAGGAAGACGACGGCTGCTCGACGACGGGCTCGTCGCCGGCGAACGGCCTGGCCATCGCCTTCGGCGTCGGGATCGCCGTCGCCGCGATCGGACGAAGCCGCCGCAAGCGCTGAGGCGCGGTCTCGCCGGCACCAAACGACAACGGACTCCGGGCTAGGATGTCGGGATGGCCGAGCGGCTCGTCGTCGTCGAAGAAGCGTTCGTGGCTCGTGGGCGTGGCGTCCTCATCGCTCCGAGGTTCACGGCCGTCACGCCCCGCCCAGGTACGTTTCGCGTCCAGCTCCGGTTCCCTGATGGGACGACCCGCGAGACCGCCGCCGAGCTCGAGGTCTCGCACATGCGCGGCTCGCTCCCGCCGTTCGCGATGGTTCGCTTGCCGGAGCTCACCGTGAACGACGTCCCGCCGAACACCGAGGTCTGGATACCGGAGTGACCTGCTCGTCCCCGCCGCCGGAGCGTGAGTTCCGCGCTGGCTGGATGGAGCCGCTTCGTGCGCCAGCGCCCTCGTGCTAGGTACTGCCGTTCATGGCAACAATCGTCGAGAACCTGGGCAAGGAACTGGAAGAGCTCGACCGTGAGTACGCGTCGAGCTTCGCTGGACAATCGCGCCTCACGCGCGATCTCGACCTGCTCGACAACATCATCAAGCGGGCGTCGTCGGTCCTCCAGCGCATCGACCAGATCCCCAGCGCGGCCCAGGGGCCGGAGCTCATTCGCCTGCGCGAGGCGGCGACGCAGAACCTCGGGCTCTATTCCCAGGAGCGCACGGCGATCCAGCGGGCACAGGAGGTCGGTCCCTCCTTCGAGGCGTTCTCCCAGGAGGC
>Ga0209922_103514_pt1 | contig 12364 bp, 10 predicted proteins | sample ThiBiot_500_biof_FD_183946 | JGI IMG/M metagenome (GOLD analysis project Ga0209922, IMG submission 183946) | Wastewater bioreactor microbial communities from Cape Town, South Africa - Thiocy_expt_500_biof (SPAdes) | ecosystem: Engineered > Bioreactor > Thiocyanate-remediating > Anaerobic-Aerobic ...
TATCGGGCGGCGCCGGAAGGCATCAAGTGGTTGCTGCTCTACGCCAGCGCCGGGCCGTACAACTTCAGCGCGATCCTGGCCAAGGGCTACCTCAACCCCAGCTTCCTCACCCACCAGGTGGTTCCGCTGAGCGGGTCCGTCGCGACGGCAGGCACCGGCATCCCGCTGGACGCGCCGACCATCAACGTGGGTACGGAGTTCTTTCCGTTCCTGATGGCGTGGGGGCCGGTCGGCGCGGTGGCTGCCATCGTCGCGCTCTACGCGATGCTGCGCTGGAGCGTGCGGCGTCTGCGCGCCTCGGTATCGCTGTTCGCGGTGCTGATCTTCCTGCGCGTTTCCTACGTTTGCGTGATGGCGCCGTTCGCGCCGCAGGCTTACACGTGGACGAATGCCGGCTTCATCGGCCTGTGCCTGCTCATGCAGGCGTTCGCGGCGTGGCTGCCGAACCGGCGAGCGGCGGCGTCCGCGCGCATCGCGTCTCCCTCTTCCACCCAGTGAGTGCCCCACCATGGAACAAGACGAAATCTATCTGATCGACCTCTGGCGCATCTTCACCCGCGGATGGATGTGGTTCGCGGGCGTGCTGATCCTGGTCCTGGTCTGCACCTATGCATTCGCGCACACGGTGAAGCGCCAGTGGGAGGCGACCGCGTGGATCCAGATCGGGCAGGTCGGGCAAGTGTTATCGGGCCAGGACCCCAAGGTCGAGCCGCTACTGCGCGTGATCGAGCGGCTGGAACTGGTGCCGTTCGAGAACGAAGTCCTGCAGGGCGCCGGTTACGCGCGCGATTCGGCGGTGGCAAAGCTCTATCGCAACAGCCTGAAGCTGGAACCGCTGCCCTATGCCGGCCCGCTGATCCGCCTGCGGGTGCGCGCGTATTCCCGCGAGCAGGCCGCGGCGACGGTGGCCCGGTTGGGTGCGATCCACCAGCGCCTGGAAGAGGTGCCGCTGAAGGCGGCGCGCGAGCGCCTCGCTCGCAACGAGGCCGATCTGCGCACCGCCGAGGCCGACCGGGACCGCTACCGACAGGCGGCTACGCCGGGCAGCAAGGATGCTCAGGGCCCGGTGCTCGCCAGCCTGTTGCTGGCGAACAAGAACGAGGAGATCCGCGGTTTGCGGCAGGCGAGGATGGATCTGCTGGAACGCCTCGGCCCGACCTACACCTATTCGACCGCGATGGTGTGGCCGGTCTATGTGCCCGACAAGCAGGCGTTTCCGAATCCCGAACTGACCTGGGGTATCGGCCTGCTGCTGGGCCTGTTCCTCGGCGCCTGCGCGGCCGTGGCGAAGGCCGGGCGGCGTCGCATCGCATGAACGCCGGCGGGCGCGTTCAACCAAAACGTCGCCCGCATGCACTCACGGTCAGGCCCGTGACGTGTCGCGGGCAGCCCTGGCTGCAGCCGAAGACGTCGCGCTGAAGGACAGCCGGCGTCGCGACGGGAGGGAGTTCGTTCGATATGCGTGGATTGCACAAGCAGGAATCCGGGCGCCATGCCATGCCCGCCGACAGCGCCCCACGTCCGTCGCGGCGCGCATCGCTGGACGAGGCGCAACTGCTCGACACGCAGCGCGCGTTCGACAGTGTCGCCGCCGACTACGACGGACCACGCGGCAACAACGAACTGATCCAGCGCATGCGCACGACGCTGTGGGATGTGGTGCACGGCGAGTTGCAGCCCGGCGCCCGCCTGCTCGACCTGGGCTGCGGTACCGGCATCGACGCGCTCGAGTTCGCCCGGCGCGGTTTTCGCGTCGTCGCCACCGACTGGTCGCCGCTGATGGTCGAGCGCACGCGGGCGCGGGCGGCGGCCGCGGCCATGCAGTCGCGCGTGACGGTCGCGCACCTCGGCGTGCAGCAACTCGATCGGCTCGACGGCGAGTTCGACGGCATCTACTCCAACTTCGGCCCGCTGAACTGCGCGCCGGATCTCGCCGCCGTCGCGGCCGAATGCGCGCGCCTGCTGCGCCCCGGCGGCAGCCTGGTGTTTTCGGTGATGGGCCGGATCTGTCCGTGGGAGCTGGGGCACTACGCGCTGCGCGGCCGCTTCCGGCGCGCCGGCGTGCGCGCCGCGCGCGGCGCGACGGCGGTGGGCATGAACCGCCACACGATCTGGACCTGCTATTACCTGCCGCGCGAGTTCTACCGCGCCTTCGCCGGACATTTTTCGCTGGAGAGCTATCGCGCGCTGAGCCTGTTCATGCCGCCGCCGTACCTGGTCGACTACTACCGTCGCCGGCGCCGCTGGTGCGAACGGCTGGGCCGGCTCGACGACCGCCTCGGCGCGCTGCCGCTGTTGCGCGACATGGGCGACCATTTCCTGATCGTGATGCGGCGGTGCTGAGCGCATGGACTTCCTGCAGGCCGCGATGGACGTCAGCCTGTGCCGGGCCGTTTCGGTCACGGCCGAAGCCAGCTCGCGCGTGCCGCTGCCGATCCGCGCCGGACGGATCGGTTCCTCGCTGGCTGCACGCGCGTACCGGATCGATCTGCGCGACCACCTGGTCTTCCCCGGCCTGATCAACGCGCACGACCACTTGCACGTCAACGCCGTGCCGCCGCTGCAGTCCTGCGCACCGTTCCCCAACAGCTATGCCTGGATCGCCGCCTTCCGGGCGCACTTCGGGGAGCCGGCGGTGATGGCCGCGCTGCAGGTGCCGAAAGCGTTGCGCTTGCGCCACGGGGCGCTGAAGAACCTGCTTGCCGGCACCACTTGCGTGGTGCATCACGACCCCTGGCATGCGGCGCTCGACGAGCCGGACTTTCCGGTCGGCCTGCTGCGCGACTACGGCTGGAGTTATGCCCTGGGCTGGCCCGATTACGGTCCGCCGGTGCAACCGAGTTTCGCCGCCACGCCCGCCGACCGTCCCTGGCTGATCCACCTGGCCGAGGGCACCGATGCGATTGCGCAGGCGGAACTGGCGCGGCTCGACCAGATGGGCTGCCTGGCCGCGAACAGCGTGCTGGTCCACGGCGTCGGCCTGCGCGGGCAGGATGTCGAGCGGGTGATCGAGTGCGGCGCGGCGGTGGTCTGGTGCCCGACCAGCAATCGCAACCTGCTCGGGCGCTCGCTGGACCCGCGGCGCCTGTGCGCGGCGGGCCGGCTGGCCCTGGGCAGCGACTCGCGGCTCAGCGGTGCGCGCGACCTGCTCGAGGAAATGCGCGGCATCGCCGCGCGCGGTGAGCTGAGCCCGGGCCAGCTGCTCGGCCTGGTCACCAGCCAGGCCGCGCGCATCCTGCGGTTGTCCGCGGGCGGCAGTCTGGCGCCGGGGACACCGGCGGATCTGGTGATCGTCGAGGACCGCGGCGGCGACGAGCGCTGCGGCCTGGTCGGCATCGCGCGCAGCGAGATCCGCGCGGTGGTGCGCCACGGCGTGCCGCGCATCGCCGATCCGGATTTCGCCGAATGGTTCGAGGTCGCCGGCATGGATACCCTGCCGGTGACCCTGGACGGCAAACCGAAACTGCTGGCCAGGCCGCTGGCCGACGCGGCGCTGGTGGCGCTCGAACCCGGCCTCGAACTGGTTGCCGCGCAGCGCGCGCGAGACCTCGTCATGGAGGCCGGCTAGCCATGCTGTCGCGTCCGCCGATGCTGATGCCGGCCGAGGCGTATGCCCTGTGGGCATCCAGCTATCCCGCCCGCGCGCACAACCCGGTGATGCAGGCGGAGGAGCGCGCCATGCTCGCGCTGATGCCGGACACGTTGCAGGGAGCGGCGGTGCTCGATGTCGGCTGCGGCAGCGGACGCTACATGCTGCACGCGCTGCGCCGCGGCGCGGCGCGCGTGATCGGCGTGGACCTGTCGGCGCCGATGCTGGCGCGGGCCGGCACCGAGCTGGCCCGATGGCAGGCAGCAGCGGACATCGACCTGGTGCAGGGCAGTCTCGACGCGCTGCCGATACCCGATGCGCGGGCGAACCTGACGCTCTGCGGCCTGGTCGTCGGTCACCTCGACGACCTGCGGCGATCGCTGGCCGAGCTGTGCCGGGTGACCCGGCCCGGCGGCACGCTGCTGTGCAGCGACGTGCATCCGATCGGGCATGCGCTGGGCTGGCTGCGCGACTTCAAGTCGGACGGCCGGCACTACGCCGTGCGGCACACCCGGCACCTGTACGGCCACTGGCACGCGGCCTGCGCCGCGCTGGGGCTGCGCATCGAACAGGTGCTGGAACCGATGCTCGATCCGGCCGACATCCCCGCCGATGCGCGCTTCGACCGCACCGCGCTGGAGGTTCCCGTGGCGCTGGTGTTCCGGTTGCGGCGCGAGCCATGACTCCAGCAATTCGCAGGCTCCCGCCATGACCCATGCCTCACCTACCTTGCTGATCAACCCGACCATCACCTCGCGGCGCAGCGCGCGCTTTCCGCTGTCGCTGCTGCACCTGGCGGCGGCGCTGGAGCGCAACGGCCGCGACAGCCGGATCATCGACGGCAACGTCGACCGCGATTTCGTCGACGACACCCTGCGCGCGATGGAACAGGACGCCTTCGCCGCGGTCGGCGTCAGCGTCATGGGCGGCCCGCAGCTGGCGCCGGCGATCGCCGTGTCCCGCGCGATCCGCGAGCGCCATCCGTCGGTGCCGATCATCTGGGGCGGCTATTTCCCCACGCTCAACCCCGACGCGGCGCTGGCCGCGCCCTACGTCGACTACGCGGTGCGCGGGCAGGCCGAAGAAACCCTGCCCGAACTGATTGCCGCGCTCGACGGAAACGCCGAGGCGACGCAGGCGACCATCGGCGGACTGTCGTGGAAACGCGACGGCGCGGTCGTGCACAACCCGAACCGCCGCTTCACGCTGGCCGACAACGCCCGGGTGCTGCCTTACGACAAGCTCGGCGACCCGCGGCGCTACCTGGCGCGCACCTATCTCGGCCGCCGCACCGTGGCGCACCAGGCCTCGGTCGGCTGCCGCTTCCGCTGCACCTTCTGCGGCGTGGCCGCGATGTTCGGCGGCACCACCGTGCTGCCGGCGGCGCAGCAGCTGGAACGTGACCTGGGCTATCTCAAGCACACGCTGGGCGCGGACTCGGTGCAGTACTTCGACAACAATTTCTTCGATCGCGAACGGGACATGCTGCCGCTGCTCGAGGTGATGGCGAAGTTCGAGATGCCGTGGTGGTGCTTCGCCCGCGCCGACGCCCTGCTCAACCTGTCCGAACAGGCGTGGAAGCTGGTGCGCAAGAGCCGCTTGCGAATGGCGTACATCGGCGCGGAATCGCCCAACGGGCAGATGCTCAAGGAGATCCGCAAGGGCACGCGCCCGGACCAGACCATGGCGGTGGTCGAGTTGTGCCGCCGCCACGGCGTGATTCCCGAGCTGTCCTTCATGGTCGCGCCGCCGGAGAACACCGAGGAGGAGACCGAGCACACCTTCGAGTTCATCCGCGCGCTGAAGCGGATCAATCCGCAGTCGGAGATCGTCATCTACGTCTACACGCCGCTGCCGGAAAACAGCCGGCACGAGCAGGACCGCGCGAGGCGGCCGGGCAAGCCGCTGCTGGACTTGCACGGCGCGCCGGTGGTGTTCCCGACGACGGCGGAGGAATGGGCGCTGCCGCGCTGGGTCGACTACACCTGCCACGCCGACGCGCCCTGGCTCGACGACAGGCTGCGCCGGCGCATCCGCGATTTCGTCACCGTGCTGCGCTGCCGCTTCCCCACCGTGCAGGATCTGCGCTCGCCGCCCTGGGCCAAGCGCAGCCTGAGCGCGATGGCGCGCTGGCGTTATCGCTACGGCAGGTACGACCGGCCGTGGGAACTGGAGCTGGCCAACCGGCTGGTACGCCTGCGCATGCCGCAGGTCTCGGGCCTCTAGCCGGGTGCGCGCCGTGCACGCCGCCCAGCTCAATTTCCTGCCCGCGCCGGCGGGACTCGCGCCGGCCGAGGTGCTGGAACGGTGGCACTCGCTGGCGGACATCGCCGAGGCGGCCGCCAGCGCCGGCACCCGCGTGTCGGTGATCCAGGCGGCGGCGCGCGAGGCGCGGATCACGCGTGGCGGCATCGACTACCACTTCGTCGACATCCGCGGGCTGGAAACGGCAGCGAACCGGGGCCGCCGTTTCGCCAGCCTGCTCGGCGACATCCACGCCGACGTGCTGCACGGACACAGCCTGGGTTTTGCCGAAGACGCTTTCGCGATCGCGCAATGCCTGCCGCGGCTGCCGATCATCCTGCAGGATCACGCCGATCGGGCGCCGCGCTGGTGGCGTCGCCGGCGCTGGCGGCGCTGGTATGCCGCCACCGCGGGGGTCGCCTTCACTGCGCGCGAGCAGGCGCAGGCGTTCGCCGGTGCCGGCCTGTTCGGCGCGCGCACGCGTGTGTTCGCGATCCCGGAATCCAGCAGCCGCTTCACGCCGGGCGATCGTGCCGCGGCCCGCACCGCCACCGGCCTGCACGGCGAGCCCGGCGTGCTGTGGGTCGGCCACTTGAACGCCAACAAGGATCCGCTGAGCGTGCTCGAGGGCGTGGCGCAAGCGGCGATGCGGTTGCCCGGCCTGCAACTGTGGTGCGTGTTCGGCGATGCGCCGCTGCTTGGCGACGTGCGCCAGCGCATCGATGGCGATCCGCGACTTGCCGGCCGCGTGCATCTGCTGGGCAAGGTGACGCATGCGAAGGTCGAGCAGCTGATGCGCGCGGCCGACGTGTTCGTCTCGGGCAGCCATGCCGAGGGCAGCGGCTACGCCCTGCTGGAGGCGCTGGCCTGCGGCGTCGTGCCGGCAGTCACCGACATCCCGTCGTTCCGCGCGCTGACCGATGGCGGCCGCATCGGCAAGCTGTGGCCTTGCGGCGACGCCGCGGCGCTCGCCGCGGCTTTGCTCGCGGTGGTCGGGTCAGGCCGGATGCCGCCGGCACGGGTGCGCGCGCACTTCGACGCCGCGCTGTCGTTCGCCGCCGTGGGCCGGCAGTGGGCCGAGGCGTACGCGCAGGTGCGCGAGGACCGGCGCCGGGGCGCGTCGTGAAACTTGCGCTGGTGGTGCCGGGCGGGGTGGATCGCAGCGGCGAGTTCCGCGTGATCCCCGCCTTGCTGGCGCTGATCGAACGACTGGCACGGACGCATGAGGTGCATGTCTTCGCGCTGCAGCAGGAAGCGGCCGCAGCCCGCTGGGAACTCGCCGGCGCGAGCATCCACAACATCGGCACCGGCCGGACCCGGTGGCGTGCGATCGCGGCGATCCGCGCCGAGCATCGCCGCGCACCGTTCGACCTGGTCCACGCGATCTTCTCCGGCCCGTGCAGCCTGGTCGCGGTGGCCGCGGCCAGGCTGCTGCGGTTGCCCAGCCTGGTGCATGTCGCCGGCGGCGAGCTGGTCGCGCTGCACGCGATCGGCTACGGCGGCCGCCGAACGTGGAAGGGCAGGCTGCGCGAGGGGTGCGTGTTGCGCGCCGCCGATGTCGTCACCGCGGCCAGCGCGCCGATCATCGACGCGCTCCGAATGCTCGGCATCGAGGCGCAACGCGTGCCGCTCGGCGTCGACCTGCAGACCTGGCCGCCGCTGGCGCCGCGCGCCCGCCATGCGGGCCCGGCGCGGCTGATCCATGTGGCCAGCCTCAACCGGGTCAAGGACCAGCCGACCCTGCTGCGCGCCCTGGCCATGCTGCACGAGGGCGGATTGGCCTTCCGCATGACCATCGTCGGCGTGGACACCTTGCACGGCGAGATGCAGCAGCTGGCGCGCGAGCTCGGGCTGCAACACTGCGTGGATTTTCCCGGCTTCAAGACGCAGCGCGAGCTGCGCCCGTTGATGGAAGCGGCCGACGTGCTGGTGATGTCCTCGCAGCATGAAGCCGGCCCGCTGGTGTTGCTGGAGGCCGCGGTGGCCGGCGTGCCGGCGGTGGGCACGGCGGTCGGACACTTCGTGGAGTGGTCGCCCGCGGCGGCAGGCAGCGTGCGTGTCGGTGACGCGGGCGCGCTGGCCGATGCCATCCGCCAGCTGCTCGCCGACGAACCGCGGCGCCAGCGCATGGCCCGGGCCGCGCAGCTGCGGGCGCTGGCGGAGGACGCCGACTGCAGCGTGCGCCTGTTCGAGGCGCTGTACCGGCGCGTCCGCGCAGGCGGATCAGGCGAATTTGCGCGCGAGGTAGAGGCGAAACCTTGAAGGCTCGCGCCGACCGCGAAGCTTCGCGACGAGCGGGCGCAGCGCCCAGCGCGGGCCGTACCACGGGCGATGCACCTCCCACCGGATCGACAGCGCATCCGCCAGGCGGCGCAGCCGCTCGTCGGTGAGGTAGCCCAGGCTGGCGATCGCATCCGCCGCGATGCCGTGGCGGCGCAGGAACATCTCTCGACGCTCGGCGAGCATCTGCCGGCCGCTTTCGTCGCGGGCGTACCACGGCGTGTCGGCGATGATCACCGTGCCGCCGGTTTTCACGCAGCGCAGTGCTTCGCGCAGGCAGGCATCGCCGTCTTCGGCGTAATGGAACGAGGCGTTGAACACGGCGGTGTCGAACTGCCCGTCGGCGAACGGCAGGCGGCCCATCTCGGCCTGGAAACGCGGGAACAGGCTGGGCAGCCGTGCCCGGTAGTGCCGGGCCGCACCGAGTCCGTCGCGGTCGTGGGTGAGCAGGTCGACGGCCACCGGCCGGCAACCGGCCAGGGCCAGGCGATAGCTCATCCAGCCGTTGCCGGCGCCGAGGTCGAGTACGCGGCGGCCGTCCAGCAGATGCCGCACGATGTAGTCGTAGCTGCGCGCGCGCATCCGCCATTGGCCGCGATCCGTTCCGCCGGTGTCGCGGTAGGGCAGGGCGAGGTAGAACGCCTCGCTGTCGCTGCCGCGGCCTTCCGCCATCCTGATCCGCTCGTACTCCGCGATGAAGCGGGCCAGGCGCGCGGCCGATTCCGGCGGCAGCGCATGGACGATGCCGTTCTCGACGGCGATGACGAAGCCGCAGGCCGGGCAATCCAGCCTGTCGATCGAGGCCCGGCAGCGGGGGCAGCGCAGGTGCAGGCCGGCCAGCGCCTCGGTGTCCGCGCCATGGCGGGCGGAGCAGGTGTCCATCGCCGGTGGCGTTTGCGGCATGGCTGGCAGCTACGGTGCGCGGGCCGCTGAAGCCAGTGCCGCGCGCACCGCGAACAGGGTGTCCATCCGCGGCACCGGATGAGTGAGCCAGGTGAGGATGCGGCGCCGCTGCGACAGGCCGGCCCACGCCGGTCCCTGCTGCAGCCAGAGCTGCGTGCGCACCATGTCGGCCCGCTCCCGGCTGGCTTCCGGCGTGGGTCTGATCCGCTGGCCGAGGCAGCGCGCGAGTTCGCCGAAACTGCGCGACCACTCCAGGCCGTGAAGCGCATGCAGCCACAGCTCGGAGGACGACACGCGGGTCAGCGTCTGGCGGCGCGAGACCATCCGCAGCAACGCAGGGCAGTCGGCGGCGAGCCGCGCGAACACGTCCGGCGGAACCACCTCGCCGTAGTAGCGCGCAGCCAGCAGCAGCGGTGGCAGCGCATACCAGGGCGCGTCGGCGTGCCCGTCCCGCAGCACGTCCCAGTCGCGCGCGGACAGGCGCGCCGCCAGCCGCGCGATGTCGTGCAGATGGAGCAGGCGCAGGCTGCGGTTGCACAGGTTGCCCGCGGCGTGCAGCAGCAGGTGGTTCATCAGCGCGCCGGCTGAGGGATAGGGGTTCAGGCCGGGCTGCGGTTGCGGCGGGCGGATGCGCGCGGTGATGTCGACCGCGCTGACCGGCAGCCGTTCCTGGATGCGCGTGTGCAGCTCGATGTTGACCGGCGTGTCGCGGTGCTCGCCCAGGCCGGCGAAGGGTCTGCCGGTCGCCGGCTTGAACACCCGGTGCTTCCACGCGACGAAGGACTCCACGTAGCCGAGTTCCCGCAGCAGCCCGATCGCCGGCGCGGCATCGTGCTCGCGAACCAGCAGGTCGATGTCCGCCATCGGCCGCTCGCCGGCCGCGTAGATGCCCAGCGCGTGCAAGGCGGAACCCTTCAGCGCGACGATGGCGATGCCGCCGGCGCGGGCGCCGGCATCGATGCCCTGCAGCAGCGTCTCGATGCGCCGATGGCGATGTTCGACGTGCGCGCGCTGCCCGGCCAGGAACGCCTGCCATGACGGATGCTGCCATGCGGAGAGTCCGCACAGCAGCGGCGACACGCCGTGCACGGCGGCCGCGGCCGCGGCCAGTTGCCATTCGAGATCGTTCCAGTCCGGCGTGGCGCTGCCTGGCCGCGCCAGCTCCGCGGCCAGCGTCTCGGTGGTGCGGCGCAGGCCGGCCTTAACGATTTTGAGCGGCGGCAGCATGGGGCAGCAACCGGATGTCGATTCGCCTGGCCGCAGGCGGCGAGGGTGTGGCGTCGTCGCAGCGATGCACCCGTTCGGACGCGACCAGCGCGTCCCATCGTGCGTCGAGCGCCGCGATCGCCTGCCGGTGATGCTCCGGCGGGTCGAGCGCCTTCGCTTGCTGCAGCGTGGTCTGCTCGTGCAGCAGGTCGCGCACGCTGCGGTAGAACTCCGAGTCGTAGGCGCCGTGGAACATCATGGCCAGGTCGCCGCTGTCGCGCCAATGCGTCTTGTCGCCCAGCTGCGCCTTGACCTTGTCGTAGAACTTCGTGCCCGGCAGCGGATAGGAAACGCTCACGCCGATGTCGTCGGGCGCGGCCTGCGCCACCAGTTCGCGCGTCGCCAGCAAGTCGTCCAGCTGCTCGCCCAGGTAACCGAGCTGGATGAAGAAGCCCACGCGGATGCCGCGCTGGCCCAGCCGCACCCGCGCCGCAATCAGGTCGGCGACGCGGGTGCCCTTGGTCATGCTGTCCAGCACGCGCTGGCTGCCGCTTTCCGCACCCAGCCACGCCTCCGCGCAGCCGGCCTGTTCGAGCGCGTCGGTCATGCGCTCGCTCATCAGGTCCGCGCGGGTCTGGATGGTGAACGGAACCGAGCCGCCGGCGGCACGAAGGCGAGCGCCGAACTGCGCCACCCAGTCGACATGGAAGCCGAAGATGTCGTCGGCCATCCAGATGTGGTCGGGCTTGAACGCCTGTTTCAGGTAGATCATCTCCGCCGCCACGTCCTCGGCGCTGCGCTGCTTGTAGTGGTTGCCCCAGATCGGCTTGGCGCACCAGTTGCAGCGGAACGGGCAGCCGCGCGACGCGGCCATGTTGAGGCTGAAGTAGCCGTGCCGTTCGCGCCACAGGCTCCGGTAGCGTTCGACGTCCACCAGGTCCCACGCGGGGCGTCCGCTCAGCCGGGGGTCCGGCGGCATCGCGCCCAGGCGTCGCGCCTGGGTCGTGCCGTCCACCCGCGTCGCGATGCCGGCGACGCCGTCGAGCCAGTGGCGGTCGTCGATGGCCGGGTCGCGCGCCAGTCGCCCGGCCAGTTCGAGCAGCGCCGCGATCCCTTCGCCCATCAGCACGGCATCCGCGCCCGCATCGAGAAACGGGTCGGGCTGGTCGGAGGCGTCGGAACCGGCGACGATCACGCGGGCCCCGCGCGCATGCGCCTGCGCGATCATCCGGCACGCCGCCTCGCGCATGCGGCCGAGGCACATCTTGGTCAGGTAGTTGAAGTTGTCCTCGTAGAGAACCACGAGGTGCGGCTGCACGGCGCCCACGGCGCCTTCGTAATCCTCGACGCCATCGGCGAGCATCGCGTCGAACAGGGCGACCTCGTGACCCATCTGCCGGAGCAGCGCGGCGATCTGGATCGTGGCGAGCGGAGGGTAGGGCTTGCCGCGTTCCCACTGCTTGGGGTCATACCTCAGGAAATAGGAGTGACCGACCTGGATCTTCAGCATCGCGAATGGGCCTCGAGCGTCGCCGCGGGAATCGGCAGCGGCGACGGGGGAACCGGCGCGTCGTCGATGCTGCCGGCAGGTGAGTGCCGCGGTGCGGGGCTTCGGTTGCCTCGCGCGGCGAACCGGGTCGGCGTGCAACCTTTTCGCGGTGATGGCGCACTCAGCAGCACACCACCGCCAACGGATCCGCCGCACCGTGCAACTCCCCCCGGGCCGCGCAACTCGTTCGATGGCGATGGCGTCGACTGGCCACGGCGCGGGCCCCGACGCCGATCCGTTCGGCGAGCGATCGGTCGGTGGCCGGGTCGTGCGGCGGCAGATACTCGGCGGGCGTTTCCGTTTCGAAAGCGCCAGCGAGGCGCTGCTGCAACAGGTCGAGGCCGCTTATGGCGGCCTGCCGCAGCACCGGCTTGCGATGGCCGTACCCGAGTTCCGCGTCGAATTGCGCCTGTCGCCGCCGCGGGCCTCGCCGCCCGTGGACGAGCCGCCGCCGGTGCAGATGCAGTCGGGAGTGGGATTGATCTGCGGCGTGATGGACGCGTCGAACTACGTGGTGCTGGCGCCCGCGCAGCAGCAGGCGCTGGTGGTGGCGTCCGCCGACATGCTGGAGCGGCCCTACCATCTTCGCTACG
>Ga0209922_103518_pt1 | contig 12350 bp, 7 predicted proteins | sample ThiBiot_500_biof_FD_183946 | JGI IMG/M metagenome (GOLD analysis project Ga0209922, IMG submission 183946) | Wastewater bioreactor microbial communities from Cape Town, South Africa - Thiocy_expt_500_biof (SPAdes) | ecosystem: Engineered > Bioreactor > Thiocyanate-remediating > Anaerobic-Aerobic ...
CAATTATTTCACTGATCTATTTCTTACCAGGATCAGTTGAATGAGCAGTCAATAAATAATTCTCTTCAGCTAGTTCTATATTCTCACTTAAAGACATTGTTTAGTTGTCTATAAAACAAACACGCCATAGGAATAAAACTTTATTTTATCATATTAAAAAAAACAGGTTGCGTATGATACCTGATAATTCTTTTTTTTTCTGCTCTTGTCTGTCTATCAACACTGTGTCTTGGTAGTATTAAATAGTGACTGTGCTTATCTTATCGTTGTTTTTCTCTTATTTCCTATTTTATTTATTAATCCTTGGAATTACAATTGAAACTCTGAAAATAAATTTTGTTGACGCATCATTTCATCATAAATGCTACGAGTTTATATAATACTTTATTTGCAACTTGTCTTCTTTGTGCATCATCCTGAAAAAAGTTTAAACCACCGGTCGTACCGAGAGATGCTGAAGAATATGTAAAAAGTCTTGTTATCGATGATTTATGTACTTTGTGAATTGAATTGTACAATAAGGATAGAAATGGTAAATAAAAACAAAGTAATTCTGTGTGGCATATTAAACTACGTGTACTGTTTGTTGCGCATGTTGTCTTTTAGTTACCTCATATGCTATGGAAGCTTGTGAGTGTATATTAGTCTGTCTTCTTTCACCTCTTTGCTTAGCTTGTATTGAATGATATTTATCAGAAATGATTTATTCGAGATCAAAACAGTCGCTTCAAACGAGAGTGTCGGTTTCGAAACTTTTGATGCAATGTGATTTTTTTAAGGAAAAATATACTATTGAAAAACTACTGTTTGATTGCATTTTCTGCTAAGTCTCTCCTATATTTCATTCTCTTTTCTGAAAGAAAGGGTTATTAGACTTCATAACTGGCGTGATGATTACAGCGTGATGTATATAAACTATTCGAAAAAAAAACACACAGGTAATTTTAAATATGCATAAGAAATATTTCAACGAACCGTTAATTATAACATTTTCTGATTTTTCTTCAGATGAATTCAAACGCCGTTTTCTTTCCAGTAATCGTCTGTATCTGTTTCAAGTATAATTTTTCCCTCGCTATTGCTAATACAAACTATGCAAGATTTATTATTATTGATTCAGACTTTTGTCATAAATAAACATCTTGCACAAGTGATTTTCTCATCGATTCGCCTTTAAAAATCATTAATTGGCCAATTTTTAATTTGAACTTGATGTTCTTCTGGAATTCTATAAATGATCAAAGTATACGTAATATAATACTTAGTTCTGACCAAAAGTTAAGTGAGATTATGTAAAAGACAACTTAAAATATTATACTGATCGTTTCTGAGGTACTGGAATGGATGGAAATGTAGGGAATGCAGAGAATGCAGGGAATACAGGGAGTCCATTAAAACGTTTTGTTGATAAAAAATTACCGTAGTTTTAATGCAACATGATAATTCATTTCTTTGTTTTATTTGCATTGTCAAGACAAGATACTATCTGATTTGCCTATAGAATATAAATACGGATTGTGTTTCGAGCAAGGAATATTATCAGTATATGACGCCTAAGTTTTATTTTTTTTTATAAAGAAGCTTTCGATCCTGAAATGATGTAGGTTTAAGCTAACATGGACTTGTCGAATATGTTCAATGTTTTACTGCTTTGTTCGTTATGATTTATGAATGAAAATATGTTACTACGAAACAGTATGAGAAACTTCTTCTCTCGAAAACATTCATATATTTCATCTTTATGAACATGGATTAAATAAGCGAAAAGAACTGCTCTGGCGGGAAATATTAGCTTTTCATGCGATTTTGTATGCATTTGCGAGCAAGTACGTACGTTTTGGTAACGGCATTAGCCATAGAGAAAGAAAAAAGTTGACTGAAATATATGCTTCGGTTTTCTTTCGCCGAAAGTCGACGTATTCACGCATAGCATAATCAATATTTGACAAGAGAGCAGAGAGAAGCGCATTGTGTCAGTCGTTTTATTCAGTTTTTGCCAACATAGAAAAAAAATGAATTTTTGTCTGTTTACATTATTATTACATACGAATTAAGTTGGAAAGAAAAAGAGCAACGTATAAATGACGCACGTATTTACAAACTGTAGTCATTCTCTCAACTATTTCGAAGAAAAACTTCCAACTAAGCAAAACTTTAAAACAGTAAGTTTAGCGATGCTGTTTGCGTACCTTTTGAAGAAAATTTTCGATTTTCATAATATATTTCAGAAAGAAGTAGCAATGGTCGAAAAAGCTTCTGAAGATAACGGCTCATGTGAATGTTGCGAATCTGGAGGATGGTGGTCATGGCAACCAGGAAACCCGGAATGTGGTGGATGCGGACATTCTTATAGTTCTCATAGCGGATCATGATTTCATACTTTTTTAATAAGCACAGAACTTTTATATTTTAGTATAACCTGAACTCCATTTCGATATTCTTCTCTTTTCTTCTTTTTGAATAAAAAACCTCCATAAGATCATTTAGAAAGATGTCAATTTATAATCCATACCCATTCACATTCATTCTTAATGCTAAAATTGTCAAAGGTCGTCTCCTTTCTATATACTTTAATTGTAATTAAAATGTGATATAAGAAAGTATTGATAAAATCAATCTGTTAACCATAACTCTTATTTTTTAACAATCAAGAGGGTGAGCTGAATCAGGTAATTTCGACTCTTATCAACGCTAGATGGATCTAGTGAAATTGTTCAATTGCTGGTTAATGAGAAAAAATGGTTTCCAAGGAAACTCAGAAAGATTGAAGCATCTTGTTTAGAACTCATTGTTCAAATCCGAATATTTGCTTTATCATATGTATGGCATTATATGATATCTTTACATTTACTATCTTACTTCAATGCTATCTTTGATATTTAAAAGCAAATATGCGAAGTTTTGTATAGTGTTGCAAAAACCGGCAACGTTCACAAATAATCCATAGGCGATTACTTTGAAAATGAGAAAAATATGATTTGATTAATTTTATGTGCTCAAGACTTTCTGAATGGTATGTCATAAAAGAAATAGGGAAAAATCATTTGAAGTTTTATTTGTTCATTTTAAAAAAGTTTAAGATATGGTGGTGAAGGTAAATTTGGATCAGTGCCACTATATATAGCTGCTTGTTTAAATGGACATGGTGTTTCTCGCCAAAGATAACGAACACCGTACAGTTGTCGTCCGACACATGAACTATCCACCGTTAATGATATTGTCAAGTTACTTTTACTTGATATAGTCGCTGGAACCCATATAGTATCATTTACACATTGACTACCTTGGCAACAGACCTGATCAAGTATGGAATGTAATCATGTGGATACGAAAGTGAAAGTAAAAGATTCAAACCTCAAATCCAATTGGATTACGTAGTTCAATACTCGATACAGTCTTGTAAGTGATATTCACTGTTTGACTGCCAGTTGAATAGGCAACGTTATCAACGAGAGGACCTTGATATTCTAGTTGTCGTCCATATGCTACCGCAAGACCAGAACGTGATAGTCGATAACCGACATCGTGTTTATACCGAGGATGAATACTAAAATAATAGATAATTTGTCATACGTAATATGTAAGAACAATCTCAATTTACCCATTAGCATCATCACGCAAGTCTAATGCAACTGCCATGAATACTCGGGGAACAACATTATTTGGGACATAGCCAACATCGAATGTTTGATGCCATCGTAACCATGGCATACCTCCTATGAAGTCGCTGTTGTTTGCATATGTTGCTAACTAACAAGATTCTATACATAGAGAAATGTATGATTTGGAATTTAACTTTTACTTGAACAAAACCAAATGGAAACTGAAGATCGGTGGTGCCATTGGTCCGTTCATTCCATATTTGTCGCCAATATTGAATCATTTTTGAAAATGAACAGGTATATTTATCTAGATGATATGCCCGATTTGCTTCGCCTATATGAATGAAAAAAACACAGTATTTGACATAGAATATACCCTTTACCTTGATACCAGATGGCACCATAGATAACCATACGTGTAAATGGATAGATCATCGAGTTATACAAAGTTGAGACACCCAATGTTGGAGCAGCAGGAGAATGATCAAATGATTCTATCGGCAATACGTCGTCTCTATATAAAAATGATACGAAAATCAAAACTACAATCTAACTCACATTGTGTTGTTACAATCATGCAATGCTTGTGGTGGTGCCCACAATTCGATGGCTGTTCCACCCCAACTAGTAGCAATAAGTCCAATGGGTCGACTATCTAATGCTTGATGAATCATACGGCCATAAAGCCAACATACCGCTGACATGTAACTCCAACTTGGTCCATCAATACTGTGCGATGATGCTACTGACCAGTTTGACACAATACCAAGTAATTCTTCGACAGGTACACCTGACGATTTGAGAGCAGCAGTGAATGTGCGAATTTTAGGATACTTGCCAGCATTGGCAATTTCTACTGACGCATTAAAAATCATATTCACCGTAAATTGCATGTTTGATTGACCTGAACAAATCCAAACATCACCAAACAGAACATCATGAAGTGTGATGGTCACCAGTGTTCCATTGGGTAATGGTTGCGAGACTTGAATATCATAGGGTCCTTCATCAGAAACGGGATCCAATGTCACTGACCAAATACTTTCATTTTGCTCATTCGCCTGGTCGATACCACTGACAGTTGTATAAGTTTTGTTGTTGATTGTGAGAAAAGTCAATGTTCTTGGATCTCCAAAGCCCCAAACAACAGCTCTTTCTGGAGCCCGTTGAAGAATCATATGATCTTGCATATAATTAGCGAAACGAGGTGTTCCATCGCCTGAAATTATATTCACTTTTACTTTCATTGAAGTTTAGAAATCAATTAACACTTACAATAAATGAATAGTAGTGTAAAGCACAGAAAAACAATTACAATGTGTCGCATCTTAATGTTGTATGTTGCACCTTAGTGAGATAAAGAAAAAAGAATGTCAACAGTGTGCGATGCATTTCAAGTGTTTAAATTGTAGTGGATACATTTTTATTTTGACTAAAATCATCGAACAACGAAAACTGAGAAAAAACGAGACATCGACAAGTTTAACATACTATTCGATCATGTATCAAAAAGACACAAACATTATTATTTGCGCTACCCGAATATATCCCAGAAAACTCTTTTTGATTGTATATTTTGAATATTTTAGATTCATAATGTGACATTCAATAGTTCATTCGCTCATAGCTATTTACCTTGCCTGTGATACTAAATGTCGGACAAATTTTCTGATGAAAGAATGATATTATAATAAATGGGGAGTTTTTTTGAAAGTTTTGAGAAAGTGAATTTAATATAGCTTTATATTTATTAATTGTAAGGAGATTGTCTAGGAAATAATTTTACAAAATACGTGCAATAGTTAAGAGTGGCTAATAACGGGAAAATTTTTGAATTCGATGATTGTACCCGTCTGTTACATATAAATTCAACTGATTATCAAATGTTATTGAGTTCGGAGAAGACAGCAATGTTGCATTGCTACCAACCATTCCAGTTTTACCTGCAATAGTCGTGGCATTTGATTGGTCAGCCATGAAGAATTGAACACGATGATTAGCTCGATCTGCAACATAAATGTTACCCATTGGATCAAGCATCACATCGGTAGGATAGTTAAGCGTTGAAGGTGAGATTCCATTAAAAGTTCCCCCACTATTACCAACAACAATCGACCATTGTGTGTCATTCAGAACCCATCGAACAATGTTATATGCAGCAGAATTTGCAATCAATAAACTATTTGATGACTGTTCAAAGAACAAGCCATGAGGTTGACACAATTGGACTGTACTTGTACCACATATATTGTTTCCGCCGACTAAAATACCAGATGAACTATTATAAAAATATTTCATGATTCGATGATTTCCATAATCAGATACGAAAAGTATGTTAGATTGTCGGTCATATGTCAGACCATGTGGCCTATTTAACTGATTATCAGAATTACCAAGTGTACCATTACCAGCAGCTATAGTACCTTGTACTGCATCTTTCTTCCAGAACATAACACGATTGTTGCCCCCGTCGGAAATATGGATGTTACCATCATCATCGACTAGAAGAAAACCACATGAATTTAAAGCATCAGCTGTGGATCCGGCAATTCCATTAGCTCTTCCAGCAACAGTTGTTGCATTTGAACTTCCTCTCAAAAACTTTTGTATTCGATTGTTATTTCGATCAGCAACAAATAATGAATATGACCAATCAACAACCAGATCATAAGGGTAATATAGTAGATTGGCTGCAGATCCAATTGTGCTGGTCACACCAGCGACAGTGACACCTTCTGAATTCCATCTCAGTATGGCAGACTTGTCTGAATGCATATATTTTCAAATATTAATAAATATCTGACAAAAGATCTTACTGATTTTCGTTTCCTCTTTTTTAAGTAAAAATGGAATAAGAATAAGAACTGTCAATATTATCATCAGAATAAAACCTATCATCAATGAGATAACCATCTGTCGTCTTGAATATTTTTTATTCTTTTTTTTCTCCGAAACTCGATGATGATTATTTGTAACATTCTGAAAAAATTATTAAATGCATGTTTCTATATTACGTAGTTGAACATACTTTATTATCCAACAATTTGACTGTTCTAAGTGAAGAAAGAGGATTTTGATCATATATAATTCGTTGAGAAGATGAGCTGGATGATTGAGGTGTTTTACTAATAGATGAGATAGTATTTTGAGATTTAACTCGAACATGAATTATATCCGATGATGGATAGTGTCGTGATCGTCTTCTGCGTTTATGCAACTTTTTAGAATGTAAAATCCCATAATTCGAAGTACAACTTTTTCTGCCTTTCATATAAAAATTCTTTTCACTGTGTGAATAAGCACAAACGCAACCGTTGTCGTTGCTCGTTTGATATGTGTAAAAAAATATTGCAATGAGTTATTAGATGGCTTCTTTCGTCTGCATCAAAATTATTAGATTTAATAATTAATTCTTGCATTGAAAATTTGAATCACAAAAAGATGTCATGTGTAGTAGAAATAAGTCTCAGTAAGAATGAGACAATATAGAGAGTGAAAAATATTGTTTATTTAAAATATAATACATATATTACTAATACTAAAATTAATTCTAATAATTATTTAGTTATATTAAGTATATAGTGATACTTTCGAAAATATGAAGAAATCAGCTATCTTTGATGAATAATTTTTTTTTCTTTCTTCTACTATACTTGCAAATAGTTATATGTACAGTCTGAATGAAAACGTGTTCTATTCATGGTTCTTTTGTTTTTAGCTACTTGCTTATTCGTTAAGATGAAGGAAAAGTAATCTATGGATGAATGATTAATTGTGCACGAAGCAATAAACATGAAGTTATCTATATTTACATTGCACTTTTTGACATATCTTTTGATATCGAAGGATTTGATTTTCATTCTTACAAGCGTTCGAATTAGAATGATTTATTGTTACAATGACTAATTTATTCTCATTATAGATGAATTCAAATGATGAAAATATCAATGACTATCAATCATCCAAAGCAACGATCGAATTTGAGCTGCAAGATAAAAGTATTGACAGTATTAACAATGGTAAAAATGACACAACATTGACTACAACAGTGGAGGAAATATCTATTTACGATATAAGAACAAAACTACAACGTAATCTTATACTTGCGATTATTTCATCGATTGCTTTTCTGCTTCCATTTTGTGATACTGTGTATGAACCTGCTCTCAAAGAAATCGTAATAAGTTTGAATACATCTACTACACTTGTGACCATGAGTATTTCGATTTACTTATCAATGAGTGGTGTCTTTAGTCTTGTTTGGGGAGCAGTATCAGATCGATTCGGACGAAAGATTACGCTGATCGTAGCACTGATTATCTTTATAGTTGCCACGATAATATGTATATTTGCTCCTACTATTGCTGTACTCATCGTGTTTCGTACATTGGAAGGTGCTACCATCTCAGCAACATTGGTGGTCGGTCAAAGTTTGGTGGGTGATATCTTTCCAGAGGAGAAGAGGGGAACGGCAGTAGGATTCTTCTTCTTGCTTTTTAATATAGGTCCTATAATGGGCCCTATAGTCGGTGGTCCGCTATCATATGCATTTGGCTGGCGTAGCACTTTCGTCTTTTTGACAATCTACTCGTTTATCGCCATCGTCATAGTGATATTTCTGATACCTGAAACTCATCAATACTTTGCCAAAGAACACTTTCACAAAACGAACCCAAACAAACGTATAATTGATGCTCAACCCATCGAGAAGCCTTCATTTGAAAAACCATGGAAATCATTAATTCATCTAATTGATTTGACAATATTACCTTATATGGCTATATCAACAACGGCGTATTGCATCGTAATTATCAGTTCTCCTTTATTTTCTATTTTTCTTTCCGAATCACCCTACGACTATACAGAAGATATTATTGGTTATCTTTATATACCAAATGGTGTAGTCTTGGTTATAGGCAGCATTTTTGGTGGATGGATATCAGATAAAGCTTACACATATTTTGGACAGGAAAAATGTCTTGAAGGACGTCTTGTACCAGCTCTATGTTTATCCATCCTAATTCCAATTGGACTGATTATTTACGGATGGATATTTGATTACAAGTTGAACGTGGTTGGATCTATCATTGGTATGTGTTTGATCGGTTTTGGTCAAACAGCCGTGGAATCAGCTGTGTCAACTTATCTTACAAGCAAGAAACAGAGTGAAGCAGCTGCAGTCATTGCCGCCAATACCTTTTTCAACTCGTTTGTAGGAGGTATCATTTTAACATGTGCCGTGCCTATGTATAATGCAATGGGTATAGGGCCCTACTGTTCTTTCTTGGCTAGTCTCAATGTCATCACTATTGTGTGGAGTGGTGTGCTCGTGTACAAAAATGTAAAAACAGGAGGCTATGTTGCCATGTAGAATGACATAAATATATTATCATCAAAGAATAGATATATTTCAAATTGTGTTATTTTATTTTTATGATAAAACACTATTCACAGACTGGATCAAAATAAAAAAAGAAATCACTTTTTGATCGATTTCTAATTCGTGGTGATCGAAATGTACTAATACCGGTATGACGATCATAAGTCTCGAACGAAGATACCAAACGTTTGCCTCCACCATCAGGTAGATCAACAATAAACTGTGGCATATTAAATCCAGCTGTTGATCCGCGTAATTCTTTTTCAAGTTCAATAGCTAAGCCAAGTGTTGTGCGAAATTCTTCAGCTCCCGACACCATATCATGCAAATAAACATAATAAGGTTGAATATTGATGTAGGACAAATATTTGATTAGTTCATACATTGTCTTAAAATCATCATTGATTCCACGTAATAGAACAGTTTGATTGCGAACATGAATATTGTTTTGGAATAATTTATCAGCAGCATTTTTCGTTACATATGTAATTTCATTTGGATGGTTAATATGTGTGTGAATGGCAAATGATTTCGATTGTTCACGAGCCAATTGACTCAATGTGACCAGACTTTGAAACCATGCATGGTCACTAAGAATTTTCATGGGCATAACTGAGAGACCTTTCGTAGCACATCGAATTCGTCTTACATGTTCAATATCTAATAAACGTTTGCCCAAATTGAGAAGTAAATATCCAGGAAGAAGATAGACATCGCCACCACTTATCACAATATCTTCAATTTCATCATGTTCTTCAATATATTCAAAGATTTTGTCGAAACGTGATTTGCCCGGAATGAATTTGATCTTATTGACAGTTTCTGTATTCGTACCGATTGAATAGCTACGTGTACAAAATCGACAGTAAACTGGACATAAGGAAGTTGTCAGAAAGAGTACTTTATCTGGATAACGATGGATGAGACCGGACACGGGACTATCTCGTTGTTCGTTCAATGAGTCCAATTTCATCATTGGATGATCAGGTTCAGCTGTCGACTGTACAGGTATGAATTGTTTACGTATTGGGCAATTATACGGATCATTCCAGTCGATGAGTGATGCTATGTAAGGTGTTACTTTGACAGACATCGTTGATTTTGTCAGTGCTTCTCGAAAATCGGACCAGAACTGAGTCGAATTCGTTGCCAATCGAACAATTTTAGTGGCATCGAGAGTTTCTCGTTGTTGCCAATTATGATTGAGAAATTTCGATTCTATAACATCCTTATAGAAGGATAAATTCGTCCAAAATGCATTCGGATATAAACGGGAGTAAATAAAACGAGATGACATTATTTATGAAATGTTCTGAAATTAAATCAATCAAAAAAAAAATTAGTATACGATTCTAATAAGTTTAAATATTTATTTCAATAGAAATTCAACTTTGATATGAAAATGACAATAGTTTCGCTAAACTAAATTCTAAATGTGCACTTATCTCCAGTTGCTTCGCTTCATTAATGGCTTTCTCTTTTAAACCAATGCGTTCTGTCAAATGCATATCACCACAAATCATGACATGTGTATTTTCCTTTTTGTTATTCTTGTAAACGAGAGAAATATTCGATTGAAATTTCAAAGAGAGAGCCTGATCACCATTTGTTACTAGACAACCATTGTCATTGAGAATATTGCGTATATTAGCAGTAATTTCGTTGAAAGCATTGACAATAAAGATGATATCGTATTTATTCGTTGTCGTATATCGATCAGTAATTGCCTTGTGTTCAGCAAAACCGAAATAGTTAGTAGCGAATTCGATGACAGTTTGATCATTTTCAACTATATCAATAACAACGAATGGAAAGTAATGTCGGATCAACATAGGCAAAATACCACCGCCTAAACCAAAAACCAGTACACGATTCACGTCTTGTTTACATAAAAATCCAGTAAAGAAAAGTTTTGTAGATATGTCAAATGGTCGAAATGGTCGTCGCAAATTCATCCTTGTTTGCCACAACAATTGTTCGTTATCTCGGAAATAGAGTGTAAGTACATCGTCGCCATATCGACCAACTACAATATCGTAAGTACTCACACATGATTGACATTCAGCAAGAATCAATTGTGGTAGTTCGAAGTTATGATGAACAATAAGCTTTTTAACAGGTGAACCCAACCAATCGGTATGTTCTGACAATTGATCATGTGGAAGAACTACTGAACAAGGCATTAGACGATTATGACCTATCATTCGAACACCAGGTAGAATCAGTGACATTGGTTGAAGGATACAATGTGGACCGAGTATAACAGAACGATATTTCATAGAGCGTTGTTCAAATGTATGACATTGTATTCGACATGTTGACGACAAACGTGAATAACTACCAATTGTAGTTAAATGCATATCATCGATACATTTCATATCTTCAATAATAACATTATCACCAATATTCACTCCAAAACATCGAAGAATAATAACGAGCCACTGTGTACCACCCAATAGGCAACCAAACCATTTTTCATAATAATTAAGTAAACATATGGAGAAATCTGGCCATTGTCGATATGCAATACAAATTATACTTGAATAGATAAACAAAAATAAATTTAAATTAGAAACAGTGACGCATAGACTAAATATTAAAGCATTTATGAATTCATAGATAAGTATTTGTTTCATTTGCGGCGATCCTGTTGTTGTTGTTGTTGTTACATTTGCATTCGATAAACCAATAGGCATAGGATGTGCAGGAATACCAAATAGAATATCACCTTTGTTGCCATTGACGGTCGTTGTCGAATCAACTCGAGTAAGAGAACCAATAACCATATCTTCTAAAATAGATGCGCCCGATCGAATTACACTATTGTTACCAATAAACGATCGACGACCGATATGAATAGGACCAACAACAATACATTCACACTCAATTGTAACATCATATGGAACAAAACATACCGAAGAAGTTATTGTACTACCACTATCAATGACGAGTAAATTGGGTGGTACCAATAAAAGTGGAACAATTTCAATGATAAGAATATCTTTGTTCTGTATTGTGACACCTAACCATTTAAGAATCGATGGAGTATATCGATTTCCTTCATTGAAAACTGATGAAAGACATGGACCACATGAACTTACAATTAGTTTACGCAACCAGAATTGTAAAAGAAATTGCCAAGAATTGAGAGGATAACAAAAGTTCTGTTCGACATGACCAATACATAACAGAAGGAGAAGTGCAATCACACAACTAAGAATAATCCAAATTAACCAACCAATCGATAGTTGGATGTATAAATATGTGAAATTAGTCAGTATCAAGATGAGTTTTATGATGACTATGTGAATAGTAATCATGACGAACATAGACATCAATTGAAAAGATGACTGATAAAAATTTAATTT
>Ga0209922_103523_pt1 | contig 12339 bp, 20 predicted proteins | sample ThiBiot_500_biof_FD_183946 | JGI IMG/M metagenome (GOLD analysis project Ga0209922, IMG submission 183946) | Wastewater bioreactor microbial communities from Cape Town, South Africa - Thiocy_expt_500_biof (SPAdes) | ecosystem: Engineered > Bioreactor > Thiocyanate-remediating > Anaerobic-Aerobic ...
TCAGAAGTAAGAGATTTTCTCATTTGATCATATTATATCTTCGTTGATTTTTGTTAAGACTCACCTATGGAAAGTTCTTCTCAAATCAATACAACAAAACGAACAACACCATCCGATACTGAATCAACGTCGAAGAAAGCAAAAAAAGCACCGAAAAGACCAAAACTTGACACTCCAACAGCGCCTCTGAAAGATCTCGTCCGAACATATATCGAATCCAATCCTCGTCTACATGCTCAAATTCTCTGCTATGAGCCCATCGATTTCGAAGAATTTCACAAACAAATGAAAACCGATCTCAATATCAAAATTGTTTCCAAAGAGCTCATGCAATGTCTCGATGATCAGTGTATTACATTCACATTACGTTCAAGAAAAGGCGCTTTTACTAGCGTAATGAGAGCCAAACGACGTCATAAATAAATAATTTTCTGTCTCTGCATGTTTCTTTTTATGTATTTGTACAATAAATCTATCGAATCTTGCTCAAAGTCAAATAATTGAACTGTAAATATTCTTTTTTTTTCAGATGACAACGCCCAGTACAAGTACGAATGCATCTTCATCTACAACAACAGCAACTGCAACAACAACAACGACAGCGACGACAACGACAACAACAGTATCGACAAAAAAAGAGAAAAATGAAGAACAATTCGAGCTTGAACAACAGTTCATTCTACGATTGCCGGCAGTACGATGAAAACATTCAGTTTTTTTCTATGAAAATGTCTTTTTCGTTGTTCAGGGAGAATATGCAACACGATTACGTAATCTAATCGATTCTGGCGATGAAAATATCCGCGAACGGCTTTTCATTGATTTCAATCCTGAAACACGTCGTGGACGAGTCAAATTCGACGATACAGTTTTCAAAGGAACACTCTATGATTTACCTTGTATCACCGAATCATATAAAACATTCGATCGGAAAACAATGTATAAGATTGCTGATGTTGCTCAAGTAATGAAAACTCAAACGAAACAGCAACAACAACAACAACAACAACAACAATTGATTGTTTAGGTTCTTGTTTGTCGGTTGCCTGGTGATTTAAGTTCGAGCGATGACGATGATGATGAAGACGAAACATTGAAACGAACAGGCTCGAATGCAGCATCCACATTGGATGGAGCAAATGATAAAAAGAAGAAAGAAAAGGATAAAGAAAAGAAATTTCAATGGGCACATGGATGTATGAACAGTTTGATTGAATCGAATTGATATTTTTCGAATTATTTCGCTTTAGTAACACCACCATTGAAAAATGTACGAAAACGACGTTTTCGTAAAGTTGCTCGACAGAAAACTCAAGATCACGATGAAATCGAAAATGAAGTACGACGTTTATTTCGTGACGATAATCAAGCCAATGATGTTAAATGGGAAATTATTGAAGATGATCAAGAAATTGAAATTCATAAACCAGTCGAAAAAAATACTTCAGGTAAATGAAAACACAAAACCAATGAAACAACAGTTCATATCTTAATCGATTTTTAGAACCAATCGATCTATTTGGCGGTGCTGTCAGTGAATCAGACGAAGAAGAAACTTCACAGAAAGGTTTGAATCATAGTTTTTCGGTTGAATAGAAGTTTCACGTGCGTTATTAGGTCTTACCGAACATCACCAAGCTCCAAGCTCTGTCGATCAACGAATGGATTTCGATGGTTTATTTAGTGGTGATATGTGTGAATTAAGTAATTTAGATGCTAGTTCACAAGCCAATCCAAATGAAGATGATACAACAGATCAATCTCAATGGCAACAACAAGATGATTTAACTTTCGATGAAAATACGGCAACAGGCGGCTTGTCCGAAGAAACACGAACGAGATTGGATGAATGTCAAAATGAATTAGACCGTTTACAAACAGAAAAAGATAATCTCTATGCTGAATTATCAAACATGAATAATCCTATGCTTCGAGTAATTTTCAATTGGACATATTTTCTTGTTAGAAATTAACTCCTTCTCTTCATTTAGAGTATCATCTTGTCAAAGATCAATCAAAATCAAGCAGAAATTGAACGTGCACAATTGGAGGTTTGTTTTGCTTTGACTCAATAAATGTTATTGTTTCGTTTTCTTTTTATATATTTCAGTACGATCAACTAACAAATATGACATAATCCGAAGCTGATTTGTTGATTTTGTAAATAAAATAAATTGCTACCATTTTCATTGCAAATCACGAAAGATCAGATTGAATGTTTCTAGTTTTCATCATTTTAATATAGAATCAATTAACAAACAAACATGCGAGCTGTTCGGAACGTAGATTTTTTGAAAATTTTTGTACATAAAAATAATAGAAAACAACAAACAAGCCAAACTAGAAAAGAGAAAAACTCAACTAAGTTAGACATTTGACATGAGTTCTTTTATTAAAGTTTTAAAATTGTCTTGAAATGCACTCGAACGTGATGCAAACGATTCTTTTAATTGATGAACTTCGATTTTTGACGATTGTTGTTTAATCACAAGTGCAAACGCCGTTTCATATTGATCACTTGTTGACAAGACGAAATGACTTAAACTTTGAGAACGAACAAGAAAAAAAAACATACAGGTGTGCATATTCAATATTCGATATCTTACTTTTCTATTTGAAGAGAACCGATCGGTTGATATTGATCTTTCATTAAATCCCAATATTTGATGTAACCTTGGGAATCATGTGCGAAAAACACACTGGGTCGACCTGTTGACCAAGTGCAACTAAGAACGGCAGATGACGAACGAAATGCTTGAGGGAGAGTTAAGATCGGCTCATCTAAATGATACACCGAAGAGTCAATTCGAGATCAAACTAAATCGGATAGACTACCTCGGCCAGTAAAATATAAATTTATTTGACCGTGACCAGTACCAATCAGTAAAAGTTTATTTATCATCGTATTAAACGATAGACATGTCACTTCGATTTGTGATTCTAAAATAAGAATTCGATAATGAAATACTCTTTTTGTTGTTCGATTAACAAAATTCAACCTAAATCAGATGATATTCGAAATTTTGATGGCGAACCCATTTCTCCGTATCTCGTCAAATGATAAACTGCATTCTACATAAACAATCAAGTTATTTTCAATAATTAATTCTCAAAAAGTCAACATACAGCATTGCTCGCAACATAAAGATGATCAACATCATTGATTGGATACGATAAATCATATGCTTGAATTGAATCCCTATATTATTCATTAAAATCAAAGCCAAAGTATTAAAAACAACACGTTCAATGCACAAACCTTGCCATATGAATTGATTGTTTGATTTGCATGGATGACGTTTGCGTCATTCGAACTCGTCCACCTGGTTTTAAACCTAAATCAGCAATTGAACCGGCTTCATCCGATTGAACTAATTCGACAACCGACTAAATCAAAATCAAATAATTCAAATCAAAATCTTTTTTTTTTAATTTACCCAAATTATAATCAAACCATCTTTGTCCAACGATGCCAGAGAAAACGAACCAGTTGCTCCACTAGACAAATTCAAAAACACAATTGAACAGAAATTCAGCAAACAAATCAAACACATACGTTGATATTCGCAAAGGTACGACTCGAACAACTTCATTCGAGTGTCGTTCATTAAATTGAATATTTGCTGAAGAGAAAACAGCACGTAGTTTTTTTTTGTTCGTAGAGAAAATATTTCTTTTCATACCAGTTGAAAATGTCGGACTACTTGGTATTGATTCTTTCGAATTAGATTTGTATTTACTTGGTTCACTTGTGTCAAACAAAACAATCGAACCGTCTTGCTAGTAAATGAAAGCAAAATTATGAATTTGATTTTCTGAAAATATTTGTTTGATTTACACATCCAGCGAAGACATAAACTGATGATGATGAACAACAACGAACAGATGCTTCACAAGTGAATATTCGCAAGGCATTTTTAGGTTCTCGGACATTGTAAATTGCACCATAACTTGTCGTGTAAATCTATTGAGGCGAATTTAAAAAATATCGATTGAAATAGATGAACAAAAAGAACAAACTGGTTCGTAGAAAACAGCGATTTGTTCGGGTTTATCTTGACAAAAACAAACAGCAGCAATCATTGCGTCTGATTTAAATGAAAGACCGGGAAGAATTGTTAATCCCGATGAGAAATCTAAATTGGATTTGTGCTGCATTCCTGCGTGTTCATCACTTTCCTTCGATTGTTTCGATTTCGACTTCTGACTAATTGCTTGTTGTTGTTCATCGAGTAATGCAAATATTAACTATTACGAAAAGAAATCATTTCGTTGAACATTTCTATGAAAAAAAACAAGCCGATCCGTACTTTCCCCGCATTGATTACGAATGTTTGATATCGTCCAAGATCAGTTTCTAATCGAAGCATTCGTAATAAATCTTCATTTTCACGTGTTTTATTTTCATCAATTGACATATTTTGCATATTAGTATTTCCACTGCCACACGCCTTATTCGAATTTTCGCAAGGATGTTGCGTCCACATAACTCGTGTATCGATTTCCTCGGTTTGAGATTGAACATGTTCTGCGTCATCATTCGTTTGTGTTTTCACACTCGATGTCCAATTGGTTCCATCGTCCGATGGATTAATCGACGATGAGTCTTTCTTACTATCGTTCAAACGAATATCACGCATGTAAGCTGCATGAGCTGGCATCGGCGAGAATGTGAAATGTTTGCCGATCGAGAACTATCAAACGAGAGAGATCTTTGTAACGACGACGAACACGATCGGATATGTCGTGAGAATGAAAACGACGTGAATTCGTATACACTTGAATATCATCACGATCGGCAATCGGTGGATATTTTTTTGTAGATGATGATGGTGGTGGTGACTAATGATGAGTAGAAAGAGAAAGATTATGACGAGAGTAGGAAGTGTAACTTACGGAATTGTATGTCGAACGAGATGGTTTCTATGAAATGATTCGGTTTTTGAAAGAATATTCTCAATTGAGAGAAAGTTCGAATTACTTTGAAAGGTGTTGGCGATGGTGCTTCATCGAAATCATCGTCATAGTTCTATGGAAAACACATCCATGAGAAAATTATATCGAAAGAGTAAGGAAATATTTCAAACCTGTTCAAAATCATCACTGTAATTATCGTCTTTATAGGCGGCTTTTGTTTTCTACAAGCACAATAAAATTCTTTTCGTTGATTGATTCATTCATTCACTAACGTGTTTCGTAGGTGGTGGTGGTGGTGAATCTGCTGGTGGAGATTTATCTCGAGATGACTAAATTCAATTCAATTGAAAATAAGAATGAGATATTTTCGAAGTTTACTTTATGTTTTCGTCCATCACCATTTTCAATATCACGATTCTATTGACAAACAAAATTCAAATCAATGAGTCACAATTCATCGAATTCAATACTTTGTCTTTTTTTCGACGTTGTTCAATTTCATATTCTTCCTCTTCTTGCTGTTTTCGTTGTTGTTTTTTGCGTCGTCGTCGTTCTTCTTCTTCATTTTCTTCTTGTTCACGTCTTAATCTTTCTTCTTCTTCTTGTTGCTGTTGTTGTTTCTTACGTCGTCGACGTTCTTCTTTTTCCTCAGCTAATGCTTGAGCTTCTTCGTCTGCATAAGCAGCACTTTTACTACTACTACCATGTTTCGATTTCGATCGATGAGATTCGGATTTCTATGTACGAGAAAATTACAATAGTCAATTTGAACGACTAAAATGCGAAATACTAACATCTCGATGATGTGTTGATGACGATGGTGCTTCATTCTCATCGTAAGTTGATCGATAATCTTTTGAACTTCGTCTGTGTCTATCTTCTCGAGACTCATCCTTTTAAAATATAGATTCATTTGCAAACACGAATAGATCAAACAAATCTGATAGTTTACTTTGCTTGAATGTTTACTTTTACTTGAATCGCGAGACTAAAGATTTATTCGAAACATATGTCTTCTCGGAGTAATTTAAGAAAGTTATTCATACCTTTTTGCTTGACATTGTTTTAACAAAAAGAAAACGAAGGAAAGAATTCCTACGACACCAATCTCAACCATCATATATCTTCTTTTTCTTTCTGTCGCTATGCATTTGCCTTCATTTTTTCAAAATGCATTTCTAACTTACCATGTCAAAACGAACATTGTGGCTTCATATGATTGGCTGTATCAAACAGAAATTACTATCTATCTTACCTAACTAACTATATATATGTCTTCAGTCAACCATAGCATGAAAGTTTGAAGTAAAATATAGGATATTTTCTTTAAAAAAAGAACCGATGGCATCATTAACTTTACATTTATTGACATTAGTATTAGGAGTAGTGTTTGTTTTTTTGGGTCATATTAAATTGACGCCACAGTTTTTTCCCGAATATCATGGTCACATTCGAAATGAATTCGGAAAATTAAATAAAGAATTTCCGTTGTATCAAGTCACTGGATGGCGACCGTATGCGAAAAATTATCGACTTGGTCTCGGAATTGCAGAAATGTCTGCTGGAACGTTGCTCTTACTTGCCGGAGGTTTGAAAAATAAAGATAAAAGATGTTTGATGAAATTATTGTTTTTTTTTAGGAATTTCACAATCTATTGCAACATTAACATTACTTGTGATAATGACAAACTATTTAATTGCATTTTATAAGCTCAAATATAGTGTTGAATACATTGCTGTTGCCGCAGTTCTTCTTGTTTTATTGATGTTTCGATCTTATTTAGCGTCGAAAGTTAGAGCAGCTCAAGCAGTTCGATCTGCTAAACGAAAAACGGAAAAGAAAGATGAATAAACTTTTCTGCTCATTATTTGTTTTTTTTTATATTATTGTTGTTTCTTTTTCTCTAATCAAAAACATCCAGTCTAAGGTAGTATATGGTTGCAGTGGTTTTGATTAATAAAAAAAGCTAAATAATCGAACATCGAGTTTGTTTTTCCATCGTCATCATTGTGATAAATGTCAATAGAAGTGAAAAAGACCTTTCTAAAATCATCGAATTGTTATTGACATATAACCTAACAGTTGTCCCGTCTTTTGTTTCATTCTCAGGAGAAAATACCAAAACGAGAAGTTTATTTCCAAAGAAAGAAAATGAAATTGTTTGAGAGATCAACAGACACGAAAAGAAGAAAGAAAGAGTCAAGGCATTCTGTTCAGTGAGATACGAGATAAAGTGTTGGAGAGAATAAGAAAAAAAAACATGAAAACCAAGACGATTAAAGTGTAGGTATTGAAAAGAAACAAAAAAGAAAAAGATAGAAACAAGCAAAATCTAATCTATCTAAAGAATAAGTTCTAAGTGACAAAGAAAAGAAAGAAATTTGAAAGAAAAAATGAATAAATGAATTCATTTTTATTCGTAATCAATATTACGATGAACGGATCGTGCACGAATTAATGTCGTTGTGACCATTTCAGCACGTTCTTCAGCATCTTCAAGTTCTCGTTCGAGACGACGAGCTCGTGTTAAAACTAAAAAATAACTCGATTTCATTCGATTCGAACATCGATCTTATTTTATTTTCTACCTTGAGCAGCTGAAGCTTCGGCACTCTCAATTTGTGATTTATAAACACGCATTTTATCATTAACTTTACTTAATGAATCCGTAAGTGAAAGAACTTTCGTTTGTTCTTCATCGACTTGACTTAATAATTCTTTGACACGTTTCTCATAACGACGTAAATCTTTCAATAATTCTTGATAACGAGCACGTTCCAATTCGATTTCACTTTCAAGTTGGGTGATCTAAATAGAAATCGAATGTTGAACAAACGAAATCCCGAAAAGGTTCGATTCGTACTCGTCCTTCGTATTTAGCAGCAAGACGTTTGCCTTCAGCTCGAGCATAAGCTTCAGCTTCGTCGATCTTAGCATTGCAATCGCGTAATTGTTGATCCAATGCACGTTTCGATGCTTCAGCTTCGGCAGTTTTTTCACGTTCATGACGAATGTCTTCATCACGAAGAATTAATTCTCCGCCTAATTTTCGTGCCTAAAAAAAAACGAGAAATGTTTGATTTTTTCTTCAGTTGAAATTTACTCGTTCGTCAACAATCTTAAGTTCTTGTCGTAAATCGACGATATCAGCTTGATATTGTAAAACATCGCTTTCCAATTTCTTTCGTTCGGCAACAGCACGATTAACATGCGACACATATTCAGTTAATTTCTGTTCGGAATCATGTAATTCAAGTTCAGTTGTTTTACGAGCTTTTTCACTCTAGTCAAAGAAAATTGTGTTATCAAATAAAAAGATACGTGTTCAGTTAATTGACTTACACGATCAAGTAGAACACGAATTTCTTCGATTTCTCCGCGAAGAAGACCTAAAATTGTAACAAAAAAACGATTCTATATCCTTCTTGGAAATGAAATGTGCGCAAACCATTTCGTTTTTCTGCAGCATTAAGCATTTCTTTCGTAGTTTCATGTAAAGTTTGTTCTTCAATAAGATGATCTTGTGCATCTTTGAGTGCAGCTTGAAGTTTTTTCAGATGAACTTCAAGTTCAGCTTTGATTCTCTTGAGTGATTCGCATCGATTACGAAGATCGTCAAGTTCAGTTTGATATTTCGATTTCAATCGATTAACATCGGTTTTATATTTAACTTCGAGTTCTTCTAATTGCGTTTGCAATTGTTCAGTTTGTCGACGATGACTAGCTCGAAGTGCATCGAGTTCTTCGTCTTTTTCGACTAATTTCTTCTCGAGATCACTACGAAGTCGTTCAATTGTCGCAGCTAAATTGTTATATTTGGTCACTTCAATTTGAATTTGTTCCCGATATTCTTCGATTGTTGAGCCCAATGATAATTTTTCGGCTTCAAGTTGTTTACGAAAACGATCCATTTCGACCATACGAGTATTTAAATCCGAGATTTGATTCAATTGAACATCCATTTCGTCTATGTAGAATAATACAAAACAAAATTATTTTTGTTCTGTTTGACATTTCAATGCTCTTGCTACATATGTTATTTATTTATTTACCCTGGAACAAAAATGACCTAAACAATATGTTAATCGATATTTTTCTCATCGATACAACATCCAGTCATTGTGATTCTTTCTAGTGATTCAGTTTGGCTTCGATGAATTCTTGTTTATTTATCTTTCATATGAGTGAATCGGATCTTCTCGTGTAAGAAAAACGATCGAGTATACAAACCTTGTAGACGACGTTTGTCACGTGTAATGATTTCAATTTGTTCGGTGAGTTGTTCGTTTAAGCTTTTAACTTTAATTAATTCACTTTGATAATTTCGATAGGCTTGTAAAGCTGATTCAAGTTCGGCACTTAATTGACTCAAACGTTGTCGAGCATCATCAGCTTCTTTTTCCAATTGTTTGTTTCGACGAACGGCTTCGTCAGCTCGTTTACGTTGCTGAAAAAACAATAGAACATTCGTTTTTTTTTATTCGTCGAGAACTAACTATTCAGTTTACTTTATCGAGCTCATCAGCAGTAGTATCCAATTCAGTTTGAAGACGTTGTTTGAGTTTTTCGAGATTGCTTGCCTTAGTAAGAACTTCGGTGAGTTGTTCTTGAACTTCATTAATACGAATATTATATTTACGTCTAAATTTACGATAGAAATGCAAAAATGAATGAATGTGAAAATGTTATGCAAACCGTTGATCTTCGATTTCTTCGTTTTTAGCTTCGATATCTTTCTCAAAACGTTCACGTAAATGACGTGTTTCGTCTTGAACTTTAAGTAAAAGTTTTTGTAATTCAGCTTTAGCTTCAGTTTCATCTTCAAGTTGTAATTTCGTTGCTTCTAAATCCATTTGAAAGGTTTTAACTGTCGATTGTAATGTACGATTTGTCTAAAACAAATCGAATTCATATTCGATTTAACATGAAAACACGAAAGAAAGAAATCTTACAGCCATTTCAGTTTCCAATTGAATACGAGCATCTTCGAGATCACCTTGTGTTCGTCGATATGTTGATTGTAATGACGCTAATTCGAATTCTAAGACTTCAAGTCGACGACCAAATGTGAGATTTTCCTCAGCAAGTCGTGCCTTAGCTGTATTAGCTTCGGTCAATTGTCGAATAGCATCATCGACTTTGCCAGTCATTTCGATTAATCGTCCTTCGAGATCTTTATTTGCGGATACAGCTTGACTTTTCGCTCGTGCCAATGATTCAACTTCAATTTTTAATTCTTCGATTTCGATGATAAATGTTTTACTTTCCTTGTCATGTCTATAATATAAAGAGTCAGTTCGTTAGTTATAATAATGAAAGAAACTCTTGATCTGTCATCACCTTGCTTTGCCTTTACTTAAGGCTTCGACTTGACTCGTTAATTCTGAAACTGTATCTTGAAAACGACGTCGAATTGTATTTTGATTTTCTTCATATTCAGTTGCTTGAAGTTCGAGTTTTTGACGTAAATCATGAACTTCTTGTCTCAAACTAAGAAAGAACGAATTTATTCTTTTTTTTAGTTACAAATGAAAGAGAAAAACGGCTCGTACCGTTTATTTGCTTCGGCTTCTCGATCACGTCCAAGTGAAACTTCTTCTAATTGTTGTTCGAGTTCATCGAAATCAATACGTAAAGTTGTAAATTCCTTTTCTTGACGATGTCGTACATCTCGTTCACCTTTGACTTCTTCTTCGATGTCACGAAGACGACTCTACAGAATATTCCGAGTTTGACTTTTATATTAAAATAGAAACTTGACAAAACGAACTTACGGCTAAGATGATTTCTGTCATGTTCGATTACCTAGAAAAGCACAAAATTGGAAATTATTCATGTGATAAAGATAACTAAAAACAAGGACAAATGAACGAGGTGATGATTACACATACATCAGCCTCCTGTTGTAACACGATAAACTTCGATAAGTGGATAGATATCCATTCATTATGTATTATCTCATCGTTTGACCATCGTTCGTTCGGTCAACCAATGATGAGACCAAAAGAGATAAAGAGAGAAAAAAGACACAACAATTGGAATGGAATCTATATCATGACAATCATCATTAACATCAATGTATACGTATGTCTAACCGAATAGAGTTATGTTTATATCCGTGTACTTTTCTCGATATTAGTAAACAATCTTTGTCTTTACCTTAGATATTCAAATAAAAGATATTGCTTCTATTGTCGTTGCTATCAATGGTGAGACAAAAAAGTCAAAGAACGCCTATTTTAGCGTATCGTAGTATTAGCGGTACTTCTAAGAAGAAAAGAAAGAGAAAAAGAGAAAAAAAAAAGAAACGACGAAGGCAATCCTAAAACGACACTAGGTCGATATGTACATATACTTCTTTTTCTCTTTCTCTCTGATATTCTCGTTCTCTTTGGTATATTATTCTATCGACAATCTAATGTTACATCTAGCAAAAAAAATGCATTATCATTCGGAAATAGCAGTAGTAGTTGTAGTATGACTGAATTTTTTCTGTCGATATTTATACGTCATATATATATACACACATATATGTACGCGCGTCTATGTAAGCGAGCGTTTTTTTCCGCTATATTCGATAATCATGGAAACAACAACAGATCTTTTGGTTCTTTTATCTTTTGCTCGTTATTTGCTGCGGTTTTTTCTTCTCGTATTGAAGGAGAATATTGTCGGCAAGGAAAAATGTTCGTCGTTGATGTGTCTGTCGCATAAATCTAAACGAGACAAACGGCTGTGCTTGCCGGCTAAATTATTATCTTGATCCTTGAGACTCAGATTGCGTACGTTTGGAAAGCAAATAAGATTATGCATAAGCTATTCTTCCTCTTTAATAAACAAAACAAAAGAAACAAAAAGAAAAAGACGAAAAAAAAGAGAAACGACGCACAAAAAGATAAAAAGAACTTGATGATTAAAATTTTCATAGATTTATTTATTTATTTATTTATTTATCATTTTGAACTTTTTCAAATTCGTACGACCATTGTTCAATATCATAGGTATCAACGAATTGATTAGTGTCCGTTTCACTTGTCGTTATTCGACGATCCCATAGTTCAGCACGAGCAAGAACAGTTTTTCGTCCGATTGCTGCGAGAGAATCGGATGATACTGGTTGTTGTTTAGGTTGCATAGATTTAGTTGGGTTAGATAGATTATCTGACATTGATATTGATCGATTTAGTGAATTTTTGTTTGATTTTTGATAATTAGTATTACACAAACCATCATCATTGGTCGTCTGAAATAAAAGAATTCATTTTTTCTTTGAAATTCATCGGACACGCACACAAATAAGAAAATGTGAAGTGCTGTTAGTATAAAACTCACACTGTGATATCGATTGTTTGTAGGTGAAATACTCGATTTCGACAGTGTTTGTGTGACTGATGTTAGACTTGCATTAGTATTAGTTTTTT
>Ga0209922_103525_pt1 | contig 12335 bp, 9 predicted proteins | sample ThiBiot_500_biof_FD_183946 | JGI IMG/M metagenome (GOLD analysis project Ga0209922, IMG submission 183946) | Wastewater bioreactor microbial communities from Cape Town, South Africa - Thiocy_expt_500_biof (SPAdes) | ecosystem: Engineered > Bioreactor > Thiocyanate-remediating > Anaerobic-Aerobic ...
GCGGCCCTGTAAAGCCTGTAGTCCGGCCTGTAAGTCCGCCTGCTGCTCCGGCTGGATAAAATCAAGGCCCTTATAGAAAACAAAGAGGTCGTCGGCCACCACCTGCATATAACCGGCAGCGTTAGCCCGGTGAGAGAAATCGGTCTCGGCCACCAGGTCGGGTAGGGCCTCATCCAGGAAACCGACCGCTTCGAGCGCGTTTCGCTTGTAGTAAACGCAGTGACAAAAGGTGCTGGGTACTACCGGGGTCAGGTGGATAGAAGTCTGCTGGATTAGCTTATCAACCTGCTCCAGGTTAAGACCGCTGGCGATAGAAGGGTCCGAGGCGTTGCGGTGCGGGACCGAGAGGATGCCGCCATAATTGCTAAAGGCGGTCGCGGTCGCGATATTGGTCCGGCGATAGGCCGCTTTTTTAAGACGGGGCAGCCACCCGGCGGGCATTATCGTATCGGAGCGAATGACTACCACGTCGCGCGGGGCGAACCAGGCAAAGGCCTGGTTAATGGTCGGCACCGTCCCGTCGGAACTTTCCTTTTGCAGATAGATAAAGTCGTACTGCTCTTTTAATCTTTTTAGGGCCGGGATAACCAGCCGGTCGGTGCTGCCATCGTCGATAACCGCCAGGGCTACTTCCTCTTTGAGCAAGCTTTCCAGGCATTGTAAAACCTGCTCATAGCGATTATGGGTTATCACTACTACTATAGGGTCGGTGGGGGGTACTTTGGCAAGCCAGTCCTGGACGATTTCTTGGAAGTTTGATTCAGACATAGTTTCCTGTTCTGATTGATTTTGTCTGTACAAGACCTGATTAAATCCTGATTAAGATCCGAAAAGGATTACCAGCCCGGCCTTTAAACTTTATTTTTCCGGGGAAAGTAGAAAGATACATTCCGTAAAGGAGCGGTTATTTTCCAGCTTAAAGATGCCTGTAAGTCCGAGATAGTATGTTCGAGTTGTTGGGCGTAGGCTCCGCTTTCCTCCGCCTGTTGTTTGAAGTTATACTGGCGGCTTAAAGCCAGTTCATAGCTCGCGCGTTCCCGCATCGAGGTGGCAACGGGACGGACAAACAAATCGGGCACTTTATATTCGCGCTCCGCCGATTCGACAAACCACCCGGCTACCTCAAGGCGGTTGGCGCGGTCCAGGTCGGGATAGGCCGCCCGCAAATCCGGGCGCTGCTCGTAAATAAAATAGACCAGGCGTGAGATGAGGACCCGGTCCGCTTCGCCCTCGGTATAAGGCTGGTTGAGATACTCGATGATTGCGGCTTCGATGGTGGCGGCGTCTTTCCCGCGCAGACTGTCCTGCAAATCGAGGTCGTCCCGGACCATCCGTAGGCGTAAGGCCATTTCTTACAGGCCACGTAGCCGTTATCCAGCATCCGCTGGCGGTAGATTTTGACCAGTTTATTGACATCGCCCAGGTTAGCGGTGGTATAACGGTCCTGGTGTTTGGAGAAATATTCGGGCCGTTCGGCATCAAAACCGCTAAAGTGGAAAAACCGGAGCGGTTGCCCGTTGGAGAGGAATTGCCCGGCAGCGGCTTCTTCCACGGCGCGGCCCGGCAGGTTCCAGTAGGCCACGTTGTTGCCGGGGTCGCGCAAAATGGCGACATCCGGGAAGAGACCCGGCACCAGGTCAATCCAGCGCTGGTCCACGAACAGATTCCCCGGTATATCGACCACGCAGTCGTTGATAAGCTTTTGCTGCCACCACCGGATAAACGGCAAGGTTTTGGAAAGACCGGCCAGCCCGATAAAACCGAGGTTGAAGACACCGGCCTGCATAATCTCGCGTTCGCTGGGCCGTTTGCCATCATCGGGGAGGGGGTCCAGCAGGTGAGGGGTCAGGACAATCGAAGCCGTGTCGAGCGCCGTGATCAGGGGAGCCAGGTCGTTAAAAACCATTATATCGGGGTCGAAATAAAAAAGCTTATCAAGCTGGTGTTTGTTAAAGAGATATTCCAGGTAGAAAGGTTTGACCGCTGTCGCCAGTTCCAGGATCGAGTATTTAAAGTGAAAGACTTCCGAATCGGGAATAGGCAGGTCGGCGGAAACATCCACCGTAAAGATTTCTTCGGACGGGTCGAAAAAGTCTTCAATCTTATCAGCCAGCAATACAAAGCAGTGAAAATGGGGATTATGCTCTTTGATAGATTGCATTAAAGTCCGGGCATACGGCAAATAGTTCTTGGCAACTATGGTGCAAACACCCACTCTAGTGGTGGTAGCTTCTTCATCCGAAATTCGAGCTTGATTTTCGGACGAAGCCTCTTTATCTCCCAAAATAAAACCTCTCCAGTCGTTTAAGCGACATCGCTCCGCTTAAAACCGCCAATCCAAAACAGTTCTAAAATTTATGTAAAAATAATTTTTTAAAAGCCCTTAGTACAATTCTACTTCAAGGCGGTGCCAGGCGTTATTCATATAGCCCTTAAAATTCCAGAGGGCGGCCATATCGGACGGCTGCCGGTTTCCGGCGGCATCGGTGGCCCGGACGATCAGTTGGTGGCGGCCCGGCGGCAACTGCAAGGTGGTCCGCCATAAACGCCAGGTCCAGGGACTGCGACTATTTTCTAACGGCGCGGCAACCATGTCAACCACCTGCCAGTTCTGACCACCATCCCAGGACAATTCAACCATCTCGACCGGGGCATCTTCCCCACCCTGGGCGTAACCTTCCACCACCAGGGGTTGTTCCGCCGGTAAGGCCGTCCCGGCCTGCGGTCTGGTTATGACCGAATTGACTACCAGGGCCGCCAGGGCTTCCGGCCGGGTCCAATCGGCCTCATCCGGTCCTACCTCCGGCGGGAAGACCTTGTAGGCTCTGGTCTGAAAGAAGTTGCCGGAAGGTTCGCGGTCCAGCCGGATATGACCGAGCCATTTCACGCTGCGAGCCCCGATGTAGCCCGGCACCACCGCCCGCAAGGGGAAGCCGTGTTCGAAAGCCAGGGGTTGAGCGTTAAGCTGGTAGGCCAGGAGCACTTCCTCCTGGCAGGCTTTATCCAACGGGATAGAGCCGCCAAACCCAAAAGTGCGCCCTTCCTTCTCGACTGTATCGAGACCGTCAAAGAGGACATGGCGGGCGGACGGTTGCGCTCCCGCCTCGGCCAGCAAATCACCCAGCCGCAGACCCCGCCAGACACCCGTGCTGATGGCGTCGAGGGTCCACTGCACCTCGCCGCTTACCGGCTTTATCGCCTGTAGCTCGGCCCGGCGGTTGCCCGCGCACTGGATGGTCGCAGTCACCTCATAGGCCGGAAACCGGCTTTGTAGCTCATCCAGGGTCAGCTCCAGGGGCCGCTCGACCAGACCGTCTACGACCAGCCGGTAACCTGACGGGTCAACCACCGGGATATTGCCATGACTGCGAATAAAGAAACGCTCGGCTGGCGTAATAAACTCCTGGCCGAGCAACGCAACGGGCGCCCCGGCGTTAAGCGGCTGCTCTGATTTAATGGTTAAACTGGTATCTTTATCGGTCAATTCGGTAATAATAATCCTTGCTCTTCCAGGTAAGAGATAATACGGTAGGCGTTCTCCTCAGGCGTAACGCTAACCGTGTGGAGGTGTAATTCCGGCTGGACGGGCGCCTCGTAGGGGTCGTCAATCCCGGTAAAGCCGGTGATTTCACCGCGCCGGGCCTTGGCGTACATCCCCTTAATATCGCGCTGCTCGCAGACTTCCAGCGGCGTATCCACAAAGACCTCGATAAAATTCTCGCCGACCCGGTTGCGGGCTTCGTTGCGGGCGGCCCGGAACGGGCTAATCGCGGCGCAGATGACGGCTCCGCCGTGCCGGGTAATCTCCCCGGCCACGAACCCGATCCGCTCGATATTGGTGTCGCGGTCTTCCCGGCTGAAGCCAAGCCCCCTGGAAAGATGGGTCCGCACCACGTCACCGTCCAGGACGGTGGCCTGGCGGCCTCGTTCGAGCAAGAGGACTGTCAGAATCTCGGAGATGGTCGTCTTTCCGGCCCCGCTCAGGCCGGTAAACCAGACCGTAAAGCCCTGGCGGTGGCGCGGCGGGTAAATCTCCGAAAGAATATCCGAGGTTTCGGGGCGAGTAAACCAGCCGGGCAACTGCTTGCCCTTCGCCAGGTACTGCTCGCGCACCTGCGTCCCGGAAATCCTTGCCACCTGTGCGCCTTCGGGGATGTGGTCTTCCTCGGCGTATTCGTCCCGGTCGGACAGGTAGACCAGTTCCTTAAAGGGGACCATCGTCACGCCAATTTCGGAAGAATAGCGGGAGACCAGCTCCTGGGCATCGTAGGGGCCATAAAAAGGCTTGCCGGTGCTGTCCTTGCCCGGCCCGGCGTGGTCGCGCCCGACAATAAAGTGGGTCACGCCGTGGTTACGCCGGATAATGGCGTGCCAGAGGGCCTCACGCGGCCCGCCCATCCGCATCGCCAGCGGCAAAAGGCTGAGCAGAGTGCTTTCAGGGTCGTAATACTTGCGGGCCAGGGTGCTGTAGATACGGACCCGGCTGTAATAGTCGACGTCGCCCGGCTTGGTCAGGCCAACCACCGGGTGCAGGAGGAAACTCCCGCCCACTTCGGCGGCGGCGCGTTTGGTGAGTTCTTCGTGGACCCGGTGCAGAGGGTTGCGGGTCTGGAAGGCCACGACCTGCGCGTTGCCCATCTTTTCCAGGATTGCCCGGACCTGGGCCGGGGTCCGGCGCAAGTCGGCAAAATCGTAATAGTGGGGCAAACTTAACACCTGCAAGGGGCCGGACAAATTGATGGTGCCCCAGCGCGACATCTCGCTGACGGTCGGGTGTTTGGGGTCGGTCGTACCGAAAACGGCCTGGGCCTCTTTTTGCAAATCGACGCTGTAGGCTTCATCTATCCGCATAATGGCGAGCAGATTGTTGCGGCTATCGCGCAGGGTTATTTCGGTGCCCGGCTCGTATTTCTTATCGCTGGGCAGCGTAATCGGCATCGGAAAGACCGTGCCGTCGGCCAACCGCATCTCGGATAGCACTCGCTCGTAATCGGCCTGACCCATGAAGCGGTCGAGCGGCGAGAAGGCGCCGGTCGCCAGCAGTTCAAGGTCGCACAGGGAGCGGGTGGAAATTTGGAGAGAGGGTAAGTGATTGGCTCGTTCGATAAGGGTCGCGCGTTCGTCTTCCGGGACCAGGAGGTCTACCAGGTGTCCCCCGTAAGGAGGTATTAGAATTGATTCGGACATTCGTTGTGTTTCTATGTTTCTTTTTCAGGTTTAGACAGCTAATTATAAAACTCAAAAGAATTGCGCTCAAAAACAAGCAGAAAAGTGTACCAGCAATATTTACAATCTACTTTGATTGAAACTGGTGGGCCGTAGTAAGCAAGGTAAGTATATTATAGCTACATTAAAGCGTCAAACCCAATATGGTAAATACGAATTATCCTTTAAATTCCGGGACTTGTTATTTCAACCGCACAGACCCGAACGAGCAGGGCAGACCAACCGCAGCCGCTCCCCCTGGTCGCAAAATTGCCGCAAGCCGCACCAAACGCAGATGCACCAAAAACCGGGACCGTTGCTACCCGGCCTGGCGTTGAATTAGTGCCTCCAGGCAGTTAAATCCCAGCCCAGGAGTTGTTCTAACTCGGTTATATCAGCCTCATAAAGCTTCAAGAGTTCGGCCCGGATATGCCCTTCCAGGGGCGGATTTGCCCCCTCAAAAATCTTCTCCGGCCCGATGGAAGGGTCATTCGGCACGCCCAGGAAGTCAAATATTTTTTGCAGGGTTTCAGAGTGCTGCTTTAACAACTCTTCGTTACGCAGGAACAAAATCTGCTCGCGCGGGAAATAGTTGAGTAAATTTTTGATCTGACCGGCATAAAAGCCTCGCGATTTATAGGAGTAGATAGTGGTCGGGCCGGTGAAAATATAATTCTGGGCGACTGCGCCCAACCGGATTTCTTCTACCCGCAGCGCATTGTAAAAAGGCAGGTATTCCTTTTCCATTCGCACAATCATGTTGTAATGCGAGTAAGCTCGCTCCACCGGATGACGCAGCATAACTATCAATTTTAAGGCCGGGTTGTACTCTTTAAGACGCGGCGCTACCCGGGGAAGAAACATGTAGCAGGGATTAGCTTCGCCAATCATTTTTACAGCCGGTTTTCTCTCAGGCTCAAAAAAACTATGATAGGCTGAATAATCGGGCTGGCCGTTTCCAAACAAATTCTCCTGGTCGAAGAAATGGGTCTCTTTAATGGGCGCCATGTGTATTTCGGCGTGCTTATCTAGAAAATGATTCAGGGCGGTCGTGCCACCTTTGTGGGTACCGACTATCATAAAATTAACCAGCGGAGTAGTCTGGTTTGTCAAAGAATTCCGGGTCATAATTTTTAGACACAATCGTTTTTTGTCTTAGGCTTATAAAATCAATACCAGAGCCGTAGGGTAGGGCGAATTGCAGGTTGGGACTGAGGTGAAGAACCTGCCAAACAGTTTTAGCTTTGGGCAGAGATAGCACGGAGAGAATGAATATAGGCGTCCTTTTCGTGGAGCAGACCGCGCAATTTCTGGAGTTCCTCTAGCAGGCTGGCAATATAGGCATCTTTTACCCCGATTGAGTGGTTGAGTTTTAACCGCTCTTCCTCAAGGCTAAGCGAGTAGGCATCCTTTTGCTCTATCATACTCCTTAGCTGGCCGACCTCTTTTTGCAGGCTGGCAATATAGGTATCTTTTACCCCGATATTATCGAATAAGCTTTGTTGCTCACCTAAAAGACTGGCAATGTATTTATCTTTTATTTCCAGTGCTTTTAAGGCAACGAGCAATTGCTGGGAATGTTCGGCCAGGGAATTCTGGACCGTAGCTAAAAAAGTTATCGCGTTATCTCTCTCAAGCCGTAAATTATGTAGCTCACCAGCAAGTTCAGGATTAGAAAAAGCTACCTGGGCTGAAAGCTCTTCCTGTTTATTCAAGTCACAACCCTTTCTATTCACTTATCTTCTATTTGTTTTCCGACTCTCTCACAACCTGACAAACACAAAACTGGCCGTATACCAGGTCGGATTTTCAAGATTGTAACATAAATACAGACCGAAAAATTCCTGTCAGGCTAAATTTTTCTTTGGTCGTGTATGGTTGGGTTCGGAGTTTTAGTTTGGTAAAGGGATATGTAGTTTGGATGACGCCTTCGAACCCTTTTGAGCGTTTGAGAAAGAAGTCTCCATCTCACCGCCAGGAGAGTAGATACTCGAAGGCGGGTCAGTTAGTTGCGGGTGGAAGGGGCAACACCGGAAGACACCTCCCCCAGCGGGGCCGGGGCGGGAATCGCCTCCGGGCTGGGTTGCTGGATGACCTGGTCCACCAGGTAGAGCGGGCGGTGCCGGGACTGGTCAAAGTTGCGCCACAGGTATTCCCCGACGATACCGAGCATGAGTAGCTGCATCCCGGCGGTTATCAGGACGACTACCATGAGGGCAGTCCAGCCTTCGACCGGGATATTGCCAAAGAACTTGGCTAGCAGGACTACCAGGCTGTAGACCAGCCCGACAAAGGCCAGGAAAACGCCCAGGGCCGAGCAGAGCCGCAAAGGGAGATAGGAGAAGGCGGTAAAGGCGTCGGCGAAATATTTGAGCTTGCGGGTTAAGTTCCAGCGTGACTTGCCGTGCTGGCGCTCCTGGCGGTGATAGTAGATAAGCTCGTACTCAAAGCCGGTCCAGACCAAAAGGCCGGGCAGGTGGGTATTTTTCTCGGCACACTGAATGACCACGTTGACGACCTGGCGGTCAATCAGAAAACAGTCAAAACCGCCCCGCGGGTATTTCTTCAGGGCAAAATTGCGGAAAAGGACATTAAATACCCCGGCGGGAAGACGTGTACTCAGGGGGTCGTCCCGCTCGTTGCGGGCCGCGAAGACCATGCGTGTCCCCTTTTTCCACAGGGGGACCATCTCGTGAATCAGTTCGGGCGGGTCTTGCAGGTCGGCGGAGATAATCACGACGGCGTCGCCGGTAGCGTAGCCTATCCCGGCCAACTGGGCGTTGGTCGAGCCAAAATTGCGGACCAGTTTTATGACTTTAACCCGCGTATCTTTACGGCTGATTTCCTGCAAGACCTGAAAGGAACGATCACCGGAGCCATCGTCCACAAAGATAAACTCGAAGGCGAATTCGCCCTGGACGGTGGCGCAATCGGAGAGTCGCTGGTGCAGTAAGGCCAGGCTGCCTTCATTATAGTAGACGGGAACGACGACTGAAATTTTTTGCACCGGGTTTACACCTGTTCCTGTTCCTGCTCTTGTTCCTGTTCGGATTCAGCCTCGCGAATATCTATATCGCGGGCGGGGTCCGAAACAAACTTCTTAAACCGGGCCGGTACGCCCATCACGACCGTATGCGGCTCAACGTCCCTGGTGACGACCGCTCCCGCGCCTATAATAGCGTTCTTGCCGATGGTCACGCCCGGTAAAATGGCGACGGCCACCCCTATCATCACGCCGTCCGCGATATAAGGGCCCTGGACCCGGTCGTCGGAATAGCCTTTGCCGCCCAGCATGTTGTCGTTGGTGGTCAGGACACCGCCCGAAATGAAGACATCGTTGCCAATCCGCATGTTCCCGGCCAGCCAGGAATGGTCCATAACCTTGGTGCGGTCTCCGACCTGGCAGTTGTAGTTGACCGTGACGTGACGGCCAATAACCGAACGGGTGCCGATGCGCGACTTCTCCCGGATAGAAGCGCCGTCACCAATCAGGCTGGCTTCCCCGATTTCGACGTCATAATAGACGACCGCGCCCGGTCCGATGGAGACCTGGGGTCCGATGACCGTTCTGGCCTCGAAGGAGATGGGCCGGGCCAGCACCCCTTTGACGCTTTTCGGTTCTTTGCCGATATAGGCACCGGGGAAAATCTCCACGTCGTCGCCGATTATCACCCCGGTCTCTATCACCACATGGGGATGCACAATCACGTTATTACCTAGCCGGACGCCAGGGCGGATTACAGCAAACTCTTTAACGGTTACACCGGTGCCTATATCGGTGGTTTCGACTACTGCGAGCTGGCTTAGCATAATTCCTCGGAGACTAGACTAGAATAGAATGAGTAGGATTGTCGATATAATAAAAGAACTGCCACCTGGCTAGTTGGTATATAATATAGCGACCTTACAGGTTAAAAATAGCACACCGCCCCTTTACGGTCAACTAGGTCAAAAATACCGGTGGTAGGCCCCTGACAGGGCCAAAGCGTCCTTAAAAAATAAAAATGTTTGACAATACCCCTACCTCGAATTATACTTATGTCAAGGGGTCGGGATAAAGTGCTCACAAAATTATAGTAAACTTACTGCTTGCTGCAACTTTTTGAAAAGTCCAAGCGTTATCATTCATACAAATAGGAATTCTGGCAGCTTCTAAGCTCGAAAACTGCCGGAAACGATTGTCAGATTTAGAAGGAGAAGTTCCATAGCCAGAGTAAGCCCAGCCCAACCCGCAAAACTGGGTGGCTTTGATACCAGCCGCACATCTATCCGGCACCAACTTAACGACCTTGTCAGCTATCGCGAACTGATAAAACTCTTAACTTTCAACGATGTAAAACTGCGATACAAAGGTTCAATCCTGGGGTTCTTGTGGTCCCTTATCAACCCCCTGCTGATGATGTGCGTTTTTTATATCGTCTTTATTGTGCTTTTACCGCCTTCGGTAGACCCCAACTGCAGCCAGACACCCCCCGTGGGAGCCAGCAGCGTCTCTATCCAGGCTGCCCAGCAATGCAAAATTGCCCATAATTACGCCCCGTTTATCCTGATCGGGATCCTCGCCTGGAACTTCACGGCTGGTTCGGTCATGACCGGCATGCATTCGCTGTTGCACAACGCCTCTATCGCCAAAAAGGTTTACTTCCCCCGCGAAGTCCTGACTATCTCCGCCGTGCTGGCCCAGTTTGTCAATTACCTGCTGGCGCTCATTCCCCTGACGGTGGTCCTGTTGGTGAGCGGGCTGGTGCCGGGCCGGTACGCCTTTATCCTGCCGATTATCTTTTTGTCACACATCCTGTTTTTAATCGGGTTAGCCATGATACTGTCTATCGCGGTGCTCTATTTCCGCGACCTGGCCGTCATAATGGAAGTGGTCATCCAGGCCTGGTTCTTCCTGTCGCCCGTTATCTACAGTATGGACCAGATTTATAAAGACCAGGCGGCCATCGTTTACTGGCTCAATCCTGTTGCTTCGTACATCCAGACCTACCGGACCCTCCTTTTCTTCAATTACGACCCGGGTTTCGACTTTACCCTGCGGACCGTCCTTACCGGGGTAATTATGTTTGTAATAGGTTACGCTTTCTTTATGTTCAAACGTAAACAAATCGGGGAGATGCTTTAATATGCGAGTCCGAACCGAAGAAGTTAATTCATGGGCAGAAGATAAGCCTTTTGAACCGGCTGGGCAGAGCGAGATTTACACCCGGCCTACCCCGGTCCCGGCGCCCAAAGATTGGGCTATCGAATTCGAGAACGTCTCCCGGCGCTACAAACTCCATCACGAGGCGAAACTGACACTCCAGGACCGGGTGGTCAATCTTTTCAAGAAGAATAACAGCTACGAAGATTTCTGGGCCCTGAGGGATATAAGTTTTAAGCTGGAGAGAGGGAAGACCCTCGGTATTATTGGAGCTAATGGGGCCGGTAAATCGACCTTACTCAAACTGGCAACCCGGATCGTTGAGCCTACCAGCGGGGTTATCCGGGTCAATGGCCGGGTCTCGGCCATGCTCGAACTCGGCACCGGCTTTCATCCCGAACTGAGCGCCCGCGATAATATCTATCTCAACGGCGCTTTTTACGGCTTTGATAAAAAGCAGATGGACGAACGCTACGAGCGTATCGTCGAGTTTAGTGAGCTGGGCAAATTTATTGATACCCCGGTAAAACACTACAGCAGCGGTATGTACATGCGGCTCGGTTTTGCCGTCGCCATCACGGTCAGCCCCGACATCCTGATTATTGACGAGGTGCTGGCCGTAGGGGACGCCGCCTTCGGGCGCAAGTGCCACCGGGCTATCGAAGACCTCAAGGCGCAGAGCAAGGCCATGCTTTTCGTGTCGCACGCCGCCGGGGAAATCTCGCGTTTCTGCGACGAGGTGATTTACCTGGATAAAGGCCGGATGGTGGCCCAGGGCAAGCCGGGCGACATCCTGGACGAATATATGATTGCCTCGGTCGGTCCCAGCTACTTTACCTCGAAACTGATCCAGACCCCGGCCCAAAAGGGCCAGGTCGAGAAAGAAGAGACCGCCGAGAAAGAGCCCGAGACTAAAGAGCCCGTCGCTACCAAGCCCAGCAACATCATCAGCATCGAAGAAATGCTGCTGGGTGGTAAACAACCGGTGGTCCCGGCAGACCAGAACCGCCATCTCCAGGTAAATAACGGCATCAGCCAGCTCAGCCAGTTGTGGCAGATCAGCCTGCCCCCGGCGCCCTCAATCGTCCAGTCGAACGCCGAACCCAGCCCTGAATATTACATCTCGGTAATTAATCCCAATCCCGAAAAGGCGACCTTTGAGCTGACCGGCTACAAAAAGAGCAGTGGCCTGTTCGACCAGGCGGTCGGCGGCTTACGCGAGGTGGCGATGGGTACGCACACCGTGGACAGGTACGCCAGCCTGCTCTTGCGGCTGGAGGAAGGGGCTATCAGCGGCACCAGCCTGCTCAAAGTGCAGTCACCGCAGTCGCTGGCGGTCGAATTCGTCGATTACCGGTTGAGCAGCAGTAGCGTCGGGACCAGTAACGCCAAGGCTAGCGCGGCCCCGGCGAAAGACTGGTATTTCCCGATGATTGACGTCCGCTCGATTAACAGCTACCAGCTGGTCGTTTTCAACATTCAAAACCAGCCGACCAAAGTTACCCTGTCGCTTTACCGCGATATGGGCGGGCGCGTCCCTAACCTGCGCACCTTCGAATGCGCCCCGCTTTCGCAACTTACCATTGATTTGAATGATGAACTGGCCGGGGGCGAGGGTGAATTGCGGCGCGGCGAACGTTTCTACGGTGGGGTAACTCTGGCCTGCTCCAACCCGGTCATCGTGGAACGGCACAGCTTGCAACTGGTTTCGCCGAGCTATCACCTGATGGAAGCGCTAACCCACTACCGGGCGGGCACCCAGTTTAAGTAAAGTAGACCAAAAGCCGGTAAAGACCCAGGCCCGGTAGTTTTCAAACAAACCCTAACTAACGTGTTAACTCAGGGCGAGTTTAGCTAGACCTGGGTCTTATACCACTCGATGGTATGTTTGAGACCCTCGCGGAAATCGGTAGTGGCCCGGAAGCCGAATTCCTGCTCGGCCCGGCTGGTATCGAGACAGCGGCGTGGCTGGCCGTTCGGCTTGGTG